>Ga0126371_10005351_pt1 | contig 11396 bp, 11 predicted proteins | sample PanSoiMetaPlot_4_FD_110145 | JGI IMG/M metagenome (GOLD analysis project Ga0126371, IMG submission 110145) | Tropical forest soil microbial communities from Panama - MetaG Plot_4 | ecosystem: Environmental > Terrestrial > Soil > Tropical forest > Bulk soil | place: Panama | collected 2016-02-17
CCCGGTGCCATACCCGCCCGACCCGGGGCCCAACCTCTGATGAGCGTAAAATTGATTGCGATAATGGGCCGCTTGGGTTGGAAGGGACAGAAATACTGTCGCCAAGGCCGCTACAGCAGCCGGATACAACAGAAACCGCATGGAATCCTCCCGTTGAAGTGTTTAGCGAACGACACACAAAGTCGCGCTTAGGCTTACTGCTGGCGGCTGGTGTTGCCTAAAAGCTGCCGCGCAAATCAACGCCCTGCGCAAGAGCGAGCCATTCTGATCGGTCTCTCTAACGAGGAGACCGATCATGAACGAAAACGAAGCGATCCCATCGAGCGGTGTGCCGGGCCGTCAACCTTGGAACAAGGGCAAACTGATCGGCGCGAAGCCGCCATTGCGAGCAAGCCACGTCTGGTCGATCCGCACAGAGCTACAGCTGGAAGAGCGCACCCGCGACCTCGCGCTATTCAACCTGACCATCGACAGCAAATTGCGCGGCTGCGACGTCGTGGCGGTGCGCGTCGCTGGCCTGGCTCCATGTTAGCGGTTCCTTTTGAGAAATGGGTTGATGCAGGAAGTCTCAGTGGGGTTGGTTCGTGTTGTCGTGGTTCGGTCCCTGCTAAAGTGACCGGCAAAGATCTGATGACGTGGGCCGGGCAAATTAACCGGCGACCGTGATGCTGGTTACACTCGCGGAGCAGCGGGATATTCCGGCAGCAAGCATCACGTTTTCTTCATTATTTCGTGAATTAAGCCAGCAGATAGAGCAAGGGTCGAGGCAGCTATCACCTCAGATAGGGGCGGTCAACGATAGCGGCGGCGGAAGTTAGCTGGCGTGTCACCCATGAACTTGGTAAAGAGACGCGTCAGATGGCTTTGGTCGACAAAGCCAGCCTCGAGCGAAACATCAACCAGGGGGCGGTCTGTGGTCCTTAATAGGTTTGCCGCCAAGGAAACGCGCAAATCCAAAACATACTGATAAGGCGTCGATCCAAATGTCTGTCTGAACATCCGCGAGAAGTGGGTTTTTGACAAACCAGCGATTGAGGCGAGCGCGTCGATATCGATCCTGCGGCCGATATTCGCCTCGATAAACTCGCGCACGCGCCGCTTAACTGCTGGTGGCAAACCGCCGACCGTCCGCCGGAAACCCGTGCCGTGAGAGGGCCCCGCAGCGGCCAAGCGATTCACTGCATCGAGTAATTCTTCTTCCCGACAATCGATTGGCAGACACGCGTGGATGCTTTGCCTTCGCACGTCGGACAGGGCAGCTCGATCGGCAGCCGTCGTGTGAATCACTAGCTTGGCGACCCGCGACGTCTTTGCGGCCTCAGCCAATAGCGGGCTGCGTGAAAATCGGTGGACGCTGGCGAGGTCACCAACAAAAATCACGCTTCCCTGGGGGAAAGACCCTAGGGGAAATTGGCCATCGTGCGGTTTAACGACTCGAACGTGGTACCCAGGGACGCGACGCAGCGTGCTTGCGATTCCAATCGAAACGACTGGACAGGAATGGGCAACGACAACTATCGCAACCGGGGCGCCGGCCGCCGCTTCCGACTGTCCCACCGCGAGAGAGCTATCAACGAAGTTGTCATTATAGCCAATGGAAACGTCGCTCGGACTGGGCATGTTAGCCTCAGGTCAGGAGTTCCGAATTCAAGTCTACCTGAGTGACGAACCCTCTGCAAATAATCTGGCGTTTGCCTCCGAACTGCTCGACGCCCGGATCAGGGTGCCGCTACCGATGCTGACCTCGCCATCGAAATCGCGCGTCAAGCCGGCTTCTTGAGTGAGTCGCACTTTGCGCGACTGGCGCGCAAGCGAACCGGCCATACACCGCGGGAATTGCGGCGTCTGACGCATTGGGCGCAATGCAGAACTGGGCGCCATCCACAAACCTGCGACGGTCGCAAGCACAAAGCAACGCCGGACTTCGGGCAGGCGCACAAGTATATCTTTAAAGATTGAAGCTGTAGGCGCGCGCGCCGGCGAGTTCGTATCCGCCACGGTACACCCGCGGAAGACCAGCGCCTGGTCCGCCGTGTTCGTCGTGCACACGCACCCCCCGACCGAGCCGGTCTCGGGTGACATCAAGGCAAGTGTACGAGTGCAGCTTCTGCTGCTGCCGCAACGTCCATCGCCGCTGTTTGGTACAATTGCTGCGCCACACGTCATCGCGGTGAATTCGCAGACCATCGCGCAGCTGACGAGTGGTGACGACAGCGTCGTACCAATACCGAATGCCGCACCGATCGCGAGCGGAACACCGATGCAGCCGCACTCACGATTAGCACATATGTACAAAAATTAGCATATCCGTACAAGAGCGGAATATCAAGATGTGTCAGTTTTTTGCGCTAATTTGGAGTCTTGGCTGAAAAGATTCCGGCGTGAGTGCTCGGATTCATAAATGATTGATACGAAAGTCCAGTGAAATTCCGAATTGGGATTCAATGAAACCGGATATTAATTCGGATCAAGGGGGACCCGATGACGGATCTGTCTCGCAGAGCAGTGATGAAGGCAACGGGCGCGGTCGGCGCGTCAATGTTGCCGATCGGCTTTGCCCCCGATGAATCGTCGGCACAAGAGCCTCGCAACACTCCCGCTGCCCCCAGCACTTCGGGCGCGCCTCAGCCTAATTCGCAGGTACAATCGGCGCCCTATCTTTTCCTGAACAGTGAAGAGGCGGCGTTCATCGAAGCGGCAGTAGCGCGTCTTATCCCCGCCGACGATCGATGGCCGGGCGCGCTCGAAGCTGGCGTTCCGAATTATATCGACAAACAGCTGAATGGTGCGTGGGGTACCGGCGAGCGGCTTTATCGCAGCGGTCCCTGGCAAGCCGGCACGCCCAGCCAGGGCTACCAGCTGCCGTTCACGCCGGCCGAACTCTTCAGGAACGCCATTGCCGCGATCAACGGCGAGTTCAAGGGGCGCACACCGTTTGCGAAGATGAGTGCTGAGGAGCAGGACGCCTATCTGCGCGGCCTCGAGGCTGGCGGCAAGGATCTCGGCGGCGTGCCGTCCAATGTCTTCTTTTCTGAGCTCTGGGAGTCAACTGTTGAGGGCTTCTTCAGCGATCCCGTCTATGGCGGAAACCGTAACATGATCGCGTGGCGGATGATCGGGTTTCCTGGTGCCTACGCCTCCTACTACGATATTGTCCATCAGCACGGCATCAGCATCGATCGTGCCCCGCTGAGTCTGGCAGAAGACGTCCATGGGCATGTCCACATGGACCCAGCCATCCCGGCCCACCTGCCGTAGACAGAGGACGGCAAGAACATGGCGGAACGTCTCAAGCCCGTGAATGTAGTCACAGTCGGCGTCGGGATGACTGGCGCGATTATGGGCAAAGAACTGGCCGCGGCAGGGCTGAAGGTCGTCGGCATCGAACGCGGTCCGGCGCGAGATACGGTGCCGAACTTCCAGTCTCCCGCAATCCACGACGAATTGCGGTTCGCGATTCGAAAGGCCTTGATGCAAGACAACGTTAAGGAGACGGTGACAGTTCGCAACTCGTCCGACCAGACGGCATTGCCGATGCGTCGATGGATAGGATTTCTCCCCGGAACCGGGCTGGGCGGCGCGCTGGTGCATTGGAACGGCCAGACCTATCGATTTCAGCCTGCCGACTTCATCTACAAGACGCATCTCGAGGAGCGTTACGGCAGGAACTTCATCGACGCCGAGCTGACCGTTCAGGATTGGGGTGTCAGCTATGATGAACTTGAGCCGCACTATGATCGTTTCGAATACCTGTGTGGGACGAGCGGAAAGGCAGGCAACCTCAAAGGCCGAATCCAGCCCGGCGGAAATCCGTTCGAAGGACCTCGCTCCCGCGAGTATCCAACCCCGCCGATGAAAGAGCCGTATTACGGTGCCTTATTCAGAAAAGGAGCGGAGCGTCTCGGGTACCATCCGTTTCCGCAACCCGCTTCAACGCTGAGCCAGCCCTATACCAATCCCGAGGGCCTCACACTCCAACAATGCGTCTTCTGCGGATTTTGCGAGCGGTTTGCTTGCGAGCATTTTGCCAAGGCAAGTCCCCAGACGATCGTCCTTCCGGCCGCACTCAAGAATCCCAACTATGAGCTGCGAACAAATTGCCAGGTCCTGCGTGTCAACCTTGACAGCACCGGCAAGACAGCGACCGGCGTCACATATGCGGATGCGGCGGGCCAGGAGTTCGAGCAGCCCGCCGACATCGTGCTGATCACGGCCTACGCACTCAATAACGTACGCCTTCTGCTCAACTCGGGCATCGGCAAGCCATATGACCCAAGCACCGCAGAAGGCGTTGTCGGGCGCAATTACGCTTATCAGACCGTCAGCTCCGCGACGATCTTCTACGACACGGATGTCAAGGTCAATCCGTTCATGGCCTCCGGCGCGAGTGGCACGGTAATTGACGATTTCAGCGGTGACAATTTCGATCACGGGCCCCATAAATTTATCGGCGGCGCATATGTCGGTGCGATCATGACCGGCGGCCGCCCTATCGAATTTCATCCGACGCCGCCCGGCACGCCTGCCTGGGGCCTGGGATGGAAGGAGGCAGTCGCGCGTCACTATAACCACACGGTTGTGCTGACGGTCCACGGGGCATCACACCCCAGCCGTCGCAACTATCTGGACCTCGATCCGACCTACAAGGACGCCTGGGGCCTGCCGCTGCTGCGGATGACTTTCGATTTTCCCGACAACGATATTCGCATGTCGAGCTATGTCACCGAGAAGGCGGCGGAGATCGGCCGCGCCATGGGCGGGAAGATCGTTGCCGCTGCGCCCCGCAGGGGGCCCTACACCACGACGGCTTATCAAACCACACACAACACCGGCGGTGCTGTCATGGGCAACGATCCCAAGACGAGCGTGCTCAACCGCTATTTGCAGAGCTGGGACGTGTCCAACGTGTTTGTCGTCGGCGCCTCCGCATTTGCTCACAACGCGACGTACAACCCGACAAACACAGTCGGCGCTCTCACCTATTGGGCGCTGGATGCGATCAAGAACCGGTATCTAAAGTCTCCAGGACCGCTGGTGAATACATGACGCGAATCAGCCGATTGGACGCCGTTGGTGCGATCGTTGGTATCGCGGTTTTTTGCCTGGGCTCGTCTGCCTCGGTCTCGGCGCAGGGCAAGCGGACGGCCGATGCCGGCCATGGTGCGGAGATCGCGGCGCAGGGCACTGCAGGCGTCCCGGCCTGCGCGCAGTGCCACGCCTTCAGTGGCGCCTCCGACAGCAGCGGCGCATTCCCTAGAATTGGCGGCCAATCCGCGTACTATCTTGAAAAGCAGATTCGCGACTTCGCCTCGTCGGAACGGGCGAATGCAATCATGTCGCCGATCGCCAAGGCGCTCTCGGCCGACGATATTGCCGATGTGGCTGAATATTATGCAAACAACACTGGTCAGTTTCCGCCGCTTGCGACTGCTGATGCCGCGACCTACGAAAAAGGTCAGCAGCTCGCGCGCGTAGGCGACGCCGCCAAGGGCATTCAGGCATGCAACAACTGTCACGGACCTGATGGCGCCGGCATTCCACCCGCGGTTCCTTACCTGGCCGGACAGTACGCTCAGTACATCGTGTTCGAAATGCAGATGTGGAAGCGTGGCTTCCGCAAGAGCAGCCCGGGGTCGATGGCCCTCATCGCCAAGCAACTCGACGACCAACAGATCGCGGCGGTTGCCGCGTATTATCAACAGGTCCGCGGCTCCAGCGCGTCCGTGATCTCGAAGTGATGGGTGAGTTGATGTCCGACCTTTCCTTAGACGGGCATCACTCCACCGCCGCATCCGCAGAGCACGTCGCCGCGAGCGACCGCATTGAATACCTTTGCTTGAATCTTCGGCGGCTCCTCCCTCTGGGCACACTTCAAAACAGCAAGAACGTCCAAATCGTCGCAGCTGTAGCGGGACATTATGCGACCTGCACCGCGCTCCAATTGCGAACGTGGCAGCGCGGTTTCCGCGGAAACAGTCCTGAGGCGATGGCGCTGTTCGCAAAGAACCTTGACGGTCAGGAGATCGCGGCAGTCGCCGCCTACTACCAGCAGGTTCGCGGCGCTGCCGCGGCATCGAAGCAATAGGGCAAGCCGATGTCCGAATTTCACCTCGATGCGCATCACTCGGCCGCCGCGGCGCCCGAGCATGTCGCCGCGCCGATCGATAACGATGCCGCATTGGAGGCCCTCAGGCACGGTCCGCGCGGCGCTCTCTTCGTTTCGGCCATCTCTGTATCGATCCTCTTAGTGAGCTGGCTTGCGTTCTATTTCCTCTTGTTCCTGCCACGAGGTTCCATTGGCTGACACGCACCCGAATGTTCTGCAGCGTCCGTTGCCCGACGGCGTCGTTCCGGCGGAGCAAGTGGCGCGCACCGAGAAGCGCTGGCTGAGCGTCATGGTCGGAATGCTGGTCGTGATGATGGCGATCGTCGTGCTGACCGGCGTGACCAATGCAATTCATCCTCCCAGCAACGTCGAGACGATCGATCCCACCACATTGCATCTCGGTGGCGAGTTTGCCGAAAGCAATCTCGGAACGGCGCAAGAACGGGACGGATCGCTGACGGCACGGTTGATCGCCGAGCAATACGCATTCATCCCGGAATGCGTCAAGGTCGCAGCAGACACGCCGGTGAAATTTCGACTGACAAGCACCGACGTTGTTCATGGTTTTCTCCTGCCTGCCACCAACGTCAATACAATGGTGGTACCGGGGTTTGTTGCCGAAGTCCGCACGCGATTTACCAGACCCGGCACCTACCGCATGCCGTGCAACGAGTTCTGCAGCAATGGCCACCACGGTATGTGGTCCCGCGTCGAGGTCGTGCCAAAAGAACAATTCCACGCCCTGGCACCTACGGAAAGGTCAAGCTGTGTACAACAGTAGGCGACTCGCCCTTTATCACTATTGGGTTGCGTTTGCCGTGTTCCTGCCGGCGGTGATGTTGGGCGTGTGGCAAATGCTGATGCGCAGTCCACTGCCCGCGCCGCTTGACGATCCCAATGCCTATTACGCCTCAGTGACGCTCCATGGGACCGCGATGGCCTATGTGGTCACGACGTTTTTCGCGATGGGGTTTGGTTATGCAGTGACGGCGACGAGCTTGGGCCGCCCTATACGGGGCGCCACGGCCGCGTGGATCGGCTTTGCTATCTGCCTCACTGGTACATTGATGGCGGTCGCTGCGATACTCTCCGGCAAAGCGTCCGTGCTCTACACCTTCTATCCGCCGCTGCTCGGCAGCGGCTGGTACTATTCCGGCGCAACCCTGCTCATCGGCGGCTCGATGATCTGGGTCGTGTTGATGATCGTCAACATGGCGGCGTGGAAGCGGGACAATCCGGGCAAACCCGTCCCACTCGCAATGTTCGCAATCACGGCGACGGCAGTGCTTTGGGCCTGGTCGGCGAGCGGTGTCGAACTGGAAATGGTTGGCGTCGTGCTGCCGCGCGTATTTGGATTGACCATCCAGATGGACGCCGGACTGGCGCGCACGCTTTTCTCGGTGACGCTGCATTCCATCGTCTATTTCTGGCTGATGCCGGCCTATATCGCTTTCTATACGTTAGTGCCGCAAGCGGCAGGCGGGCGTCTCTACAGCGACACCATGGGTCGCCTCACCTTCATCATGTTCCTGCTGTTCGCTACACCGGTCGGGATCCATCACCTGTTCGCTGATCCGGAGATCGGCGTAGGCTTCAAGTTCATTCAATCCTTCCTCACGTTTCTGGTCGCCCTGCCAACCCTTCTGACCGTCTTCTCGATCTGCGCCAGCCTGGAGATCGCCGGACGCCATCGCGGCGGCAAAGGCCTCCTGGGTTGGATTCCGGCGCTGCCGTGGGACGAGCCGATGATTCTCGCCGTCGGGTTGTCGCTTGTCATGCTCGGGTTTGGAGGAGGCGGCGGGCTCATCAATATGAGCTACGACATGAATTCCATGATCCACAATACATCGTGGATACCGGCGCACTTCCATCTCATCTTCGGCGGTGCCATTGTGATCATGTATTTCGCGATTGCCTACGAAATGTGGCCGCGCATCACCGGCAAGCCTCTGCACTCCAAGCGGTTGGCGCGCTGGCAACTATGGCTGTGGTTCGTGGGCATGTTCGTTACGACGATACCGTGGCACATAACCGGCTTGATGGGACAGCCGCGGCGCGTCGCTATTTTCGACTACAGCGACCCGCTTCTCGCCCCGATGGCGCCGCTGGTTGTGCTCTCGGTTATCGGCGGGCTTATTCTGCTCACATCCGCCATACTTCTCATTACCATTCTCATTCGCTCGCAACTTGGCGATACCGTGCTGCAGGCACCCTTGCGCTATGCGCTGGCGGTGAACCCGCCCGTCAAGGTGCCAAATGCTCTCAACGGCTTTGCACTCTGGAACGCGATCCTGCTGATGTTCATGGTCGTAGAGTACGGCTATCCAATTGCACAATTCTTCTTCCTGAAATCATCGGTTCCGGCTTACGAGGTGACGCGGCAAACCACGGCTCTGGGAGTGCGGTGATGGGACGCGATCAGGGCGCATTCAAGCTGGATCATCCGTGGCCGCAAATCGGCTGGATTTCATTTGCTGTGATCATCTTCGTGTCGTCCTTGCTCGGCTTTGTCGTCCTCAGTCGTTATCAGCAGAATGACGAGCCGCTCGACCTCTGGAACGCGATCTGTCGCGGCCTTGGCATCAGCTTCGACAGCGCCCCGTCCGGAAGCACCCAACCCCCGCTGCGCACGCCGACGACCATTGCCTGGACGCAAGCCACGCTCGATCAAATTCGCGCCGGAAATCCGCAGCGTGGAGGCTTTGTTGCCGTGAACTGTGCCGCCTGCCACGAGGGATTGGCTGCGAATCCCGCCCACCTCATTCCGACGCTCGATGGAATGGAAGCAGAGGTCATCTTCAAGCAGCTCGCCGACTACCGTTCGGGAAAGCGCTCCTGGGGCGTCATGAACGCGATCGCCAAAGCTCTGTCCATTCAAGACTCGGCGGATGTCGCAGCGTATTTCGCGAGTCGCACGGGGCAATTGCTGCCGAATACCGGCGAGCGCGCTCCGCAAGGAGGGCGCGGCTTCCGACAAAGCGATACGGGCCCGCGTCTGGCATTCGCTGGCGACCCGCAACGCGGTGTTGCCCCGTGCTCGGCCTGTCATGGGCCGGGCGGCTACAAGATCGGGGCGCCAACGCTCTCCGGCCAATATCCAGCGTACATTGAACGCCAACTGGCGTCATTTGCCCAAGGCATACGCCAAAATGACATCTACGAGCAGATGCGCGCCATTGCGCGGCAACTCACACCCGGAGAGATGCAATCGGCTGCAGCCTTCTATGGTTTGCAAGGCCGGCAGCTGGCAACAAAAAATTAGACCACGCATGCGTGGTCGGAACGCGGTGTCGGATGGTGCGAAGAAATTGATGGAGATCAGGGCGCAGAGGCGATCGATGGACACGCATTTCAACAGTGCGTATGCGGCCAATCGGGACATCGTGCGTCCTCGCGACAATGGCCCATCGGAAAACTGCTTAACCCGCTTACGCGCTCCTTCGATCGCAATGGGCGGCCTTGATGCACGCCAAGCCGTAATCCCGGCACGCCTCCGATCCAGCTTTGTCCGAATCGGCGACTATTTCACGCTGATGAAACCGCGTGTGATGTCGCTCGTCGTATTTACGGCCGTGGTGGGACTCTTGAGCGCACCTGATCCCATCCAGCCCACGATCGGATTTTTTGCCATCCTTTGCATCGCGGCCGGTGCTGGTTCGGCTGGCGTTCTGAACATGTGGTACGACGCCGACATCGACGCGGTGATGACCCGCACCGCGGGCCGCCCTATTCCAAGGGAGCGTGTGCGGGCGGAGGAGGCGCTCGCACTCGGATTGGTACTTGCAGCAACCTCTATCATTTTGCTCGGCCTGTTGATCAATGTCGCAGCGGCCGGGTTGCTTGCCATCACGATCTGCTTCTATGTCCTGGTCTACACGGTGTGGCTCAAGCGCGCGACACCATACAATATCGTCGTTGGAGGGGCAGCCGGCGCATTTCCGCCAACGATTGCTTGGGTCGCGGCGACCGGTACCTTGAGCGTCGAGCCCTTGCTGCTGTCTCTCATTATCTTCCTTTGGACGCCGCCGCATTTTTGGGCGCTATCCCTTTACCGGGCGGACGACTACGCCCGGGCAGCCATCCCGATGCTTCCTGTCGTTGCAGGCAAGGTCAAAACGCGTGAACAGATTTTGGTCTACACATTACTCCTGGTTCCGGTTTCAATCTTACCTTGGGTCTTCGGCTTTGTGGGGCTAATCTATGGCGCTGTGGCGATTGCAGCTGGCGCCAACATGATTCTTCTGACGTGGCAGCTGTGGACCGCAGACGGGGCCAAGGAGCGGATCGCAAGGCATCTCTTCGCCTTCTCTATTGTGTATTTGTTCTCGCTTTTCGCCGCCTACTTGGTACAGAAAGAAATAACGGCACACTTTTAGTCCTGCATGAGCGTACAGCATGGCCACTCAGGCAAGCGGGGAAGTTGGAATGGATATGCGGACGCCTGACGTCCGAACGGAAGCCGCCCCCGAGAAGCGGACGGAAGCACCAAAGAGCCCGCCGCCTCCACCTTCCCGAATCCCGTCCCTCATCGTGGGCCTCGTAGTCGTCGCTGTCGTTGTCCTGTCGCTCTGGTACCTGGTGCGGGGCGAACCCCTGCTGGTGCAGGGTGAGGTGGACGCGACGCGGCTCGATATCGCGGCGCGGGTCGACGGACGTGTCGCAGACGTCCCCGTTGCGCGCGGCCAGAATGTTGAGGCCAACGCGGTGCTGGTGCGCATCGACAACCCGGAAACGCTCGCAAAACACGAGCAGGCACTGGCCGCCAAGGTTGTCGCCGAGGCGCAGCGCGCGAACATCGACGTAGGCACGCGGCCAGAGGTCATTGCCGCGCGCAAAGCGGCCTACGAGCGGGCGCAGTCGAGCGTGACCTTGGCGCAGAAAACTTATGACCGCGTCCGCCAACTGGCCGAAGGCGGCAATGCTCCGCAGGCGCGACTCGACCAGGTGACAGACACCCTGCACGAAAGCGAACGCGCCGCCGACCAAGCGAAATCAGCCCACGAACAGGCGGTCAACGGCTACACCGCCGAGGAACGTCAGATCGCCGCCGCTGACGTGCAGAAGGCGGTCGCCGACATCGAGGCCGTTCAATCGATCATCGACCAGATGGTGGTTTACGCACCGGTCGCCTCGCAGGTCTACAAGCGTAACGTGGAGCCCGGCGAATACGTTTCGCCCGGCGTGCCGCTGGTGACGTTGATCGATCTCGACGACATGTGGATCCACTTCGATCTGCGCGAGGATCTGGTCAAGACGCTGAAAATCGGCGACCGTTTTGACGTACGAATCC
>Ga0126371_10005352_pt1 | contig 11395 bp, 9 predicted proteins | sample PanSoiMetaPlot_4_FD_110145 | JGI IMG/M metagenome (GOLD analysis project Ga0126371, IMG submission 110145) | Tropical forest soil microbial communities from Panama - MetaG Plot_4 | ecosystem: Environmental > Terrestrial > Soil > Tropical forest > Bulk soil | place: Panama | collected 2016-02-17
CCGACGTCGGCCGGCTGGACATCGACAGTCAGCGCGGTTGACGCCTGAACATTAGATCGGACCTAGACAACCGTCGAAATCTTGCCGACTAGATCATACGGCGTCAGGCACACGACCACTCCTGAACCTACCGCGACAATCGCGGCCAGCTCGCCGTCGAATAAGACCTGCACGCCCTCCAGGCTCGTGGGTAGGGGCGCGTTGAGCCCCAGGTTGATGGGTTGGTCCGGCTGAACGCCCCCTAGCGTGATTGTCGCGAATTCGCCCGGCGATAACGGCCCGCTACGTCCAGTGAACGAGTTGCCCGCGCCCGTAATCGTGAGGCGGTTGTCCCGGAACGGGACCAATTCGGCCGAACGCGTTTGCGCCGCCCACCCACGCGCCGCCGGCCTGATCGGCCACAACCGCCGGACTGCTGCCCGCGTCGATGTACGACGACAGCAACAGCGTAGTTCCGCCGGCATCGAAATGGGCCACAAACCCCTTGTACTGCGCGTACGCGGGACCTGACGCGAATGGCGTCACCTGGGGAAACGGACTGGAATTCGTGTATCCGGCCAGCCATACGCTCCCCGCCGAATCGACATCGATCGAATCCACCTGGTCGTAGCAGGCGCCCCCTAACAAAGTCGACGAGAGAATGGACGTCCCGCTGGGGTCCAGCCGTGTTACGAAGACATCATCCATTCGCGTAAAGACGATCGTTCCCAAAAACCCCGTCGGCTCCAAAGAGAACGGGTACGGGCAGTGAGCCTGGAGGCCGGTTTGGAAAGCGCCCGCGGTTATCGGAAAATTGGCCGCTGTCGAGCCCGCCACCGCAATATTTCCCAGCATCGAACGTTGCACCGGTGATCTGGCTGGTCCCGACTCCGGTAAAACTGGGACTGTGGGGCGTGGTCCCGCCGAGGTACGTCGCGTAGAACAGATTGCCTGCCGCGTCTAACTTGGCGAGGAAGGCGTCTTGCGGTCCCCCTGCGCTGGTTGCAGCGCATCGGAGGTAACCGGAAACCTTGTCGAGCTGTCCCGCCCTGCCACGACAATCGTGCCGTCCTGGTTCACCGCCATGGCCGCCTGCCAGGAGGCGCCGCCGTTCGTGGTCTTCATGATTCCGAGGCTGCCGCCGGCGTAGACGGTTCCTGGACGAACCGGATTGGCTGTCACGGCGTTGAGGTCGCAAATTGGATTGCCGCAGTTCAACGGAGCTGGACCTGCCACCAATGCCCATGCCTTACCGCCGTCGTTGCTGCGAAATACTCCGGTTCTTCCGCCCGCGAACAACAACGGAGGTGTCGACGCATCGCGCGCGAGCACATAAGTCGAATCCGCCGGCAGGTTTCCCAGCGGCTTCCACGTCTTGCCTGAGTCGAAGCTCTCCGCAATCGCAGTTCGCGAATTGACACTGCTGTTCGTTACGGGGAAATCGAACGAGGAAGTCGTGCCGGCCACGATCACGTTCCCCGATGAATCGGTCGCAATCGCGCTAATCGTCGTTGTTCCCATGCTGCCGCCGTGAGTCCGTGAGAAAATCCGCCAACACCATCGCCAAGACTGCGTCCCGCAAAGCTTTCATGCCGCTACTCCTGGCCTCGCAGGGACGCGTCTGCGATTGAAAGGATCAAGACTATTGTAAAACAGGCCGCTATTAGGCCGTTTGCGTGGAATCTCACATCTCTCCAGGACCCACCTGTTAACTGTCCCGCATCGCGGGAATACGCATTCGCCTCTCTGAGTCGGCCGGGATGACGAACCTCGTCCGACTAGAAAAGGAGACTATGCAACTTCCTTTGGCCCGCGTATCTATCTTTGTGGCCTCGAGTCTCGTGGCGCTCACCGCCGCGCTTGCCGAGACGCCGGATATTCCTGCTTCGGGCACGGCCACACCCATCGAGCACCTGGTGGTAATCTTTCAGGAAAACGTTTCCTTCGATCATTACTTCGCTACCTATCCAAACGCGTCGAATGCCGCCGGCGAACCCGTCTTCGTCCCCCATGCGTTTGCCCGCCGTACTCCGGGCGTCAATGGCCTCTCAGGACCACTGCTGGATCACAACCCAAACGCCGTCCAGCCGTTTCGTCTGTCGCGGGCTCAGGCCATCGTCTGCGATCAAGGCCACGATTACACAGGCGAACAGAAAGCCGTGGATAACGGCTTGATGGACAAATTCGTCGAGCTCGACGGTACCACCCAAACCAGTTGCAACAATCCCGCAATGGGCAAAGGCCTGGTCATGGGCTACTACGACGGCAACACGGTTACGGCCCTTTGGAACTACGCCCAGCACTTCGCCCTCAGCGACAATTTCTTCAGCACCACCTTCGGCCCGTCGACTTTAGGACATCTCAATCTGATCTCCGGGCAGACCAGCGGCGCCACCGTCGCGCACGACTCTGGAAACGCCGCCGCCGCGCTGGTGAACACTACCGTGATCAACGACATCCGTCCGGCCTTCGACGACTGCGTCCCCTCAACCGCCAATACCATTTCCATGTCGGGTATGAACGTCGGTGACCTGCTCAACCAGAAGGGCGTCACCTGGGGCTGGTTTCAGGGCGGATTTGCCCCGACCACCCGCAATCCCGATGGTTCTGCCGCCTGCGCCTTGCAGCACACTCAGTTTGATGGAACGCCTTCGGTGGCCGACTATATTCCCAACCACAATCCGTTTCAGTTCTACCAATCCACGTCCAACCCTCACCACCTCCCGGCCAGCTCGCTCGACATGATTGGTCAATCGGACGCGGCGAACCACCAGTACGATCTCGCCGATTTTTTCACTGCACTTCGCGCCGGCAATCTGCCGTCCGTCTCGTTTCTCAAAGCGCCTGCTTTCGAGGATGGTCACGCCATGTATTCCAATCCGCTGGATGAGCAGCGGTTCTTGGTGAGTACGATCAACGCCCTCGAGGACTCTCCATTTTGGGGCGCCACTGCGGTGATCATCGCTTATGACGATTCCGACGGCTGGTACGACCATGTGATGCCGCCCATTGTGAACGGCTCCGGTTCTACCGCCGATGCCTTGGGCGGCTTCGGAATCTGTGGAAAACGGGCTCCCGGTGCACCCGACGGCCGGTGCGGCTATGGGCAGCGGCTCCCGCTGCTGGTGATCTCGCGGCACGCCAAAGCGAACTACGTTGACCATTCGATTACCGACCAGACGTCGATTCTCCGATTCATTGAAGACAATTGGAGTCTGGGACGCATCGGTGGCTCCTCTTTCGATGCGATGGCCGGTTCTCTGCTCAACCTGTTCGAGTTTGAAGACGGCGGCGATGCCCGCAAGCTGTACCTGGACCCGGCGAGCGGCCAGCCGCGTTGACGCCTTCCATGTCCTGGCGGTGTTCGGTGGTAGGATGTACGCCAAGATGCTCGACGCCGCCAGGAACCAATTGCTTACCCAGGTCGGCCCGGGCACTCCAATGGGCGATTTGTTGCGCCGCTATTGGATGCCCATCGCCGGTGTGAGCGAGTTTGAAAAAGAAACCATCAAGCCCTTGCGCCTGCTCGGCGAAGACCTCACGCTCTACAAAGATCTGAGCGGCACCTTTGGCCTGGTGGATCGACGATGCCCGCACCGCCGCGCGGATCTTTCCTATGGCTTCGTCGAGTCCTGCGGCTTGCGGTGCAACTATCACGGCTGGCTGTTCGACGAGCGCGGCCGCTGCATCGAGCAGCCGTATGAGGATGTCGCAGAACCTCAAGCGCGCTTCAAGGAAAAGATTCGAATCAAGTCGTATCCCATTGAAACAAAAGGTGGTCTGATCTGGTCATATCTCGGCCCCGAACCGGCCCCGCTCGTCCCGAACTGGGAGCCCTTCACCTGGTCCAACGGCTTCGTTCAGATCGTCTTCGCCCATGTCCCCTGCAACTGGTTTCAGTGCCAGGAGAACTCCATCGATCCGCTGCACTTCGAGTGGATGCACATGAACTGGAGCGTGCGTCTCAACGATCGCCTCGGCCCTTACTCACCGCGCCACCTCAAGCTCGCTTTCGAGGAGTTCGATTACGGTTTCGTGTACCGCCGGATCCGCGAAGGCATGAGCGAATCGGATCTGTTGTGGACCGTCGGCCGCGTCTGTCTCTGGCCGAACGCCCTGTTCACCGGCGACCACTTCGAGTGGCGAGTTCCGATTGATGACGAAAACACGCTCAGCGTCACCTGGGCCTTCAGCCGTGTTCCGAGAGAGCAGGAGCCATACGTGCAGGACCACATCCCCGTCTGGTACGGTCCGGTTCGCGACGAAAAGGCCGGCCGCTGGATCTCGAGCCACATCATGAACCAGGATTTCGTCGCCTGGATCGGGCAGGGAACCATCGCCGACCGGACGCAGGAGCACCTCGGCACCAGCGACCGCGGCATTCTCATGATGCGCACCCGGTTCCTCAATGATCTCGACCGCATCGCCAGAGGCGAAGATCCCAAGGCGATCATTCGCGAACCCGAAGTGAATCGCTGCGTGGGCCTGCCAATCGCCGAAAGAAAGATCCTCACCCAAGGCGCGACTCGCGAGGAATTGCTGAAGCACCCCCTGTTAGGCAGGCAGCTCACCAACGGCTTCCCGTTCCAGGCCGAGCAGCCGGAGGATGTGCGCAAAGCCTACGAAAAAGCCATGGGCATCAGCAGTTCTTGATCTATTTCCCGACCAAGTGCTGATCGTCTTTTTCGTTCTCCAGGCAGATGTAATCCAGCAATTCCGAATCGAGCATCAGCGCTTGCGTGAGGTGGATAGTCCACGGCTTCGTGTAAGCCTTCGCGTCGTCGACGGTCAAGTCGATCTCCAGCCTCCCGTAATCCGGCCGGCGGAATCGCTCTGTGGTTTTGGCGGCATCGGTCAAAGGGCTCCCCGCGCGGTCGAGCCACTGCCCGTCGCGGAACCCGATCGTATCCACCACCAGCGTGTCGCCATCCCAATGACCGATGGAATACCCGTTCCACGACGGGTTCGGATCCTCCGGCAGCGGCCTGCCATCCAAAAAAATCTGCCGGTACGACGCGTTCCGCTCCGTTAGGAACAGCAGCAATCCCGGGGTCTGCACGATTTTCCGCAGCAGCGCTGCGGTGTGCAGTTTCGCGATCCCGCCGGGCAGACAGTGCGATGTCGGGTCATCCTTTCCAAAATCCGCCTTGCGTGTCTTCACCAGGTCGGCCGCCCAGGATTGATACGGCAGCCCGCCTTTGACGCCGCGGCCGATGTCGCCAAACACCTGCGGCACCGCAAATTCCGGCGCGCAAAACACCATTCCATGCGCGGTCGGACACCTCATCGCCCACAGCCCCGAAAGATCCGGTTTGCCGTCGGCCATCTTCGGCGCAGGTGCATTCAGGTTCGGTTGTCCATTGGGCGATTTCGGCACGCCGGCCGTCGGATAATTCAGCCATTGTGCGGATGCAGTCACCGCTGTCGCGGCGATGAGGACGAAGCAGAGCGAGTAGGCGCGAACCCGCATAGTCACCTCCGGTCGCCGCCAGTCTATCAAATCCTATTCGCGCTACGGCGCCTCCGCGTAGACCCGTTGCGTGAATCCACCAATCGAGTTTACATTCGGCCAGTCCGGGTTCGCCGCCCAGTCCGGATACGCCATCTTGAAATCTTCCGCGAGCCGCTTACCGGCATCCCCCGCGGTCAGCCCCTGGTTCTTCAGAGCCAGCGCACGTGCCCGCATGTCCACCAGAAACGCGCGCTCGGCCGTAATCAGCGAACCATCCCCAGGCCGGCTGTGATCCGGAATCACGTACCGCGGCTTCAGTGCTTCGAGTTTGTCGAGCACCGTCAACCAACTGGTGAAACTGCCTCCCTCGCCGGCCACACCCGGCACTACCTTGTTCTGCACGACGTCGCCGCTAATGAGAGCGCCGTCCGGCTCCACCAGCACCAATTGGTCGCCCTTGGTGTGAGCGGCGCCGAGCCATAGTAGCCGCGCCGTCACTCTGCCCAAATCGACCGTCATTTGGTTCTCGAACACCACATCGGGCGTCCGCAGCTTCCCCACACCTTGCAGCAACTTCGCGTATTCGGGTGAAAGCCGGTTGAACAACGCCAGCAACTCGTCTCCGTGATCGATCAGTTCCTGCTCCTGCACCGCATTGCGCAGCAAAACCGTCTGCGCCGGAAATCCGCCTTCTCCCGCGGCATGCTCGGGATGAAAATGCGTAGTGGCCAGATACAGCTTTGACCCCTTTCCAAGCTTTTTCGCAGCACGAGCGATGGTGGCGCCGTTTGACGGCCCGAGTCCGGTATCAACCACCAGTGTCCCGCGATCGCCCGTGACCATCGCAATGTTCGGAAACCCGAGAATCACCTGAACGTGCTCGGACACGCGCGTGGTTTTCCGAAAGATTCGGAGCCGGCATTTGTGCCGCCGCACCCGCTGCCCACATCACCGCTGTCGTGAGTAACGCTCCTCTCATATTGGTCGGCCAATTATATCGTGCTAGCCTTGGGAGTGTCGTCGCCCGGGGCCGGCAAGGCGCTCACTGCCGCACAACTGGCCGCCGATTTCGGCCCCAACACCGTGTACGCAAGCGAGGCGATCTCCTGCCTCGAACGCTCCGGCTGTGCCGATCCCGTGGCCGGCTACTACTCACTCTTGCTCGACTGCCTCGCCGCGCGCGCCACGGGCGCGCCGTCTCCAAATGACGCCGGTGCTCTCGGACGCCGGCTCTCGGAATATGCCTTGCCTTCTCCGCCGGCCGACATTCTCAAGGATCTCTACCTCCAACTCTTCCCGCGCGCGGTGCGCCACGGCCTGGGCGAGTATTACACCCCCGACTGGCTAGCCGAGAAGCTGCTGGCATCGACGCTCGGCGCGGATCTCGGCGATCCCTCAAAGCGAATCCTCGACCCCGCGTGCGGCTCCGGCACGTTTCTCGTCCTGCAGATCAACCATGTCCATCACCGTGTGGCCTCCGGCCAAATCGATGGTTCGACGGCGCTCGATCTGATCCTGCGCAATATTGTCGGCCTCGACGTCCATCCCCTTGCCGTGAAAGCCGCCCGCGCGAACTATCTGCTAGCCCTCGGCGACCTGCTTTCACTCCACGGTGGCCCGATCGAAGTTCCCGTCTATCAAGCCGACTCGGTGCTCTTCCCGCCGCCCGCATTCGCGGCCTCCTGCGATTTCCTCATCGGTAATCCGCCTTGGGTCAACTGGCAGAATCTCGACGAGAATTACCGCCGAGCAACCATGCCGCTCTGGGAACACTACGGCTTGTTTCCGAAACGGCGTTCCGGCATGCAGACGATCCTCGGCGCCGCGAAGTACGATCTGTCGATGGTCATGGTTTATCGCGCTGCCGACTGCTTCCTTCGCCACGGCGGCCGCCTGGGTTTTATCGTCTCGCAAACCCTGTTCAAGGCCGCCGCTGCCGGGGAAGGCTTCCGCCGCTTCCGTCTTCCCGATGGAACTCCGTTGGAAGTCCAGCTGGTGGAAGATTTTGTAAAACGGAAGCCCTTCGATTCGGCGGCGAACCGCACTGCCACGCTCGTGCTGGAAAAGGGCCGCGCCACCGAATATCCCGTCGAGTACAGGTATCACACTCGCCAGACGCAACATCTTTGGCACGCCCAGCCCATCGGCGCGGATCCGGCCAGTCCGTGGATCTCCGCCCGTCGAGGGACCCTGGGCGCCGTCGCTCGAATTCTCGGCCCCTCGCCCTACCGCGCGCGCGAAGGCGTCAATAGCGGCGGCGCGAATGCGGTGTTCTGGATTTCTGTCATGAAGGCATCGCGCGGACGTTCCACCGTCCGCAACGTCACTGAAGGCGCCCGCAAACTGGTGCCCGCAACGCAGGCCGCCATCGAGTCCGCCCTCATCTATCCGCTGTTGCGCGGTCAGAATGTCAAGCGCTGGAGTGCCATTCCCGCGCACTCGATTCTGATCACGCATCGGCCGGACATGAAACTGCGCGCCATTGCTGAGGCCGAAATGCGGCGTGTCTTTCCGCAAGCATTTGCCTACCTTCAGCGGTTTGAATCGATGCTACGCCAGCGCCCAGCCTTCAAACGCTACTTCAAGCCCGACGCGCCCTTTTACTCGTTGTTCAACATCGGCGAGTACACCTTTGCGCCATGGAAAGTCATTTGGCGCGAACAGGCGCTCCCATTCACAGCGGCCGTTGTCGGCTCCGCCGTCGGTAAAATCGTAGTGCCCGATCACAAGCTCATGATCGTGCCGCTTACGTCCGAAGCCGAGGCACACTATGTTTGCGCCGTGCTCAACTCGCTCCCGGTCAGCGCGGCGGTAGCCGCCTACACCATCGAGACACAGATCGATACCCACGTCCTCGATCACATCGCCCTACCTCTTTTCGACCGCACGCAGCCGGAGCACCGGGCACTGGCCTCCGCTTCGCGCCGCGCGCACTTGGCTCGAGAGGCCAATGACTTCGCGTGCCTCCAACGAGCTGAGACTGCGATCACTCAAGGAACCGCGCGTTTATGGGGCTTGTCCCGGCACGACCTTGCGGAGATGCGCCTCTTTCTCCGCGAAGCTGGCGTCAAAGGCGCATGATAAGATGATTCCCGGCGGTTGCTCAGGAGGGGGACATGAAGAAGACTCTGCAATTTTCGGTGATGATGGCTGCGCTGCTGGTTCCCGCGCTCGTCCCGGCCCAGCAACCGCAAGCCGGCGATGCCACCCGCGGCAAGGATCTCTTCATGAAGTACAGTTGCTACGCCTGCCACGGATTCTCCGGCCAGAACGGCCCTGGTGCCCGCCTGGTTCCGATGCGCATGACCCCCGCCTCGTTCACCGCCTATGTCCGCGCCCCTCGCACGCGCCAGATGCCGTCGTTCTCCCCCAAGGTGCTCTCCGATCAGCAGCTCGCAGACATCCACGCCTACGTGAAAACGCTTCCCGATTCCAAACCCGCCAAAGATGTCCCCGCCCTGGCGCAGTTCAAAGAGCAGTAGACGAGAAAATCACCGGTCCTTCCACGCCGCCTGCCACCGCTTCCGCATCCCGGCGCGGTCGACCTCCTGGCCCCGTAGATAAACCTTATCGATCTTCCGCGTGTTGCCGATGTCCTCGAGCGGATTTGCGTCGAGTACGATGAAATCCGCGCTTTTCCCCGGCGCCACCATCCCCGTGTTCAGGTGCGCCATCTCGGCCGAATCGCGCGTCGCCGCCACGATCGCTTCCATTGGCGTCAGCCCCAGGTACACCCAATTCTCCATTTCCAGCTGCCCCATCCATCCGATGAAGAACCGTGTCTGGCCTGTATCGCTGCCCAGCACAATCTTCATCCCCGCGTCGCGCAGCTTCAGCGCGTTGGTCGCCCCCACCTGCCGCAGGTTCGCCCGCGCCCGCTCCACCGATTGTGGCGTCAGCTTCGCCAGGTAGTCTCCCCAATGCTCCCGGATCTGCCCCGGCGAAATCGTCTCCCGCAACAGAGGGTCGTCCCACACCTCGCGGCTGGAGGCGGTCCATCCCGCCCCGGGATTGAACCAAATATTCGGCCGGTCCTTGCGCGCGATCCGGTCCCGGATGATCCCCAGCAGTTCCTCGTCCGGCACTTCTCCATTCCGAACCGGCAGATGCAGCCATCCTTCCACGCCCGCGCGCATAAGCAACTTCGCGTCCGCCAGCGTGACGTTGTGCGCCGCCACCGGCACGTTGTATTTGTGCGCTTCCTCGATAATCGCCAGATAAAGCGGCGGTGTCAGCTTCTTGACCCGCCCGCCCCGGTCGTCTACCCAGATCTTGATGAACTCCGGCTTTATCCGCACGTTGTCTTGAACTGCCGCACGCGCCTCTCCCACCGTCGTCACCGGGTACGGCACGTCTGTCCGCGATGGATGCCCGTTGGCCCCCGATCCCGGCCACGCGATCCCGGTGCCGGCCGTGCGAAACAGCGCCGCCCCCGGAATGATTTCGTCCCGCACGAGCAGCGGCACGCTGCCCCAGTTGGTCCTGCCGCCGTTCAGATCCGACCGGTCCACCAGATCGCCGATCCCGATGATCCCGCTAATTCCGTAATACGCCAGACGCTGCAGATGGTCCACGAGATTCTCTCGCGTGAAATACTCCTTCGCCATCGTCCCGTCCGTATCGTGCTGGAACCCGATATGTCCGTGCAGGTCCACCTTCGCGGGCATCACTGTCTTGCCCGTCAAGTCGACGCGCGCCGCCCCCGGCGGAACACGCACCTGCCCGCGCCGTCCCACTTGCACAAACTGCGTGTTCTCGATGGAGAAGGCGGAGTTTTCAATCGTACTGCCGTCGCCCGTGATGAGCCGCGCGCCCTCAAACACAGTTTGACCGTAAATCGGGACTGCCAGCCCCGCGATCAACAGAAATCTCGCAGCGCGCATCGAGCCCTCCAGCACAAGCTAGTCTACATCACGGCACGGGCGGCCTTGATTTTTCAAAGGAGCCGGAGCATAATCTCTTAATTCGCCGAATTCAGACGAAATGCTTCAGAGCCCTGTCAGCCTGGCACGGTTCGAGCGAACCCCGTGGGGATCTTCCGTTTAAGCGCAATTGAACAAGGAGGGGTGGTCATGAATTCTTTACGGAAACAGTTTCTTCTTCGTTTGTCGCTCGCTCTATCTATCGGTCTCGCGGCCGCGCCAGTGTGGGCCCAGAATGCCGCCAGCGGCGTCATCTCGGGCCAAGTCACCGATCAGCAGGGGGCCGCCATCCCAGGCGCCACCGTGCGTCTGACGGAAGTCTCTACCAACTCCGCGAGCAATAGCACCACGAACGACGCGGGACGCTTCACGTTTCCGTCCGTTTCTCCGGGAACTTATGACGTGACCGTCACGAAGGAAGGCTTCGCGCTCACCCGAATGCCCGCGCAGAAGGTGGACGTCGGCATGGCTCTGACGATGAACGTCACCCTGCAACTCGGCCAGACATCGACCGTGGTCGAAGTGTCGGCCGCCGCCGGTGCCGAATTGCAGATGACCAATTCCACCGTCGGCTCCACGATCTCCGGCGACGCCTTGCAGTATCTGCCCAACCTCGGCCGCGATGCTTCGACCTTGGCCACGTTGCAGGTCGGCGTCACCGCGTTCGGCACCACCGCCGGCGCCAATCAGGACCAGAACAGTTTCCAGTTGGACGGCGGCAACAACAGTAGCGACATGGACGGCAATCAGAGGGTCTACACACCCGCCAACGGGTATACCGGCACGGCTTCGGCAGGCGGTGCGCCCTCCGGCGTGATTCCCACTCCCGTCGAGAGCATCGAAGAGTTCAAGATCGGCACCAGTAACCAGACCGCCGATTTCGCCGGGGCTGCGGGTAGCCAGGTGCAGATGGTCACCAAGCGCGGCACCAACCAGTTCCACGGCGCGGCCTATGAGCACTATTTCGCTTCCAACGTGGGCGCCGCGAATTTCTGGAAGAACAATCACACACCGTCGTCCGGCTTGCCCTTTACTCCGCTCC
>Ga0126371_10005353_pt1 | contig 11394 bp, 10 predicted proteins | sample PanSoiMetaPlot_4_FD_110145 | JGI IMG/M metagenome (GOLD analysis project Ga0126371, IMG submission 110145) | Tropical forest soil microbial communities from Panama - MetaG Plot_4 | ecosystem: Environmental > Terrestrial > Soil > Tropical forest > Bulk soil | place: Panama | collected 2016-02-17
GAGATGGTCAAGGTACTCATCCGCTGATCGCGCGCTGAGGTACCCGGCCGCCACCGCCCTGCTGGTCACCCGCTTCAGGCCGAGAACCTTGTCGGCGGCCCGCAGGTCTCTCCACACCGCCGTGATAGGCGTGACATCGGCGATTTCGAAGCCCGCCCGCGTGGCGAGCCGGACCAGTTGCCTGCCGATACTGGCGTTACGCACAACTCGATCGGTCACGAACCGCGTGTAAGCCCGCGTGACCGGCAGTTCCGGGTAGTCGACGATCAGCGTGTCCCAGTCGGGCTCAGCGAAGGCCGCGCGGCCGCCAGGACGCAGCACGCGGCGCGCTTCACCGAGCACCGCGCCAGGATCGGCGACATGCTGGAGCACCCGGTCGGTGTGTACTCGGTCGACGCTCCGATCTGGCAGGCCGATCGCGTGGAGGTCGCCTTCGACGAGCAGGACCTGGGGCTGGCCCGCGGTCCGGTCGCGAGCTTCCCGCAGCGCGTCCTGATCGCTGTCCAGCCCGATGACGCGGCCGTCCCTGCCCACCGCTTCGCCGAACGCAGCCAGGTCGGCTCCTGTCCCGCAACCGAGGTCGAGCACAACGTGTCCAGCGCGGATCGCGAGCTCAGTGACCGCGAGGCCCTTGTACGCCTTCCCGATACTTGAGGTCGCGACCCGCATCAGGTAATCGCTCGGCCGTGTTTCCTCGAAGACTCCAGGTCGGCGCATGCTCCCGAGGTTACTGGCAGCCGCTGGATTGGCTGGCTACGGCCTGGAACGCAGCGTCTCCACTCCGTCGCCCGTGAGCTGGTCGGTCACCTTGCGCCCGGTCATCGCCATCAGTAGCGGGAGCATCGGCCCGGTGACCTCTGGCCCGCTGCCGTGCGACCACTCCGTGTCGGTGGCCTTGAGGGTCAGGCCAGCGATCCGCTTCTTCGTGCCGATCAGCAGGTTTGACCCTTTGTAGAAGTCGGCCACCTGCACTAGCGCGGCCATGGGGTAGTCGTGCTGGATGCCGAGCGAACCGCGGATGTCCTGTGAATGCACGATGGTCTCGCCAAGCATCGTGGCTGGCGGGCCAGGCGGCCGCTTGGTCGATGAGGTGATCGCCTCGAAATTCGCGAGGGTGTAGGCCGTCGAGCCGCCCGACTCCGTCGCGATGTCCTTGGCCTGCATCTTGCTGAAGCTGAATCCGTTGGAGGCCAGGTGGGGAAAGAACCCGCCAGGCGTGATCTTCGCCGTCGCGGTCATGTGAGCGAGGACGTCGCGCACCGTCCACTCAGTGGCCAGCGAGGTGGTCGACCACTGGTTGGCGTCCAGCCCGCTGAGATCGGTCACCAATGCCTTCCGCTCAGCGTGGACGACCGGCCAGATATCCATTTCCTATCCCTTGCTTTCTTGGCTATGGGTAATTCGCAAGGCACCGGGCATCTGAACCATAGCGCAAGCGGACGGTGATCAGCGGCTTAGCAGCCTGAGTGCTCGATCAAGTGCCGGATCGAGATGGTGTGTCAGCTGATAGCTGGTGAACACCGGAATGTAGATATTCGGTGGAATGCCGCGATTGTCGAATGTCTGGCCGCCGCGGGTGACGAATTCCTCGTTGGGCAGCCCGAACTGGATCCCGTCCGGCAACACCCGGTTCAGTACGTCGGAGAACACACCCTGGGTGGGCGTGCCGATCCTGACTGGCGCCGGTGACCGGTTCATCATCGCCTGCGTGAAGGTCTCCCCCGCGCTATTGGTCAGGTCGCTGGTAAGCATCGCGATCGGCCCGGTGTAGCGAACGGCGCGGGCCGGCCGCACGATGATCCGCTGCGGCGGCGTGAACCCGCCCGGGTCGGTCAGGTCGCGGGCCCGCTTGAAGTACGCGAGGTACGGTCCGCCAGTCAGCCGCGAAGCGACTTGCAGCCCGAGTGCGTCGTCACCACCGGGGTTGCACCGTACGTCGATGATCAGGCCGCGCAGCGCCTCGGTCCGCTCGGGCGTGAACACGGCATTGAGCGCCCGCAGCAGCACAGCGGCGTCGGCCTGAACCGTGCTCCCCTCCCCCGCGTACGCCATGAATGCGGCGATTCGCAGGTATCCGATGTGCCCGGGCAGGCTGGCGAACGCGATGTTGCCGTTGCCCCAGGTCCGCAGGCGAGCCGCGAGCCGCCCGTCGGTGACCCGCTCCGCCCGCGAGCAGAATGCCGCGGTCCATGGCCTGGTGCCCTTGCGCAGTCCCTCGAAGCCTTGCCTGTTGTCGGCCGAGATCACGTCGATGTGGGCGTTGTGCAATGGGCGCACCATTTTAACCAGGATTTTGAAAATCTTGGCCGGCGCGGTGTGCGCGGTTATCTGCGGTCGATACCGCGCTACGGTCGCGTTCCAGTTGACGTGCTGTGCGCCAAAGAACGGATAATTCTCGGCGAATGTTCGCCAGAACACCATGAACGAGGTAACCGAGTCTGCCGGCGTCGACCTCGTGCACAGCGCGGGCAGCTTTGCTATCCGGTGCATGCCGATGTTGCCGGCCGAGCCGAGCGGATGGATCAAACCCCGACCGTGCCCGACCGCCCAGGCGAGCGTGGTGGTGACGCCACCGAAGCCGAACCGCTGCACCCCGTCTGCCGCCGGCCGCCCGATCCGGTCGGCCCGCTGGACGAACATGCAGGTCTTCGCCGTGGTCTGGTACACATAGCCGTGCCGGTGCCCAACCGTGATGATCATGCCGTAGCCGTCGGTGCGCCACGCCCCGACTAGCGGGTCGCCTCCGCGTGCGGTGGCGGCAGGGAGGGCCGCCGCAGTGCCTGTGAACGCCATCAAGCCGGCCACGACGGCCAGCGCTAGCGATGATGCTGATCGATGTGTGTTCATAGGTGATCACGCTAGGAACGGCGGCGGCTGGCCCGCATCACTCCGCGGACCCGATCCGGCCAGTACCTCGGACGGAGGAGCGGCGAGCTAGCTGGCTACGGCAACACCGCGGCCATGGCGGATTCGTCGATGTTGAGGTCGGGAACGTAGACATAGCCGCCGACGGCGGCGCAGAAGCCGGTGCGGGTGCACGACACCGAGTTCGTCGACGCGATCAGCATCGAGGTCTTGTCCGCATCCGGTGGCAACACGATCTCGTGGCCGTTGCCCCGCTTCCCGCTGGTCCTGATCAGCGACATCGCGTGAAAAGCGCCACCTGGGTTGCGCTCGAACTGGCCAACGGCCACACATCGGGCCAGGGAGGTACTCACGAAAGTGACGCTACGCGGGCGTTCCTGGCTCGACCAGATTCTCGTGGGTTGAATCCAGCGGGCCGGCCGGCAACGTGACTCTTAGCGTTCGCTACGCTCTTGAGCCATGCCGCCGCTGACCAGGCGATCAACCCGGACAGCGTGCTAATGGCCAGATGGCGTAAGCCAAGCGGCCGGGTCGCGGCCGCGCTCATTATCGCCGCGGTGGCGCTGCCGACCGCAGTCGTCGCCGCCATTTTTACGTTCGCTGGTTCCTCAGCCCCGCCCGCATCGACCGGCACGCACCGGAGTACGCACGCCGGCCGGTCAGCGCCCGCCCTGAGCCGCGGGCGCGATGACCCCGGTTATCTCGCGCTCGGCGACTCGATCGCCTTCGGCTACCGGCCCGCATCTGTGACCACGGCGATGAGTTACCTGAGCGCGGCGAACTTCACCGGCTACCCGGAAGACCTTGCCAGGTCGCTCAGGCTGCGCTTGGTCAACGCGTCCTGCCCAGGAGAGACAACCTCGAGCATGATCAACTCCGCCGCGCTTAACAACGGCTGTGAGAGCACCATCCAAGGCGGGCCCGGCTATCGCAGCTTCGCGCCGCTCCACGTCGGCTACGGCGGCTCGCAGCTTCGCTACGCCGTCCGTTACCTCCGCAGGCACCCGCGGACCGGCCTGGTGACGATCGACATCGGCGCCAACGACATCTTCGCGTGCGAGCAGACGACGGCGGACTACTGCACAGGCGCGGACCTCAGCCGCGTGCTTGCCAAGATCGATGCGAACCTAGCCACGATCCTGTCGGCCTTGCGGCACCAGGCGCACTACCGGCACGCCCTGGTCCTGCTGACGTACTACGCGCTGAACTACGGCGACAACGCGTCGGTCACCCAGGTACGCGAGCTCAACACCGCCCTGACTGGGCCCGCCGCAAGGTACGGCGCCCGCATCGCCGATGGATACAGAGCCTTCCGCGCGGCGTCGGCTGGGTCAGGCGGTGACACGTGCGCGGCCGGGCTGCGGATCAAGCTGCCGACTGCCGGGTGCGACCTGCACCCGAGCGCACTCGGCCAGCGCGTACTCGCGGCGGCCGTGCGGCAGGCGCTTTCACGTCAAGGTCACTGAAAGTTCTGTGTAAACCCCCGCGCGTAGTCGTGCGTCTACTCACCGAAGCCTGCATGCTAGTCGGCCATGCGGCCCCGCGCCGCTGACGTCAGTCAAGCGGGCCACGCAATTGGTCTGACTGGCGTGAATGGGGAGGCGGCGTTGCAGGTGTCGCAGGAGGGGTCCATTAGCGTCGTCGCGCCGACAGAGGCTGGGCACTGGAGTGCGCGGGATAGGGCGGTAAGCAGGCGCGGCAAGCCCTGGTCGCTCGGAGGCGTCGCCGTCGCCATTGCCCTGTTGCTACTACCGGCGGCGGTGGTCCTTTACCGGCCAGCGTGGAGCCTGATCTACGTCGCGTGGATGCTCCCTTTGGCCGAGCTAGCTTTGTTGCTCGCGGGGCAGATTCATTACCGTCTGCGGTACCGCGAGGCGACGGGCCGGTTTCGCGAGCTGATCATCCAGGTCACCACCACCGGCGCGGAACCTGGCCGAGTCAACGAGATCATCGCGCAGATCCGCGGCTTCGACCTTTCAATGGACTACCAGGTCTGGGTGGTCACCGAACCCGGTCGCCCGGCGGACTATCCCGTGGCCGACAAGGTGCTCGTTGTCCCGGCCAATTTCACCGTGAAGGCACAAAGAAAGGCCAGGGCACTGGAGTATTCCAGGCTTGAGCGAACGGCCATGTTGCTCGATCGTGATGACGTCAAGGTGCTCTTCCTCGACGATGACGTGAGCCTTACCCGTAGCTACATCGAGCACGCGTTCGCCGCGGACTATGACCTGGCCCAGGGCGTGATCACGCCGCGGACCGCCTATGGCCTGCGCCCATTCGGGCATTTCGCGGTGAGCCACGCTGATGACTTCCGAACCCATGCCTGCCTTGTCTACTGCTCGATCTTCCAGGGTGTCCTCAGCCGCCCGCTGCACGTGCACGGCGAAGGGCTCGCTGTGACGGGCCGCGCCGAGAGTCTCATCACCTGGGACCACCCGGTCGTGGCCTCGGAAGACCTCGCGTTCGGCCAGCGGGCTCGCCGTCACGGGCTGCGCTGGGGCTGGTTCCACGAGTACGTCGAGGTGACCTCGCCGTGGTCGGTGAACGACTTCCTGATCCAGCGCAACCGGTGGATCTGGGGCGATCTTCACGCGATCAGGCACCGCTCGGTGCTGCCGCTGAGCGGTGCCCTGCTTGTGTCGGCTAAGTACATATCAGGTGTACTCGGCCTTGCCTGCTCGGTCGCTGGCCTGTACCTGCGGGCAACCGGGCGGGTTCCCCCGACGTCGGCCTTCCTCAACTACGCCAAGCTGTCGGTGCTGTGCTGGGCGGGACTGTTCTTCGCCTGCGGCTGGATTGGGGCGAGCTCAGATCACGCCGACCGGGACGGCGACTCGCGGCTGCTCAGCGGGGTGCTCGCCGTCCTGATGCTTCCGATCAGCGCAATGTTGACGTTCGCCGCCATGCTGATCTCCCTCGCGCAAGGTGATCCCCGTACGTTCCGCACCATAAGGAAGACCAGATGAGGAAGATCCTGTACGGCGCGCTCACCGCAGTCGTCGTTATCGGGGGCTGTGGCGCCGTCTCTCACCTGCCCGCGCTCCAGTCGCAGCAGATACCGGAGTCCGCTCGGCTGACCGTTCCTGAGAACGTGGCCATCCGCCCGCCAGCCTTCCAGCGCGGCATCGACGTCGACGCCTACACATACCCGGAGCAAGACTTCTCATACGCCGCAGCCACCGTGGTCGCGTACGTCAAGAAACTCCACGCCAACTCGCTGTCGATCTCGTTCCCGTTCTTCATGAGCAACCGGCAGTCATCGACAGTTTTCGCGTCCCCAAGGACCCCCACGCCAACGGAACTCGGCCTGTTCATCGCCGATGCTGAGCGCGCCGGGCTCTACGTCTCGATCCGGCCACTGCTAACTGAGTACCAGATCGGGGGCGACCGGACGACCTTTCGGCCCGTCCATATGTCTGCGTGGTTCGCCAGCTACCGACGGTTCCTGCTGCCGTACGCCCGGATGGCTCAAACCGCGAAGGTCGGGACGTTCATCGTCGGCGCCGAGTTCTCCAATTTCGGCCGGGCGCCGCTGTGGAACCGCCTGGACCGGGCGCTGAAAAAGGTCTTCCACGGCAGGCTGGCCTATTCCAACAACGGCACCATGCACCTGTCGGAGTCGACTGGCGGCCGGTTCACGACCAAAGCCGTCGACGCCTACCCTTCCATGAACCGGTACCTCCGGCACGGCTGGATGGCATTCGACCGGAAGCTGCCGAGGGGCACGATCATCAGCGAGCTTGGCATCTCTGCCTTCAAAGGCGCATGGCGAACGCCATGGGCGCACAAGCCGACGACCAAGCCGCTCGATCCGCGTGTACAGGTCAGGTGGTTCAGGGCTGCGTGCCACGCAGCTAAGGCAAACAGGCTGGGCGGCATCTACTTCTGGGCGCTCCCACTCGGCGCTACGTTTCCGAGGACCACGGCGGCCACACCTGGTGCCTGGGCTTACAGTGTCGGTGCCGTCACCATTGCCCGCTGCTTCGGACGCGCTAAGTGATCGCCGTCGAGGCGCCCTCACGAGCGAGCGACCTCACACCGCAGGCCGTCGTCCAGCGTCGCGACTGGCTGCACTGGCTGCACTGGCTGCCGCTGGCGGTCATAGTGGCGGCACAGGTGGTGCTGTCGGCCAGGCTGATCCCTGCTTCCTACGCCTCTGGCGACGAGGGGAGGTACATCTACGCCGGCCACCAGCTGATCTACGAGCTCTGGCACGGCGGGGGAAGTCCTTTCTACGAGACCTACTTCTCCGGCGCGCCGGTGATTTACCCGGTGCTCGCCGCGATGGCGGACTACGTGGGAGGCCTCACTGCCGCGTGCCTGATGAGCACGGCTTTCATGGTTGTCGCGACGATCATGCTGTTCCTGGTGACCAGGGAACTATTCGGATACTGGTCGGCGGTGCTCGCCTCGGGTCTCTTCGCCGGGCTTGGACTCACTCAGGACCTCGGAGCACTGGCTACCTACGACGCGATGTCCTTGATGCTGATTACTATCGCGGCCCACAGCGCCGTACGGGCCGGTACGTCATTGAGCGGGCGCCAGAGCAGTCCGCTGGATGAGCCGACGGGCGGACGGACGAGATGGCTGCTGACGATCCCGGTGCTATTGTTCCTGGCCAACGCGACGAAGTACATGACCATCATCTTCGATCCGTTCGTCATAGCACTCGCGGCGTTGCAGGTCACCGGCTGGAAGGCGGTAGCGAAGCGGACGATAGCGCTTGGCCTGGCGACGCTGACGCTTGACACCCTGTTCCTGTTCCTGGCGGGCGTGGCCTATGTTCGCGGACTGCTGTTTTCCACGCTGGCCCGCAAGGCCGGATCATCGGCGGTCTTCGCGGCGGTCAAGGTGGGGAATCCGGTCATTATCGGCGACACCTGGAAGTGGATCGGCCCGATACTGGCGGCGGCGCTATTCGCGCTGCTGACGGCCGTGCTCGCGAGAAGAGACGTCAAGACGATCGTCATCATAGGGATCCTCGTCTTCGCCGGGCTGATCGTCACCGCCGAGGGCTTCCACCTGCACACGGTGGAGTCGATGCGAAAGCACGACGACTTCTCAGCCTGGTTCGCCTGCGCCGCCAGCGGCTCGATCGCGGCGCGCCTGCGCTTGCGAGGCCTGCTATCCCGCGTGGCCGCAGTCCTGATCGGCTGCGCGGTACTGGTGTCAGGCCTTTATTACAGCTACACCGCCAAGTCAACGTACGAGGCCGGGGGTTCGCCGACAACGCTGCAGATCGCGAGCACGCTCCGGCCCTATCTCAACCTGCCCAACGGCCGGTTCCTGGTCGGCGGGCTGGCCACCGATCAGCTCGTCTATCTCGGCAAAGCGAAAATTCCCTGGTTCCAGCTTTCTGACGACCTGTACATCAAGTACCCGATCCCCGGCCGCGGCGGAGACACGCATGGCCAGGTCCTCGGACGCGCGTGCCTCCGTCTGCGGCCCGGGTGCATGTACCTCGAGGGCATCGCCGGGTACCGGGCGGCCATCCGGTCCCACTATTTCGACCTCATCACCATGTGGGGAGGCCATCACATCAGGCAGGACGCCCTGATCGAGCAGGCTGTCGAGAACACCCCAGGCTATGTCCTGATCGCGATCGTCGCGGGAGCCCCGACCTGGATCTACGCCCCGGCGTACCGCCCGCTGACGGCTGCCCCCCGACCGGAGATCTGACGGCTCGGCGCCGAATAAGCGGGCGTAGGCTCGGCGGCATGGCGCGTGCCGATCGCAAGGTGCTCATCCTCGCCGCTGACGACTTCGAGGACACCGAGCTTCTCTACCCGCTCTACCGGCTGGCCGAGGAAGAGATCGCCGTCGTGGTGGCGGGCCTTGACCAGCGCCCGGTGAGGGGCAAGAAGGGTCATGGCCCAGTTGCCGTTGACGCTACCGTCGATCAGGTCGCCGAAGCCGACTTTGACGCGCTGGTCATCCCCGGCGGGTACGCACCTGACAAGCTGCGGCGCTCGGAGGCCGTGCTGTCGCTGGTGCGAGAATTCGACGCGGCCGGCAAGCCGATCGCGTTCATCTGCCACGCCGGGTGGGTGCCGATCTCCGCGAAGATTCTGGCGGGCCGCCGGGCGACCAGCGTGTCGGCCATCCGCGACGACATGGTCAACGCCGGGGCCGACTGGGTCGACGAGGCCGCCGTCGTCGACGGCAATCTCATCTCGGCCAGAACCCCGGCCGACCTCGGCCCGTGGATGAAGGCGCTACTGGCCGCGCTGGACAGGGTCTCTGCCTAGACGCATGGGCAGGCAAGACCGCGTCGATAAGCCCGCCTGCGTTCGGGCCGCAGCGTACGCTGTGACCGTGACCAGCCGGATGACGATTGCGGTGACCGTCGCGGTCGCGGCGGCCGCGTTGGCAACGGGCTGCGCCCACCCAGGTCCGCAGCACCCGTCCGCTGTGACTGAACGCACGGCGACATCCGCGGCGGACCCGGTTCGCCACGCATCGGCAAAGCACAAGCCAGCCTCACGTCGTCGGCTGCCGAAGTTCAGCGCCAAGGTGTCCGGGCCGCTGACCCGGCGGGACGTGCGGTACAGCTGGCGTCGCGGCTGCCCGGTGCCGCCGCGTCGGCTGCGCGAGATACGGATGACCTACGTGGGCTTCGATCGGCGAGAGCACATCGGGAAGCTCATCGTCAACGCCCGCGTGGTGCGGCCGGTACTCAAGGTGTTCAGGAAGCTGTACCGCGCGAGGTTCCCGATCAAGATGATGAAGCCGGTCGACGCTTTCCGTGGCAGCGACCCGCGATCGATGGCAGCGGACAACACCTCGGGTTTCAACTGCCGCAAAGCTGTCTCGTCGGGCCCGCCGAGCTGGTCGATGCATGCCTTCGGACTGGCGATCGACGTGAACACGGTCCAGAACCCTTACGTTCAGCCCGGGCAGCCGGTCGAGCCCAAAGCGGGTGCCGCGTACCTCAACCGGTCCGATATCCGCAGGGGCATGGCCTACACGGGCGGTGTCCTGGTCTCGGCATTCAGCTCGATCGGCTGGGGCTGGGGCGGTAACTGGTCAGGCGCCCCCGACTACCAGCACTTCTCGAGCAACGGCACCTAGCACGCCAGGGCCGACGCTGGCCGGGCGACAATGAACGCATGCCACGCCCTGTGCCGCGTCATGATCGCGATGCTGGCGGCCCACCCGAGGTCCTGGCCGCGAAGGCTGACCTGCGCGACGAGGTGTGGTCGGCGATGAGGGCAGCCAAGATCGCCAGGTTTCCCGGCGCCGCTGGGCGCATCCCCAACTTCACGGGCGCCGAGGCCGCCGCCGAGCGGCTGCGTGCCACCGAGCATTGGCGGGCGGCCCGCACGCTCAAGGCCAACCCTGACTCCGCCCAGCTGCCAGTGCGCCAGCGGGCGCTTGAAGACGGCAAGACCGTGTACATGGCGGTCCCGCGGCTGGCCGAACCCGATCCCTTCTTCGCGCTCGACCCCGACCACCTCGCGGAGTCGCCACGAAAGGCGGCTTCGATCAGCGGCGCGTCCCGGTCCGCCAGGCGGGTCGGCCTAGCCGAGCTTTCACCCGTCGACCTGGTCGTCATGGGTTCGGTCGCCGTCGGTGAGGACGGTGCCAGGCTGGGCAAGGGCGGCGGCTTCGCCGACCTCGAATTCGCACTGGCGACGATGACCGGGCTGATCGGCCCGGACACCATCACGGCGACGACAGTGCATGAGATCCAGCTGCGCCCTCCTGGCGCCATCCCGCTGACCAGCCACGATGTTCCCGTCGACCTCATCGTCACGCCAGAGCGGGTGATCGACTGCCGAGCTTCGCACCGGGCAAGGCCCACGGCGCGGATCTGCTGGGAGGACCTGACCGAGGAGAAGATCACGTCAATACCACTGCTCACTGCGCTTCGCCAGCAGAGCGAAACATCTTGCTGATGCGCGACAGCCGCGGCGAGACGATGAAGTAGAGCTGCACCACGATCAGCGCGATCAGGCTGGCGGAGGTGCTCAGCAGGCAGATCAGCGCGGCGGCCGCGTACAGGGCCTGAGCGATCAGGATCCGGCGGCGGAACGTGCCGAGCCGAGAGCGCGTCTGCTTGGCATCGCCGGACACGAACGTCTCGCGACCGTACCTGGATGCCCACTCAAGGCCCAGGCCGAGCAGCAGGATATTCAGCCAGTACACGCCGACCGCCAGGCGCAGGTCCACGTTGTGCGCGAGCAGCGCGGCCGAGAACGGGAGCAACGAGACGACAAAAAGGAACCCGAGGCTAATCCAGGTGAGCGTGCGGTCGCAGCCGTCCAGGATGCCAAGCAACGTGTGCTGGGCGAGCCAGAACGTGCCGAGCATCGTGAAGCTCAGCAGGTAGGCAGCGAAACTCGGACCTAGCCGCAGCATCGCCTCGGCAAGCCCGTGGTCGGAAAGCGCCCGCCCGGCAGCACTCACAGGCACCCGGACGTCAAGTACCAGCAGCGTCATCGCGACAGCGAACACGCCGTCGCTGAGCGCGGTCAGCCGCTCGAGGCTCTGACCGCTAAAGCGGTTGTACGGCTCGGCCATGGGCAC
>Ga0126371_10005354_pt1 | contig 11393 bp, 9 predicted proteins | sample PanSoiMetaPlot_4_FD_110145 | JGI IMG/M metagenome (GOLD analysis project Ga0126371, IMG submission 110145) | Tropical forest soil microbial communities from Panama - MetaG Plot_4 | ecosystem: Environmental > Terrestrial > Soil > Tropical forest > Bulk soil | place: Panama | collected 2016-02-17
ACCAGCAACGCCTTTGAACGCGCCGGTACCACGCTGGCAGACAGTAAGCGGATCCAATTCGAGTCCTACCCCACCAATGCCGCGGCGACGGCAGGAACGTTGGTGTTAGTGCCGCGCCGGCGTCGGCCGCCAACATGCTGCGGACCTATACCGCTGCCGTCGATCCAGCCTGACGCAGGTTGGACAGCCAGGCGACAACGCGAGTCAGATGGTCGGCTTCACGGAGTATGCCGCCACGACGCAGGGCGGCCAGGCCGTTCACGTCTACGTCCAGAACGCGATCCAAACCGCAGGTCACGTCGCGCACTACTGACGCGCCATCGCCTCTGTACGATGGGGTACACTGGGGCAAATCTGTGGCTATTTCGTCGGCATATTTGCAACAGCGCCGGATAATCGGCCTCTAGGGCCCCTATCCGGCTCTATTCAAGCCCGTACGCGCTTTATTACAATTCGCCCTCTGTTGCTGGTCTCGACATTTACAAAGTGAGGGGTTTCCGCGCATGCGCAAAGGGGGGATCGTCGTCCTGACAGCGGCCGCTATGGTCGTTTCGGCCCATGTCGCCTTCGCCCAAACCGGCCTCTATCCGACCGGCATCACGCCACCGGAGTTGACCGCGCCCGAGAAGGTCAGCGTCCTCCAGCGGCCGCGGCCGGACTACAATCCGGTGGGCGGCCGGATCGGTGACTTCTTCTTCTATCCGAGTGCCGAGGCCGAAGGGTATTGGGACTCGAATGTCTTTTACGCGCCACATCCGAAGAGCGACTTCTACACATCGCTGCGGCCGAACCTGACGATTGATTCCGACTGGGGAACGAGCCAACTCAACTTTCTGGCCAATGCCGAGGTCCGTCGCTTCGGTTCGCAGGTGAGCGAGAACCAGACCAACTACCAGCTCGCCTCCACCGGCCGGCTCGACATTCTGCACGGCGAGTATCTCGACGGCGGTCTCAGCTTCCAGAACGCGCATGAAGAGCGCTTTGCGCCGAGCTCGATACCGACCCAGCTTCATCCAACCGAGTACCAGGACGCCGGCGGCCAGCTCAAATTCGTGCGGGAACGCGGCGTCCTCGGGATGCAGATGAACGGCAAGGTCGACTACTATAGCTACGACAATGTCTTCACGACGAGCGGTACGGAGCTTCGTGAATCCGACCGCAACCGCATCGAGATCGCTGGCGGACCGAAGGTCACTTACGAGATCATTCCGGATTATCACGCCTTCGTCGCCGCCGCCGGTAACGACCGCATCTACCAGTCGACCTTCGACAGCAATGGCTTGAAGCGGTCATCGCACGGCGGTGAGGTCGACATCGGCACCGACGTCCTGATCACCCAGCTGATCAGCGGCGAGATTTTCGTCGGTTATATGCAGCAAAACTACGACGACTCGCGCCTGCCGACGATCCATGCCCCCGGCTTCGGCGGTAGTCTGTTGTGGAACGTGAGGCCGTCGACCTCGATCCGCGCCAACGCGGCGCGCACCATTCAGGAAGTCGACCTGTTCGGCACCACGGCGGCCGGAACCGTGACGTCGGCGCTGCAATCGGCCGTCGGCGTATCGGTCGAGCAGGAAATACTGCACAACATAACGGCCACGATCGGTGGCAGCTTCACCTCGCTCGACTATCAAGGTACCTCACGGACCGACAACACCGTCGAGGCTGACGCCGGCGTGAACTACCTGCTCAACCGGATGTGGAGCGCGGGGCTCGACTTCACGTATCAAAATCGCCTGTCGAACACATCGGGCGTCGGCTTCAGCCGCGCATTGATCGGCGCCAAAATCCGCCTGCAATACTGACGCCGGGCGTTGTGTCTCAGATTCGCTGGAGCGCCGCCGCGATGCGTGCGCTTAGCGGCTCGGCTTCCTCGTCGGCGACGAAGAGAAAATTGTTGCAGTAGCGGTCGAACGACTGGCGGGGCACGCCGGCCCGAAAACCGGCGATGTCCGCCGGTCGCTGCATCGTCGTCGGGTTGAAATTCTCGAATGAATCGAGCGTGCGGCCGCAAACGAAATAGCCGCGATAGTTGAAACGCCGCAGGAAGGCGTAAATGCGCGCCGGCGCGCCAGGCATGCGGCCTTCCTCGATCTCGATCAAAAGACGCGGTCGGCAACGAGTGATCGTCCTGGCCGCGCCGTCGAGAACCGCTTCTTCATGGCCTTCGACATCGACTTTGATAAATCCGGCATCACCCGCGAAAACCTCATCGAGTGGCCGCGTCTGCACGGCGATTTCCGTGACGGGCGCCGCGGCCCCGGCACCGCCATTCAAACTGGCGAGGCCGTTCAGCGCGGCGCCCTCGATCAACGGAATGCGCAGGATTGCCGTGCCGGATTCGCGCGATAACGCAATGTTACGCACCACGACGCGCGGCGCAAATTTCCATGCCAATGCCTCGGCAAGCGACGGGACCGGCTCGAAGGCATAGACCCGGCGCGCATGCCGTTTCATGAAGTGCACGTAGCTGCCTTCGTGCGCGCCGATGTCGATCGCATCACGCTCGCGCTGGCAGAGGTGACGAACGAGATGCAGCTCGCGCTCGCCGTATTTTTTGAAATAGCGCGCTTCGCGCCAGAGCAAGAGGGGTTTTGGGCAAAACTCGCGCGCGGCGGCTTTGGCCCGGCGCATGAATCCGTCCTGCGCAGAGGCGGCCTGCATGGGAACACGTCCGGAAGAAAGGGCGTCGCACTAGACCAGCGGCGAATAGCGTATGCCAGTGGCCGTTACGTGGCAGTCCAACCGACACAGATTAATCACTCGCGGCGCAAACGACGGACCGGTTCAGTAAAACTGTGCCGGGTCAACGGCCCGGCGCGCACGTGCTTGTATGCGCCGCGAACGGCGTGGAAGGAGTCGGCAGTCAGTGGACGACCCGTCCCATCGAACCGCCGCGGCGCCATTGCGGCCGGATCCCGACGTGCATCTGCGCATCGACCATCTGCAGCAGGACATGACCGGTCGTTCGGTTCGCGGCGGCATGATCACCGTCGGCGCGCAACTCGCCAAGGTCGTGGCCCAATTCGGCGTAACGGTTGTCCTGGCGCGGCTGCTGCGGCCCGAGGCATTCGGTCTCGTCGCGATGGTCGCGGTCGTCATCGCGTTCCTCGAACTATTTAAGGATTTCGGACTCTCCGCCGCGACCGTTCAACGCCCGCACATCACCCACGCCGATACCAGCGCTCTGTTCTGGGTGAACGCGGGCCTCGGCGTCGTCGCGGGCCTGCTGATGATCCCGCTCGCGCCAGTGCTGGCGTGGTTCTACGGCGAACCCGCCCTGGTCAGCGTCACGCTCTGGTTGGCTGTTGGCTTCGTGCTCAGCGGCTTTTCAACTCAGCATCTGGCGGTGTTGCGGCGCCAGATGCGGTTCACCGCCCTGGCGATGATCCTGATGTGGTCGGAGATCATCGGCATGGCGGTCGCCGTCGTCGCCGCATTCGCCGGTGCCGATTATTGGGCGCTGGTGGCGCAGCGGTTGGTCTGGGCGTTGTGCATTCTGGCAGGTGCCTGGGTGTTCTGTTCATGGCGACCGGGCCGGCCCGCGGGATTCGGGCGTGTGCGTGACTTGCTGCGATTTGGCGGCCATGTCACCGGATCGAATCTCGTCGGCACGTTCGTCCGCAACCTCGATCAGATGCTGATCGGCTGGTATTGGGGTTCGGCGCCGCTCGGCCTGTACGAGCGCGCCTACAAGATCCTCCTTCTGCCGATCAACAACCTCAACGCACCGCTATTCTCGGTCGCCATGCCGACATTGAGCCGCTTGGCGGACCAGCCCGCACTCTACCGGCGCGCCTACCTCGGCACCGTCGAGAAGCTGAACATGGTGACCATGCCCTGCGCCGCCTTGCTCATCGCGGTTCCCGGCCTCGTGGTGCGCGTCCTGTTCGGCCCCTATTGGATCGCCGCCACGCCGATCGTCGCCTGGCTTGGTGTCGCCGCTCTCTACCAGCCGATCGGCTATACCTGTAGCTGGCTGTTCATGACGCAGGACCGGACGGCGGAGATGTTCCGCTGGGGCCTGATCGGTTCGGCGCTCAACGCGGCACTCATCGTCGTCGGTCTGCCCTTCGGGCCGGTCGGCGTCGCCGCCAGCATTGCCGCCGGCGGCCTCGTGCTCCGCATACCCTTGTTATTTTGGGCCGTGGGACGCCGCGGCCCGGTGTCGCTGGGTGACCTGGTGCGCAGCATGCTGCCGTCGGCCGGCGCGTCGGTGGCAATTGTCGTGGCGCTCGTCCTGGTGCAGCACGCCGGAATCCTCGACTCCGTGACCCTCGTGCCGGCGCTGGCGCTGGCGGTTGCGATCAGCGCCCTGGTCGCACTGGCTTGCTTTGCCATCATGCCGCAAAGCCGGAAGGCCCTGGCGGAATTCGCTGCCCTGCCGCAATTCCTGATTCGCCGCCGCGCCAATGCTTGACGTCCGCGAGCCGGCGATGACGGCAACAACAGAGACGACCGCGCGGCCGCTGCGGGTGGCGGTCTTCGCGAACGAGTTCCCGGCGCTCAGCGAGACCTTCGTCCTGAGCCATATCACCGGCCTGGTCGACGCCGGCAATGATGTGACGATTTTCGCCAACGTGCCGCGCGCCGGCGATCCATCGGTGCATGCCGATTTCGGACGTTATCGGCTCAGCGAACGGCTGCGGTACCGGGCAATGCCGGCCAATCGCGCCGCGCGGGTTCTCGGCGCCTCCGGAATCCTGATCCGCCGCCGGCTGGCACGGCCGGCGTTGCGCGCACTCGACCCGCGCTACCAAGAAGAAGCCCGGTCCCTCGCTCTGCTGCACTGGACAGACCGCCTGCTCGATCATCCGCCGTTCGACATCGTTCATTGCCATTTCGGCCTGACAGGGCGCACCGCCGCGTTCCTGCGCGAGATCGGTGCGATCCGCGGCCGCATCGTCGTCAACTTTCATGGGGTCGACGCTAGCGCCTGTCTTGACCAAGATCCCGACCTCTATCGTCACCTGTTTCGCGCCGGCGATCTATTCCTGCCCGTCTCGGCACATCTGGGCCGCCGGCTCGTCCGCCATGGTTGCGATCCGGATCGTATCCGGGTTCATCATTTAGGTGTCGACCTGACGCGGTTTCCGTTCCGGCAACGGCAACCGGACCCAACACAACCGCTCGCGGTTTTGACGGTGGCGCGACTGGTCGACAAGAAAGGCGTCGCCTATGGCCTACGCGCTGTGGCGCAGGCAGTCGCGGCAGGCAACGCCATTCGATATATCATCGTCGGCGACGGTCCGTTACGTGCGTCGCTGGAATCGCTGGCGCGCGAGCTCGGCATCGCCGATCGGGTGACGTTTTGTGGTTGGAAGACCCAGGACGAGATCATCGCCTTGATGGGCGAGATGGATGTGCTGCTGTTTCCCAGCATCACGGGCGCCAACGGCGACCAGGAGGGTTCGCCCGTCGTCCTCAAAGAGGCCATGGCGACCGGGTTGGCCATCGTCGCGACCCGGCACGCCGGCGTGGATGAAATCGTCGAGCATGGTATTTCGGGCCTGCTGGCGGACGAGCGCGACGTCGACGGTCTGGCGAACGCATTGCTGGCCGTGGCGCGCGACCCGGCCCTCTGCGCCCGGTTCAGCGCGGCTGGACACGCGAGAGTGGCAGCGGAATTCGACGTACATAGCCTGAACCACCGGCTGCAACAGCATTACCGGTCTCTGCTATGAGCCTGGCGGCGGTCCAAAGTCAGTCCACGGGTATGGCCGCAACGACCGACGGGCCGTTCGGACCGGCCGATCTCGTGTTATCCCTCCCGGTCGGCGACGTCGTTGCCGCCTATCGGCGCAAATGCGGCGCCGACGTGGCGCCCTGGTTCGGAAGCCTGCGCGAAATTCAACTCTTCGAATGCCGCGCGACCGGTTATCGATTCTGGCGCCCCGCATCGATCGCCGGCGACGAGGGGTTCTACCGCCATTTAATGCGGCAATCGCCCGACTATTATCACGCCGAACGTTGGGAATATCCGTTTATCCAGCAGCTGGCAACGCAGCCGGACCGCGTCCTTGAGATCGGGTGCGGCCGCGGCTTCTTTCTGCGCAGTCTCGAAGGCCGCGTCACCGACGCGATCGGCATCGAGTTCAACCGCGCGGCGATCGACAGCAAAGTGACGCAGTTTCCGATCGTCGAATCCGCGATCGAGCAAGTCGCGGCGGCCGCGCCGGAACGCTTCAGCCTCGTGTGCAGCTTCCAAGTGCTCGAGCACGTCGTGGCGCCCGACACCTTTCTCGCGGCCTGCATCAAATGCTTGCGGCCCGGCGGAATTCTGGCGTTGGCGACGCCCAACCACGGGTCGGCGATGCTGGCGCGGCGCGAAGACGTTTTCGATCTTCCGCCGCACCATATGGGTCATTTCTCGACGCCGGTTTATGAGCGCCTGGCGCAGCGGTACGGCTTGGCCGTCGAGAACATTCACGTCGAGAAGCGTTACTTCGATCTCAACGACACGGTGACCGACGCAACGCGGGGCGCCTTCACCTACCGCGCGGCCCGGCGGGTCGCGAGCGTACTGATGGGCTTCGCGTACGCGCGGACGCGCGAGCCCGGAAACAACATCCTCGCCATTCTGCGTAAACCCTGAAGGCCGGCGTCAGGCGCTGGCCAGTTGCGGCACCCCGATTGTGGCGCGGGTGCGGCTTGCGGCGACGGCGGTCCGGTAAAGCGCATGATAGCGGGCGGCGACCGTGTCGATATTGAATTTCGATTCTGCTTTGGCCCGCGCCCGTGTCCCGAGCGGCGCGCCCTGTCGGACTTCGTCGAGGCACCAAGCAATGCCGCGGGCAAGATCGTCGGCGCTGAACGGCTCGGCTAGATAACCGTCGACGCGGAGATCGACGATGTCGCGCGGCCCGCCAGTGTCGAATGCGACCACGGGCGTGCCGCACGCCATCGCCTCGACGACAGTCTTGCCGAAGGCCTCCTGGAGCGACGGCATGACCGCGACGTCGGCGCTCGCATAAAGCTGCGCCAGACGGGCGTCGTCGTCGATATAGCCGAGATACCGTGATTCGATGCCGAGATCGGGCAGATCGCCATGCCGAAGATCGCCGAAAACCACGAGCAAGGCGTCGGATCGTCTTGTCGCGCCGCGGAATTTTCCCAACGCCGCAAGCAGTTCGCGAAACCCCTTGCGTGGATCGCGGGTCGCGCGCATCGCGCCGTAAATGATGATGGGGCGATCGGGCGGAAGGCCGCAAACTTGCCGGGCCCTGAGCTTTTCGGCCGGCTGGAAACGGCCAAGATCGACGCCGTTCGGGATTACTTCGATCGGATAGCGGCGGAGCAGCGTGCTGGCGCGGGCGCAATCGGCCAACCAGTCGCTGATCGGTACGAGCCACAAATCGGCATCGGACCAGTGGCGTTGCTTGCCACGCCAAATCGCGCGGCTGAGGTCGTCGTCCTGATCGGAATGCAGCTGCGGACAGGCGCCGCAGGCATTCTGATAGCGGTTGCAGCCGCTGGTGTAGTGGCATCCGCCGGTGAACGGCCACATATCGCGCAACGTCCACACTACTGGGCAGTTGAATTGCTTCAACGCCCGCACCGGAAAAAAGCCGGCACCAACCCAGTGGAGATGGACAATATCGGGTGCGAACTGTTTCGCGAGTGCGCCCAATCGGCTGGGCAGCCAGCCGACGGTCCAGAACGACGCCATCGGTCCGTGCCCGCGATACCGGTTCAGCGGCAGCGCGTCGAATTTCATCCGCGCCATGGCCCAGAGCCGCGTGAGCGATCCGGGCAATGCCGACACCGTCGGATCGCTGCCGCGCTTGCAGCCGACGACCATCCGAGAATCGCAGCCGCGCGTTTGCAATGCGTGGTGCAGCCAGAGCGACCCGCGCGCCGCGCCATCGTCACCGTCGAACGTGCTGAGATGAAGGACCTTCAGGCCCTCTGATACGTGAGTGCCGCCGTCGAGAAACTCGCCCCCAGCTCCGCGCATTACCGATGCTCGCGATGTGTTCGCCGTCCGCCCATGCCGGCCGATCCGGACGGTGCGACGACAATTCGAATGTTTGGAAAATTGCGCGCCGGTCCTACCGGCGTGTGCGAGGGGGGCGCTGTTCGACGATAGAAAGCCACTAATGGGGTGCCATTCGATGTCGAGGATTATTCGTACACAGACATCTCACAACGTGTGGCATCCAATGTACCAGTGACCAGCGCGACCACGCTGACGAATCACAGCTTTGTCACACGGTAGCGCGCTGACCGCTCGTGCGGTGCGACCATTCGGACCGGCGTCTTGTCGAAAGGAATTTACAGCGACCGGCGTCGCAGATACGCGGCATCGCGCGCCGGCGCGTGATCGCGGCCGGGGAACGTCGGGTGCACCACGGTCATCCGATCCGTCCGCGGTCCGGTGAGAATGCGGCAGAGCGCCGCCGCGTCCTCGTCGGCGACGAAGGTGCTACGCGGAAGCGCCGCCAACCGATGCCGTTTCTGGATGTAGTCGGCGGCGGTGAGGGTTTCGAAAAAATTCGCGAGCGACTCTTCGAGTGGATCGGCGAACGTCCAACCAATACGCGCGCTTTCGAGCATGTTGCCGAATTCGAAGCCGCGTACCGCCAGACACGGCACGCCGAACAGGCCTGCCTCATAGAAGCGGTTTGGCAGAAGCCAGCGCGAATTGTCCGCAGTATTTTCAAGATCGAGGGCCCATACGAAGTCAACGCCACCATAGAGCGCCGCCAACCCTTCGGGATTTGCGTATTCGCCGTCATAGACCATGTTCGGCTGGCGATCGAGCGCGGCCCGGAAGTGCGTCTCGCGCACGGTCGTGAAAATGCCCGCGAAGCGGAACAGCACGCGATGACGCAGGCGCCGCGCCAGACGCAGCATCAGCGCGAACGTCTCCTCGCCGCGGATGAGGCCGAAGTATCCGACGGTCCAGCGGTAATCGCCGGCCGGCCGCGGTGCCGGAGTCTCCATGGGCGCCGGCCGATGCGCCAGCGCCGAACGGTGCAGCTTGTTTTCGAGCACGAACCATTCGCCGGCATAGCCTTGGCGCGGGACGTAGAAATTGCGGTAGAAGGCCGGCGACGACACGACCAGAACACGGATGCGGCGCAGGCACCATCTTTCGCACCAACGCAGCACCGCCGCTCGCCAGCTCCGCGACACAAACGGCGGCTGAATGTCGAGGACTTCGTAGCCGATCGGAACGGTCGGGTTGAAAAGCCGGCGCGCCAGCAACGCAAGTGCCAATTGATCGATATTGCGTGCGTAAAACGCGGCAGCAGATCGCAGCTGACGCCGGTTGGCAAGCAGGCGCGGCACCGCGCCGACCAGCGCGCGCAACCGGTGCCAATACCGTGCATCGTGGGTCGCGCCGAGCACGACATACGGACAATCCGGCCGGTAGCGCGCATTGTAGCGGCCGCGCTGAAAGCCGAAGACCACCGGCGCAATACCGTTGTCGACGAATTCCTGAACGCGCTTAACGGTATTGGTCTCGGTGATGTCCGGCGTGAAAAAAATCAGGACCCGATTGTCGGTCGAGTGCAACACTGCCCCGGTCTCCGTGCGGCCCCGCCGCCCTGATTGGCCAGCCAAAAAATTATTGCCCGCGCACAGCACCTTCAAATGTGACCATTCTGTGTTACCCACGACATCGCCATTTTTAGCGTGCACAAGCGCCACACGTTGATCACTGGCGACGCGGAGTGTGGCGATGTTTCCCTCAAACGCCGGTTCGGACCGGGGACGGAAAAACAGACGCCACGTGCCGACGGTTCATCTTCATCCTGCTGAGGTCATCCGAACCGCGCCGCCGCCGGCGCGCCAATTGCGATTCGACCGCGTCGCGATCTCGTGTGTTTTCGGCAATCCGGCTGACCGGCGGACATGGTCGGGCGCACCCTACAATCTCGGAACGGCATTACGGCGGATGGGCATCGAAGTGGAAACGATTCATCCGGTGATGAGCCGTGCACGGCGGCTCGCTTACACAGCGCGGTGGCTGCTCGACGGCTACGGCCGGTTATCGACCACCGAACAGGTGCTGCGCGCGACGCCGGCACGCGACCATAACGCCGTTGCGGTTGCCGAAGCGACCGCGCGGCTCGGCGTGAGCCATGTCATTCACACCGGAACGCTCGATCTGCCCGCTTTCGACCTTTTGCCGGACATCCGTCACTACCTCTATTGCGATCAAAGTTGGAACCTGTCGTTGCGCCACCGGCCGGATGCAAGCCATTACACGCCGCGAGCACTGGCGGAATACGAGCGGCTCGAGCGCGAAGCGCTGGCGTCGGTCGCGCATGTTTTCACCTTCAGCGGACAAACCCGCGACAACATCGTCAAGCATTACGGCCTGCCCGCCGACCGCGTCACCGTTGTCGGCTCGGGCATGGGCAATATTGCCCCGTATTTCGGTCCCAAGGATTACCGCGCGCCGCGACTGCTGTTCGTTGCCAAGCATCTGTTCCGCGCCAAAGGCGGCTCGTTGCTAATGAACGCCTTCACCCTGGCGCGCCGCAGCCGGCCCGATCTGACTCTGACGATCGTCGGCGATCCGCGCAGCCGCAGCCAGGTGCCGCGCGACCCGCACATCACCTTCCTGGGAAATGTCAGCTGGGATGCGCTGCGGCGGCTTTATGCCGATGCGACGCTGCTGACTCAGCCGATGCTCAACGATCCGTGGGGCCAGGTCTATCTCGAGGCGCTGTGCTCGCGCACACCGGTCCTAGGACTCAATCGCAACGGCCTGCCCGAAATCATCGAAGACGGCGCGCATGGGATTCTCGTCGACGAGGCGACCCCGGAGGCCGTCGCGGCAGGAATTCTGAGCGCGGTCGCCGATCCAGAGCGACTCAAGGAAATGGGTGAAAGCGGCCAACGCCACGTGATGAACGCTTATTCGTGGGACCGGGTGGCCGAGCGGATCGCTTGCATTTGATCGAGGTGTATTGAATGACCGACAAGACCGCATTGATTACCGGCATTACCGGACAGGACGGCGCCTATCTCGCGGAGTTCCTGCTCCGGCGCGGCTATACCGTGCATGGCATCAAGCGCCGTGCATCGCTGATCAATACGCATCGCGTCGACCATCTCTATCACGATTTGCACGAAGGCGATGCGCGCTTCGTCCTGCACTATGGCGACATGACGGATTCGCTCAACCTGGTGCGCGTTCTGGAGGAAGCCCAGCCAACCGAGATCTACAATCTCGCCGCGCAGAGCCACGTGCAGGTGAGCTTCGAGACACCGGAATACACAGCGAATACCGACGCGCTCGGCACGCTTCGCGTGCTCGAGGCAATCCGCATCCTCAAGATGGCCGACCGGGTGCGGTTCTACCAAGCCTCGACATCGGAGCTGTTCGGCAAAGTGATGGAAACGCCGCAACGCGAGGTGACGCCGTTCTATCCGCG
>Ga0126371_10005357_pt1 | contig 11391 bp, 9 predicted proteins | sample PanSoiMetaPlot_4_FD_110145 | JGI IMG/M metagenome (GOLD analysis project Ga0126371, IMG submission 110145) | Tropical forest soil microbial communities from Panama - MetaG Plot_4 | ecosystem: Environmental > Terrestrial > Soil > Tropical forest > Bulk soil | place: Panama | collected 2016-02-17
CGAACGAGCCTACCGGATGCGTCACGTCAGTTTGCGATATTTCAACGCGGCGGGCGCCGATCCCGATGGCGAGCTCGGCGAAGATCATACGCCGGAGACCCACCTGATCCCGTTGGTGATCGCCGCTGCGCAGGGCGTGAACGCGGCAGTCGAGATATTCGGTACCGATTACGACACCGACGACGGGACCGCGGTGCGCGACTATGTACATGTCTGCGATCTTGCCGCCGCTCATGTGCGTGCGGTGAAACACCTGCTCGTAGGTGCGCCAAGCGTCAGCGTCAATCTCGGCACCGGCCGCGGATACTCGATCCGCGATGTCATCACCGCCGTCGAGGCGGTCGGCGGCAGCCCGGTTCCCGTCATCCATTGCGCGCGACGGGCCGGCGATCCGGCCGCGCTGGTCGCCGATCCGCGGCGCGCGCAAGCCACGCTGCACTGGGTCCCGCAAATGTCCGACCTCCACACGATCGTGCGCACGGCATGGGACTGGCACGGGAAACAGCTCGCGCCTCGCGCCCGGGAGGGCAAGGTCAGCGTCAAGCCGGAGCTGGTATGAGCGTCGCACCGTTCGAGCGGATCACGCCGCTCCCTCCCTACGAGATGCTCGCCCGCGAGCATCTCGACCGGGACGCCGGAGCCCGGACTGCGGCGCCCAGGCATGGCGAGATGCAGCGGCCGTATGTCCGCGGCAAGTTTCTGTATGTCGGTGATGAGAAATTCTGGGTCCGTGGCGTCACCTACGGGACGTTCAGGCCGGATGGCGCGGGCGTTCAGTTCCCTGTCCACGCTGTCGTCGAGCGCGACTTCCAGGCGATCGCGGCCGCCGGCTTCAATGCGATCCGCGTCTATACGCTTCCGCCGCGCTGGCTGATGGACGTTGCAATGGCCAACGACCTGCGCGTCATGGTCGGGCTGCCGTGGGAGCAGCACATCACCTTCCTCGACGACGCGGCTCGCGTGCGCCGTATCGTGCGAGAGCTGCGCGCCGATGTCGCGGGCGTCGCGGGCCATCCCGCCGTGCTTTGCTTCGTGGTCGGCAACGAGATTCCCGCGGCCATCGTGCGTTGGCACGGCAAATCGCGCATCGAACGCTTCATCAGGCGCCTTTACGAGACGGCCAAATCGGAAGACCCCGGCGCGCTGGTGACCTATGTGAATTTCCCCACGACCGAGTATCTCGAGCTGCCGTTCTTGGATTTCGTCGCCTTCAATGTGTACCTCGAGACCAGGAACGCGTTCGATTCCTACCTTGCGCGGCTTCAGAATGTTGCGGGCGAGCGGCCGTTGATGATGGCTGAACTCGGCCTCGATAGCCGGCGCAATGGCGAAAGCGCGCAGGCCGAAAGTCTGCGCTGGCAGGTTGCGGCTACGTTTGAAGGCGGCTGCGCCGGCGCCTTCGTCTTTGCCTGGACGGACGAGTGGTACCGCGGCGGGCACGATATCGAGGATTGGGATTTTGGCCTCGTCACGCGGGACCGCCGCCCAAAGCTTGCACTCCAATCCGCCTCGAACCGCCTTGCTGAAGTTCCTTTCGCGATCGATCAGGCGAAATCGCCGAAGGTTTCGGTAATCGTCTGCAGCCACAACGGCGCCCGCACCATCCGGGAGACGCTGGCCGCGTTGGAGAACCTTGCCTATCCCGATTACGAGGTCATCGTCGTTGATGACGGCTCGACCGACCAGACCAGCGCCATCGCCAGCCGCTACAAGGTCAAGCTGATCCGCACCGAAAACAACGGGCTGTCGGCCGCCCGAAATGTTGGAATGAATGCTGCAAGCGGCGACATCGTCGCCTACATCGATGATGATGCCTACCCCGATCCGCATTGGCTGACTTTTCTGGCGTCGGACCTGCGCGACACCGAGAAGGCCGGCATCGGCGGCCCCAACATCGCGCCGTCCGGCGACGGCGCGATCGCCGACTGCGTCGCGAACGCACCGGGAGGTCCGGTCCATGTGCTGCTCTCGGACCGTGTGGCGGAGCATATCCCCGGCTGCAACATGGCCTATCGGCGCGACAAGCTCTTGGAGATCGGCGGCTTCGATCCCTGTTTTCGCGTCGCGGGCGATGACGTCGACGTCTGCTGGCGGCTGCAGGAGCGCGGCTGGACCGTCGGCTTCGCGCCGGCTGCGGTCGTGTGGCATCACCGCCGTGGCTCGCTGCGCGGTTATCTCAAGCAGCAGATGGGTTACGCAAAGGCAGAGGCGCTGCTCGCGGAGAAATGGCCGGCCAAATACAACGGCGCCGGCCACCTCACCTGGCACGGCCGCCTCTACGGCAAGGGCGTCGTGAAGACGCTTTTGAAACCCCGTATTTATCACGGCACCTGGGGCACCGCGCCGTTCCAGAAATTATACGAGCCGAATCCCGGTAGCCTCTCGTCGCTCCCGCTGATGCCGGAGTGGTGCTTCGTGCTGTTCTCGCTCGCTGTGCTGGCCGCGCTGGGTGTTTTCTGGCCGCCGCTCGGCTGGGCGCTGGTGCCGCTCGCTGCCGGACTGCTCATCAGCCTCGTTCAAGCGGTTCGCGCCGCGGCCGCAGCGTCCTTCCCTTCGAAGGGCCATGGGAGAACCCGCCGCCTTGCGCTCAAGGTTGTCGTCGCGATGCTGCATCTGGTTCAACCGATCGCGCGGCTCGCAGGACGTATCCAACATGGATTGGGGCCGTGGCGCTGGCGGGATTTCGTTCTGGTGTTTCCGCGCTCGACTCGCCAGTCCTTGTGGAGCGAAGCGTGGCAGGCGCCCGAGGCGCGGCTTGCCGAGATCGAGCGGATTCTTCGCGGATCCGGCGCCGTGGTGATCGCAGCCGGCGATTTCGAGCCCTGGGACTTGACCGTCCGCGGCGGGCTCTTTGGATCGATCCGCTGCGTCGCCGCCACCGAGGAGCATGGCGGCGGCAAGCAGCTGTTCCGCCTGTGGGCCTGGCCGAAGGTCCCCGGCCCCTCGCTAGCCGTGCTGCTCGCACTCGCCGCCCTCGCCTGGCCGGCGGCGGCGGATGGCGCCTGGATCATTGCCATCGTGCTGAGCGCGGCATCGGCCACGATGGCAGCCCTCGCCTATGCGGATTGTGCCGTTGCGATGAAGGACTGGCGGGATGCAATCAACGAGTACCAGCATCGAGACGGGTGCTCGCCATTGCCCTGATCCGGCATCGAATGGCAATTTGACTGCACGCGACAGTCGAAGCTGAGCCGGGATCAAAATGCGCAGCGAACGCAAGCAGTCCGATCTGAGACTTTACCGCCGTTTGCTGCTGGAGGCGCGCCGGTTCTGGCTTCATATCGCCGCGCTGCTTGCGCTGGGGCTGCTGGGCACGCCGGTCACTCTGCTGGGGCCGCTGCCGCTGAAGCTCGTGGTGGATTCGGTGCTCGGCCCGCATGAGTTGCCGGCGTGGCTCGCTTGGCTGCTTCCCGCAGGAACCGAGCGCTCCGACGTCATGGTCATAGCAGCGGTGGCGGCGCTCGCGATCCTGCTCGCGCTCGCCAAGCAGCTTCTTGATCTCGGGTCGACGCTCCTGCGCAGCTATACCGGCGAGCAACTGGTGCTCGCGTTTCGTGCCAAGCTGTTCCGCCATCTGCAGCGCCTGTCCTTGTCCTACCACGACGCCGCCGGCACCGCGACCGCGACCTACCGCATGCAATATGACGCGCCCGCCATCCAGTGGATCATGATCGACGCGCTGATCCCGCTGCTCTCGTCGTTGCTGACGCTGATCGCGATGGTCGTGGTCGTGGCGCGCATCGACTGGTCGCTGGCGCTGGTCTCGATGGCGATCGTGCCGGTGCTCTACGCTCTCTCGCAGTTCTACAATCGCCGCCTCAAGCTGCAGTGGCGCGAGGTCAAGAATGTCGAAAGCTCCACCATGTCGGTGATCGAGGAGGTGCTGTCCTCCGTCCGCGTGGTCAAGGCGTTTGCGCAGGAGGAGCGCGAGCAGCAGCGCTACCTCGACAGCGCGCGCCGCAATCTGCGCGAGCAGGTGAAGTTGACGCTGACCGGCGGCAATCTCGGCCTCATCGTCGGGCTGGTGCTGGCGATCGGAACCGCCCTCGTGCTGTTCCTGGGCGTGCGCCAGGTCCAGGCCGGCCGGATCACCCTCGGCGATCTCATCCTGGTGATGAGCTATCTCGCGCTGCTCTACACGCCGCTGCAAACCGTCAGCCGGACCGCGGCCAGCCTGCAGGGCTCGCTGGTCAGCGCCGAGCGCGTGTTCGAGATCCTCGGCCAGGCGCCCGAAGTCGTCGAAAGGCCCCATGCACGATCGCTCGCGCGCGCCCGCGGGCGGGTCGAGTTCGAGGCGGTGTCGTTCGCCTACCGCGCCGAGGGCCAGGCGCTGCGCGAGGTCTCGTTCGCGGCGCCGCCCGGCGCGCGGGTCGGCATCGCCGGCGTGACCGGAGCGGGGAAGTCGACTTTGGTGAGCCTGCTGCTGCGGCTTTACGATCCGAGCGCCGGCCGCATCCTGCTCGACGGCGTCGATCTCCGCGACTGCCGCCTTTACGACCTGCGCAATCAGTTTGCCGTCGTGCTGCAGGAGACACTGCTGTTTTCCGCCAGCGTGGCGGAAAACATCGCCTATGCGCGGCCGGAGGCGAGCGAGGCCGAGATCGTGGCCGCGGCGCAGGCGGCCAATGCCGACGATTTCATCCGCGCGCTGCCGCAAGGCTACCGGACGGCGCTGGGCGCCCGCGGCATGCAGCTGTCCGGCGGCGAGCGGCAGCGGCTGTCGCTCGCGCGCGCCTTCCTCAAGGATGCATCGATCCTCATCCTGGACGAGCCGACCAGTTCGGTCGACGCGCAGACCGAGGCGGGAATCCTCGAAGGCATCAACCGACTGATGGAAGGCCGCACCACCTTCATGATCGCGCACCGCCTCATGACCCTGGAGAGTTGCGACATGCTGCTGCTGCTCGAACGCGGCCGACTTCAGGTCGTGACCTCCGACATCCCGGCGGTCTTGCGCGACCGCCTGTTCCCCGGCGAGGAGCAGCCGAGCGCGCAGCTCCGACAGGCGGCTGCGCCCGCACAACGGCCGCGGCTGAGAGTGCCGTGATGGACATGGACGAGATCGTCGGGTCGTGGGATTACCGCAAGCTGCCGGACAACATCCGCATCGGCGCGGATTGCTTTCTCGAGCGCCGCGAGTCGTTCGAGCGGTTCCGCAGCCAGCAGTCTCCCGGCCTCGTGCTCGGCGACCGCGTGCGGGTCCTGACATGGACCACCTTCAACGTCGAGCCGAGCGGCCGGATGGAGATCGGCGACGATACCGTGTTGGTCGGCGCCGTATTCATGTGCATGACATCCATCCGCGTCGGGGCGGGCTGCCACGTCGCGTACAACGTGACGATCAGCGATTGCGACTTTCACCCCATCGCGCTCGAGGCGCGTCGGCGCGACGCCATCGCGGTCGCGCCGAATGGAGATCGCGCGCGCCGTCCGCCGCTGCCGGCCGCGCCGATCGTTATCGGCCGCGATGTGTGGATCGGGACCGGCGCCATCATCCTCAAGGGCGTCACCATCGGCGACTGCGCGACCATTGCGCCGGGAACGGTGCTGGCGCGCGACGTGCCCGCCGGCGCATGCGCCGCCGGCAACCCGGCTGAGGTGACGGAGAGTGCGCCGTGAGCCGCCGGTTGCCGGACGACTGGTTCCCGCGCGATCTGCCGGCCGGGCTCGAGATCGGGTCGGGGAGCTTTCTCATCAGCTCCTACGCGTTCCTGCACACCGCCCCGACGGCCACAATCCGCATTGGCGACGACACCGGCATCTACCATGGCACGTTCTTCGAGCTTGGCGCCAGCGCGCGGGTCATAATCGGCGATTATTGCACGCTGGTCGGCGCCATCCTGCGCGTCGAAAGCGAGCTGCGCATCGGCAACCATGTGCTCATCTCGCATGAGGTCGTGATCACCGATTGTGAATCGGCTGGTTTCGCCCGGCGGCAACCCCCGCGGCCCATCACCGTCGGCGACGATGTCTGGATCGGCATGCGGGCGATCGTCCTCTCCGGCGTATGCATCGGTGCGGGCGCGGTGGTGGGCGCGGGCGCGCTCGTCTGCGAGGACGTGCCGCCCATGACCATCGTCTCGGGCAATCCCGCCCGCGTCGTACGCGAGATCGCCGCATGAGCTCGCGCCGCCGAATTGCGGTCGTCGGCACATTCGGCAGCGTACCGTATGCCGGGATGGCGTGGATGCATTGCCAGTTCCTGGTCGGACTCGCGCGCCTTGGCCATGACGTGAGCTATCTCGAGACCACGAGCGCGTGGCCCTACCATCCGCATGAAATGACCACGACCAGCGAACCCGGCTACACGCTCGCTTACCTTCAGCGGGTGCTCGACGGCTTCGGCCTGGGGCAGCGCTGGGCGCATCGCGCCGCCTATGCCGACGGCGCCTGGCACGGCCCGCTGGCGAGCAAGGCCGATGAGCTGCTCGCATCGGCCGATGCCGTGCTCAACATCACCGGCTCGACCACGCCGGAGGATATCCGCATCCCTTGCCGGCTCGTGTACATGGGCACCGACCCGGTGCTGCCGGAGCTGCGCGTCGCCAACGGCGACTGTGCGCTGCTGGAGCGCCTGCGGGCGCATCAGGCGCACTTCACCTACGGCGAGAACATCGGCGCGACGGACTGCCCGATCCCGCCTCTCCCGTTCCCGACCAGGCCGACGCGGCAGCCCGTGGTGCTCGATCTCTGGGACGGCGGCGCGCCGGCCCGTCGCGACTTCACCACCGTGACCAACTGGGAGGTCACGGGCTACGACTGCAGCTGGAGGGGCGAGACCTATACCTGGAGCAAGCACCACGAATATCTCAAGATCATTGACCTGCCGCGCCGCACGCCCGCGAAGCTCGAGCTCGCCATGGGGCTGTCCGGCGTCACCGCGGAGGTCCAGGCGCTGCTACGAGAGAACGGCTGGATGGTCGTCGATGCCTACGAGACGTCGCTCGATCCCTGGCGCTACCGCGATTACATCCGCGGGTCGGGCGCCGAGTTCAGCGTCGCCAAGGACATGGTCGTGCGCCTGCGCTCCGGCTGGTTCAGCGAGCGCAGCGCCTGCTACCTCGCCGCCGGCCGGCCGGTGGCGACGCAGGACACCGCCTTCTCGCGCGTGCTGCCGACCGGCGAAGGCCTGTTCGCGTTTCAGACCGTGGACGACATCCTGTCCGCGATCGACGCCATCAACGCCGACTACGAGCGCCACAGCCGCGCCGCGCGCGCGATCGCGCAGGAGTACTTCAGGGCCGAGACGGTGCTCGCCGAAGTACTCCATCAGCTGGGGCTGTGACCCATGAGCGGCGAGCGCATCCTGATCGTCAACGCCGACGATTTCGGCCAGAGCGCCGGCATCAACGCCGGCATCGTCGAGGCGCGTCGGCGCGGCATCGTGACGAGCGCGAGCCTGATGGTGCGGGGCGACGCGGCCATCGAAGCCGTCGCGCTCGCCCGCGATTGCCCCGCCCTCGCTCTCGGGCTGCATCTCGACCTGGGCGAATGGGTGTTGCGCGATTCTGAGTGGGTGCCGCGCTACGAGGTGGTGCCGCTCGACGATCCGCTGGCGATCCGCGCCGAGGTGGCGCAGCAGCTCGCATCGTTCCGGCGCATGACGAGGTCGGAGCCAACCCATATCGACTCGCACCAGCATGTCCACTTGAACGAGCCAGTCCGCGCGATCGCGGAGGAATGCGCGCATTCGCTGCGCGTGCCGCTACGCCGATGCGATCCCGCCATTCGCTATTGCGGCGATTTCTATGGGCAGGACGCCGACGGCTCGTCCCTGCCCGACCGCATCAGCGTCGACGGGCTGCTGGGGATATTGGCCGGTTTGCCTGACGGCATCGTCGAGCTCTGCTGCCATCCCGCCGCCGCGGCGGATGTCGACACGATGTATCGTGCCGAGCGGCAACAGGAGCTCGCAGCCTTGTGCGATCCCAGGGTTCACGGCGCGCTCGGGGAGCTGGGAATCAAGCTGTGCTCGTTTCGGGACATCGCGTCATGAAGAAAGTACTGGTGGCCGGCTGGTTCAGCTTCGAGCAGATGGGCGCGTCGGCCGGCGATCTGATGGCGCGCGACGTCGTCTGCAATTGGCTTGGACAGGCCGACCGCCGCTATGACGTGGCGTTGGCGCCGCCGTTCGCCGGCGGAGTCGCCTGGCCGGCGGTTGACGTCGACGATTATTCGGAGGTGATCTTCGTCTGCGGGCCGTTCGGCAATGGCTGGCCGGTGACCGATTTTCTCGAACGTTTCGCAGGACGCCGCCTGATCGGGCTGAACCTGACGATGCTCGAGCCGCTCGACCGCTGGAACCCGTTTGCTCTGCTCTGGGAGCGCGACAGCTCCGCGGTGGCGCGGCCCGACATGGCGATCGCGGCGAGCCACCCGCAGGTGCCCGTCGTCGGTCTGGCGCTGATCGACACGCAGCCCGAATACGGCGAGCGCGATTCGCACGAGCATGCGAACCGGATGCTCCGCGACTTCGCCGCCCGGCGCGGCCTCGCGGCGGTCGACATCGACACCCGGCTCGACACCGACCCGGCAGGCTTACGCACGGCGGCGCAGGTCGAGTCGCTGATCGCGCGCATGGACGTGATCCTGACGACCCGCCTGCACGGCACCGTACTGGCGATCAAGAACGGGGTGCCACCGCTTGCGGTCGACTCGGTGGTCGGCGGCGGCAAGATCCGCCGCCAGGCCGAGGCGCTCGGCTGGCCCTGCGTGCTGCCCGTCGAGACGCTGACCGAGCAGGCGCTGCAGGACGCGTTCAGCTACTGCCTCGGGACGGAGGCGCGCGCAAAGGCGCAGGCCTGCGCGGCGCTGGCGCGTCAGCGGGTCGAGACGGTGCGCGCGGAGTTCATCGCTGCGTTGGCGGAACGCTGATCGGAGCATTCCCGGCGCGGCGGCATCAAAGAGGTTTGACTCCGCGTTGGGATCGGCTCATGCGGCAGCGGTCCGCATGTCAGCATCGTCGCGCACGAGCGCGAGCGCGTCGAGAAAGACCTGCGCGCCGGCCCCCGGCTTGACGCCATGTGTGGCGAGGTGACGGCGAAACAGGCGCGCGCCCGGGACGGCGTGAAAGAGGCCGACCGCGTGGCGCGCGATGGCGTGGAGCCGGGTGCCGCGCGCGAGTTCGCGCTCGATGTAGGGAACGAGCGCGAGCGCCGCCTGCCGCGGGGTATCGCACGGCGCAGGCTGCCCGAACACTTTTGGGTCGACCGCGAGCAGCCGCCACGGATCCTGATAGGCGGCGCGGCCCATCATGACGCCGTCGACGTGGCGCAGCTGGGCCGCTGCAGATTCGAGGCTCGCGACGCCGCCGTTGATCGCGATCTCGAGCGTCGGGTTGCGCTGCTTCAGCCGATAGACGCGATCGTAGTCGAGCGGCGGGATGTCGCGGTTCTCGCGCGGCGAGAGCCCGTCGAGCCAGGCCTTGCGGGCGTGCACGATCAGCGCGTCGGCGCCGGCGGCGACCACCGTGCGGGTGAAGGCGTCTAGCGTTTCCTCCGGATCCTGGTCGTCGATGCCGATGCGGCATTTCACCGTGACGGGCACGCGCACCGCGGCCTTCATGGCCGCGACGCCCTCGCCGACCAGCGCCGGCTCGGCCATCAGGCACGCGCCGAAGCGGCCCTCCTGCACCCGGTCGGACGGGCAGCCGACATTGAGGTTGACCTCGTCGTAGCCGAGATCGGCGCAGATGCGCGCCGACTGGGCGAGCGCCGCCGGATCGGAGCCGCCGAGCTGCACCGCGACCGGGTGCTCGGCCGCATCGAACGCGAGCAGGCGCGCGCGGTCGCCGTGCAGCACGGCGCCGGTGGTGATCATCTCGGTGTAGATCAGCGCGCGGCGCGTGAGCCGACGATGGAAGAACCGGCAATGCCGGTCCGTCCAGTCCATCATAGGCGCAATACAGAATCTATGTCCTTGATTTGGCTGCATTTTTATCGCACTATCAAAATGTTAGTTCGCCTCGTGTGCACTCGTTTCTACGCCATGACGCGACACTTTTCGCCCCAGTTCGACACCTCAGTGCACACGGAGCGCACACGCCGTGGCGACCTTCACAAGGCTCAAGTCAGGGTCTTGGCGCGTCCAGGTGCGACGGAAGGGGAAATATGTCAACAACACGTTCCTACGGCGTAAGGATGCCGAGGAATGGGCGCTAGAAACCGAGCGGCGCATCGATCGCGGCGAGCCTCCGTTCACGACCAGCTCCCGCGAAGCCCGAACGTTCGGCGATCTTGTTCGACTCCACCGCACCGATCTGAGCGAGGTGGGGAAGCGGACAGGGCGATCGAAGACCGCAAGCCTCGCCTTCCTTGAGCGCCGTCTCGGCCGCTTGCGGTTACCGGAACTCGATCGTGAGCGCCTGATCCAATTTGGCAAGGAGCGAGCAGTGGAAGGAGCCGGTCCGGTCACGCTTGGAATCGATCTCGGCTACATCAAGACGATCCTCTCCCACGCGGCGGCAGTCCACGGCATCATTCTCTCGACGCAAGGTATAGACTTGGCGCGCATCGCTCTCGGACGGCTCGGTCTCGTCGGCAAGGGCGACGAGCGCGATCGGCGTCCAACACAAGACGAACTTGATCGTCTCATCGCTGCATTCGAAACCAATCCACGTCAGCAAATTCCGTTGGGGCGCATTATCCGTTTCGCGGTCGCGACAGCGATGCGCCAGGACGAAATCTGTCGTATCGATTGGGCAGATTTCGACCGTGAAGGGAGAATGCTTCTCATCAAGGATCGCAAAGACCCGCGCCGCAAGAACGGAAACAATCAACGCATCCCCCTCCTCGATGTGAGTGGGTTTGACGCATGCGCGATCATTGAGGAACAGCGCGCCCATACTGCAGGCAGCGCGGGACGAATTTTCCCATACAATGGCAGATCCGTCGGCACTGCGTTTCGCCGTCAGTGCCATGACTTGAAAATCGAAGATCTTCACTTTCATGATTTGCGGCACGAAGGGACCAGCCGCCTGTTCGAAGCAGGCTTCTCGATCGAACAGGTTGCGCTGATCACCGGCCACAAGGACTGGAAGATGTTGCGGCGTTATACGCACCTGAAGCCCGAGACCCTGCATGTTGCGCGCTCCAGGAAGGGGGCGACGCCTGGGCTGGAGCTGCCGGCGGCGTAGCGCATCCCTGTTGGTCTTGGGTGCACGCACTCCTTGTGGTGAAGCTGGCCACGGGGAGCGCAACCAGCTTTACTTGTTGCTCCTCGCGGCCGCCTAGGATGCGTCGGCCCCATGCCCTCCGAAGGCAGAGGTCACAAGTTCGAATCTTGTCGGGCGCGCCACTTCGGTACAGAACTGGGCACTCCAAAACCTGCCGATTTTGCGCTCGACGCAGCGACGAGCGTGCGCAAGAGCACGCTCTTGGCTCCCATGATGCG
>Ga0126371_10005358_pt1 | contig 11390 bp, 8 predicted proteins | sample PanSoiMetaPlot_4_FD_110145 | JGI IMG/M metagenome (GOLD analysis project Ga0126371, IMG submission 110145) | Tropical forest soil microbial communities from Panama - MetaG Plot_4 | ecosystem: Environmental > Terrestrial > Soil > Tropical forest > Bulk soil | place: Panama | collected 2016-02-17
ATCGAGGAACTCCAGCCCATCGCTGCACTTGGCAACATCGAACGTGGGCTGGGAGGCGAGAAAATGTGCCAGGCTTTCGCGGAAAAGACTTTGACCATCCACTAGCCATAGCCGGATTTTCGATTTATTTTTTTCGGATTCGCTCATAAACTGCTGGAAAGCCGCCGGTCGTGGGCTGCTCAGTCAATCGTAAGGCGCTTCGGTCGTCAGGGGAAGAGGTTTACCCACAAGATGCGGCACCGCACCCGAATGAGTGGAGGACGACCTAAGGATTGCCCCGATGCTCGACTGCCGGACCGTTTGACTGTTGCCGTCAAATCCGGCGGCTGTACGGAAGAAGAAAGATTGGTGGTCGGCAGAAGAGAATCCGGGTACAGTCTATTTCGGGCGCTTCATCGCATTCCTCCTAGATACACCGTAAAAATGCCAGTGCCTCGATTCTTCTACAACAGCGCGTTGGTTGCGATCCTGGTACCAGCCATCGCGACTGCACAATCGCCGCTCACCTGGCAGCAGGTTAGGGAACAGTTTGAATCGGCGAACCCGACGCTGAGTGCTGGGCGGGTGAATATCGACGAATCTCGAGCGGAGGAAATCACGGCTTACCTTCGCCCGAATCCAGATTTAAACTTCACAATCGACGGACTCCAGGTTTCGCGCAACCAGGGGATATGGCGTCCGCTGAGCGGCGTGGTGACGACCACGGGCTTCAGCTATCTGCACGAGCGACAGCACAAGCGCGAGCTGCGGCGTGACGCCGCCAAGGAGACGACGGCAGTCGCCGAGTCGACCTATCTCGACCAGCAGCGAAATCTGTTGTTTAACTTGCGTAACGCCTTCGTTCAGACGTTACAAGCGAAGGCGGTTCTGGACAACGCAAAGCAGAACCTGGATTACTGGGATCACGAACTGGATATCGACAACTTACGCCTGCGCGCCGGCGACATTGCGCAGCTTGACCTGAACCGTCTGGTGCTGATGCGCGTTGAATTCGAATCCGACTACGAAACGGCCATCGTTAACCTGCGTACGGCAAAGATCCAACTGCTGATGCTTTTGAACCAGCGCAGGCCAGTGGATCAGTTCGACGTGACAGGGCCGTACGATTTCAGCGCGGAGCTAAGGCCGCTGGAAGATTATCGAAATATCGCCTTGGAAGCCCGGCCAGACCTGAAGGCGGCAGTACAGAACGTCGAGCTCGCGAAACTGAACCATCAGCTCGCGGTAGCCAACGGGTCGGTAGATCCTATTTGGGGCGCGTGGTATTCGTACAATCCCTCGTTCAGCAATTCGTTCGCGAATCAAACGGTCGGTGGCACTGTCAGCATTCCATTGCGCATCTTCGACCGGAACCAGGGCGAGAAGGCGCGAACGCAGCTCGACATATCGCGCAACGAGCGGCTGCGCGATGCAGCGCAGGCGCAAGTGTTCAACGACGTCGATTCGGCGTATTTCACGCTCGTGCAGGAGGTGAATCTCTTGAGGCCATATCGCGATAAGTATCTGCCGCTCGCTGGCGACGTTCGGGATCGAATGTCGTTTTCCTATCGCAATGGGGGCGCATCGTTGTTGGATTATCTGGATGCCGAGAAGTCATACCGCGACACTCGGCTGGCGTACTTGAATCTGATCGGCTCTTATCTGACGGCGGCGGCACAGTTGAACATGGCGGCCGGACGGGAGGTCATCGAATGAAACACCGGACGCGCGTGATGGTAGCACTGTGCCTGCTTGTCGGTCTCCTGGCGTGCGGATGCCAAGAACGCAAGGTGTCGGCGCAAGCTCAAGCGGAGGCTGCGACCGGACCTGTGGCAACCACTGTGGTTCCCGACCTAGACGTCAACAACTTCAGTGATTTTAAAGTGGACCGTCCTGAACGATTTCCGCTTGTCACGGCGGCGGAATATATCGCCGCGCCGGAGCTGAACGTTACCGGCGTTGTGAACCCCGACGTATCGCGTCAGGTGCCGGTGCCCTCGCTCGCCACGGGGCGCATCGTTGAGATCGACGCGCGGCTGGGCGACGAGGTGAAGAAGGGACAGATCCTCTTCAAGGTCCGAAGCACCGATGTTTCGGGCGCCTATTCCGACTACCGGCAAGCAGTGAAGAACGAAGAGCTGGCGCGCATCCAGCTGGCAAGGGCGAAATTGCTATACGAAAACGGCGCGGTGCCGCGAAGCGCGCTGGAGATCGCCCAGAACGCAGAGGACGACAACCTGATCGTTTTGGATACCACCAAGGAGCATCTCCATCTGCTCGGCTCGGATCCTGACCATCCCACAGGCATCGTGGATGTATACGCGCCGGTCTCGGGAACCATTACCGATCAGCAGATCACCAACCAGTCCGGGGTTCAGGCGCTCACGCCCCCGAATCCGTTCACCATTTCCGACATCTCGAGGCTGTGGATCATCTGCGACGTGTATGAGAACAACATGGCGCAAGTTCATCTCGGCGAGTTTGCTGATATTCATCTGGTGGCATATCCGAACCGTGTGCTGAAGGGCAAGATCAGCAACATTCTTCCGGTGATGGATCCCAACTTACGCACGGCCAAGGTTCGCCTGGAAGTTGAGAATCCAGGACTGATGCGGCTCGGCATGTTTGTGACCGCAACCTTCCACGGCGAGACCAAAGAGCATCACGCCAGCGTGCCTTCGACTGCGATCCTGCACTTACACGATCGCCAGTGGGTCTACGCGCCGCTGGGTGGGGGGCGGTTTAGGCGGCAAGAGGTCCGAGCCGGGAACATGCTGCCTGGCAACATGCAAGAAGTCATTTGGGGCGTGAACCCAGGCGACCAGGTAGTCCGCGACGCACTCGTCTTCCAGAACTCGGTGGAGCAGTGAAAAGGCCGAGCCAATGATCCGGAAGGCCGTCGACTTTGCGCTGAACAACCGTTTCCTGGTGCTTGCGATCGCTTTGCTCCTTTTCATTTGGGGCGCGATTTCGTTTCATCTGCTTCCAGTGGAAGCGTATCCGGACGTCGCCGACAACTATGTCGAGATCGTGACGCAGTGGCCGGGCATTTCGGCCGAGCAGATGGAGCAGCAGATCACGATTCCACTTGAGATCGTGATGAACGGCACCCCGCATGTTACGCATTTGCGGTCCTTCTCGTTGTTTGGCCTCTCGGATATCAAGCTGGTTTTCGATGACCAGGAAGAGAATTTTCGGAATCGCGAGCGCGCGCTCGAGCGAATTACACAAGTGAGCCTTCCGCCGGCCGCGGTCGCGGCTGGAGTTGTGCCGCAGATTCAAACCGATTGGAGTCCGGCCGGCCAGATTTTCTTCTTTACACTGCACAGCTCGAATCCGTCCTATGACGTGATGGAGCTGAAAACGCTCGAGGACTGGGTGGTCGAAAAAAGCCTCAAGGCCGTACCGAACATCGTAGATGTTGCGAGCTTCGGCGGTCCGACGCGGGAATATCAAGTCCGCGTGGATCCTGACAAGTTGATCTCTTATGGGCTCAGTATCAGCCAGGTGGAGCAGCAATTGTCGGCCAACAACGCCAATGCGGGCGGCAGCTTTGTCGAGGCTGGGCTTCAACAGATTAACATTCAGGAAATCGGGCTGGTTCGGAGCGTCCGCGACATCGAAAACACCGTGATCACGGCTAAAGGCGGCACGCCGATCCGGGTGCGCGATATCGCAGTCGTGTCGCAAGGTCCGAAGATTCGTCTGGGCCAGTTCGCAAGAGCGATCCGCCACGAGGACGGCAAGCTGGTGGACGATCCCGACGTGGTTTCCGGAATCGCGCTGATGCGCAAGGGCGCGGACGCGGATCTGGCACTTCCGGCTCTCCACAAGAAAGTGGACGAGCTGAACACAACAATTTTGCCGAAAGGCGTCAAACTGGTACCGCTCATAGACCGCAGCGATCTCGTGCACTACACAACGCACACAGTGCTGCACAACCTCACTGAAGGCATCATACTCGTCGTCATTATTCTGTTCTTGTTCCTCGGGAACATCCGCGGCGCGATTATCGTCGCGCTGACCATTCCGTTTTCATTGCTCTTCGCGGCGACGTGCCTGAACCTGAAGGGCATTCCTGCGAACTTGCTCTCGCTGGGCGCTTTGGATTTTGGCATGGTTGTCGATGGCGCAGTGGTGATGGTGGAGAACATCGTCCGCCACCTTGGACGCCGGGAAAACGACACGCGGTCTGTGAAGGAAAAGATTTTCGACGCGGCGCACGAAGTCCAGCGGCCCGTATTTTACGCGGTGGCGATCATCATTACGGCCTATCTGCCGATTTTCACGCTGCAGCGCGTGGAAGGCCGTTTGTTCAAGCCCATGGCGTGGACGGTTGCGTTTGCATTACTGGGCGCGATCCTGTTTTCGATGCTGATCGCCCCAGCGCTCGCCAGCCTGTTCTTCCCTAGAGGCACGCGCGAATGGCGCAACCCCGTGATGGAATTGCTTACGCGAGGCTATCGCAAGCTCCTCCGCCTCGGCATCCGGATGCGGTATGTAACCGTGGCGATCGGTGTGGCCAGCCTAGCGTTGGCCATCTATCTCACGGTCGGCGGCGTCATCGGCTCCGAGTTTCTGCCGCACCTGGATGAGGGCGCATTGTGGGTGCGGGGAACTCTGGCGCCGAGCACAGGTCAGACGGAAGGCATCCGGCTCTCGAACCAGGGGCGGGTAATTTTGTGCTCGTGGCCTGAGGTGAAGCAATGCACGAGCCAGACCGGCCGTCCCGACGACGGGACCGACACCACCGGATTCTTCAACACTGAGTACTTTGTCGATCTGAAACCGAAAGAGCGGTGGCGTCCGGCGTTTCATCAGAACAAGGAAGAGCTGATCGCTTCGATGAATCGCGAACTCGATAAGATTCCGGGCGTAGTTTGGGGATTTTCACAGCCCATCGCCGACAACATGGAAGAAGCGGTAAGCGGCGTGAAGGGCCAGCTTGCGACGAAGGTCTACGGCGACGACCTGCACGTGCTGGAGGAGAAGGCTAATCAGATCGCGACGATCATGCGCAGGATTCCAGGTATTACCGATCTCGGCGTGTTTCAAGTGCTCGGGCAGCCCAACAATAATTTCGTGGTGGACCGCCAGCAGGCCGCACGTTACCAGATCAACGTCGGCGACGTTCAGGACGCCATTCAAACGGCGGTAGGAGGAAACGCGCTGACCCAAGTTCTGCAAGGCGAGCAGCGCTACGACCTGGTGATGCGCTATCTTTCCCAATTTCGAAACACGGAAGAAGCGATCTCAAGTATCCGGCTGCTCGCGCCGACCGGCGAGCGCGTCTCGCTGGCGCAGCTCTGCCAAGTAGAAGAACGCGACGGCGGATCGGAAATTTATCGCGAAGGGAATCAGCGCTACGTCGCCATCAAGTACAGCGTGCGCGGCCGCGACCTGGGCGGCGCGGTGGAAGACGCTATCAGTAACGTGAAGGCCAAAGTGGAACTGCCGCGCGGTTACCACATCGATTGGGAGGGCGAATACGAAAGCGAGAAGCGCGCCGAAAAACGGCTGCTGATTATCGTGCCCCTGACAATCCTATTGATTTTCATCATCCTCTACACGATGTTCCGCTCATTCAAGTGGGCGTTGCTGATCCTGGTGAACGTAGCGCTCGCGCGCATCGGGGGCCTGCTAGCGTTGCTGGTGACTCACACGAACTTCAGCGTCTCGTCGGGTGTCGGTTTCCTGGCGTTGTTTGGAGTTTCGGTGCAAACCGGCGTCATCATGCTGGAGTACATCAACCAACTGAGGGTACGCGGGCATTCGATTCTGGATTCTGCCGTGGAGGGAGCGGTGCTGAGGCTGCGGCCGATCATGATGACAATGTTGGTGGCCACACTTGGGCTGTTGCCAGCGGCGCTGTCGCACGGCATAGGGTCGGACTCGCAGCGTCCGTTCGCCATCGTGATCGTTGGAGGACTGATCTCCGATCTTGTGATGAGCATTTTCTTATTGCCCACGCTGTACGCCTGGATGGCCGGCGAGCGCGACGTGCTTCCAGAACCGGAGCCGGGATTTGAGGAATAGTATTCTCAAGGTTATGATTCGAACGATAGCCGCGATTGGTCTGCTTGGTGGGGGCGCGCTGCTTCTTGCCACCGGGCCGAAAGAAAAGGCTGTTGTAACCAACACGCAACACCTGGATTTCCCCGCCGGGGGGCTGTTGCGGATGGTTCATTCGACCGGATATATCAGCATCGAAGCCTGGAATGGGCCGGGCATCGAACTCACCACAATCAAGTCGACGAAAGAAGAAGAGGACGCGGCGGAGCGCGCTGAAGCCGCACGCGAGTTTCAGAAAATTCGTATCCAGACCGAGCGCAAGGCGGGCGAGTTGACGATTGGGACGTCATTTCCGCGTCTCAAGCTGCCACCGCCGACACCGTTGGGCCATGCAGTCAATTTCAATCTCGAATATCACATCAAGGCGCCGCGCGATACACGCCTGCAGATCGATCACAACGTCGGTGAGGTCAACATAGAAAGTATTTCGGGTGAGATTCAAGTAAGAGCACGGCAGGGGCAGATTCTGCTGCATCTGCCGCAAGACCGGCAGTGCGCAATCGACGCCAAGAGTTCCGTTGGGGCGGTGAATTCAGATTTCCCAGGTGCCGGTCGTCGAGCAGGGCTCATTTTTGGACACAGGTTCGTTGGGAGCGCTCCCGGCGGCTCACAGAGGATTCGATTGCGAATACGGTACGGAGACATTGTAATTTTGAAGCAAAATTCACCGGCGCCGCCTGGGCCGGCGTTGAAGAAGTAGCTCGCCGAAGTGTCGCGATGAGTCGCGACACGGCACGCACGAACGCGTGCGCGACGAGCTAACTAATGCGTGAGGTCGTAGATCCAGTAGTTGACCGCGATGCGATAAGCCAGGCCAGCGAATTTTTCGTCGTAACGCGGATCGTCGGACCACTCCCACGCGTCGCCGAGATCCATGTTGTGGCAGATTGCCACCATGACGCGGCCTTTATCGTCGTAGATGGCGCGCCAGTGCGCGTCGTAGCCGTTCTGCTCGTAGGTGCGATGGCTGCGGAGATATTGCGCGCCGGGGACCTGGAACCGCTCGTCAAGATCGAAAATCGTGTGGAAGATGGAATCGCTGTTTTCGATGTCGACGATGTCGCGGTCCGGAAAAACTTTCTTGATGCCGGCCAGAAACACCTCATATTCGTAGGTGCCGTGGAAGTCGTCCACCATGAGGAAGCCGCCACGCAGCAGGTATTCGCGTAGCTGTTTGGCCTGATCGTCGGGGATGAACCAGTGCCCAACCTCGACGGCGTAGAGCGAGGGCCACATGAAGATGTCGTTGGAGCCGTCCAGTTCCACGACTTGTTCCACCGATCGCGTGTCGATGCGTGTGAGCCGCCGGATGCCCTGCAGCAGATGCCGGTCCGAGCGCGGATAGTCCATGGTCCAATTGATCGAGCTGGCCCAGCCGCGATTGATGCCGGGCAACCGAAGACGTGCGCGGGTCCATTCGGTCTTCTGATTCCAGTCGTTAGGCAGCGGGAAATTCTCGTACTCGATAGCTTGGTATTCGCGGAAAGGCTTTTGAGCGCGGAGCACACCCCAGGTTCCCAGCGCGGCCAAAACAACCAGCAGCGTCAAGCGCATGGCAGTTGACTATCAGTGTATCGCCTGCTCACTCGCACTTGACAAGCAAGGGCGCGGCCATCATACTTCGAGAAAAACTGCCGTGAGATTGTTATTCCCTCTACTCGCGCTTTCCACTGCGGTCGCATTCGCCCAACCGCCCGACGGCGAATTCTCGAAGAAAGACGCCATGATTCCGGCGCGCGATGGCGTGAAACTGCATACGGTCGTCTTCACGCCGCGCAACGCATCCGGGCCGCTGCCGATCCTGTTCGAACGCACGCCATACGGCGCCATCTCTGAGGAGAAGACGCTTCGCGCCCGCTACGATCATCTGATCGCCGACGGCTACATCTTCGCCTTTCAAGACATCCGCGGACGCTTCGGCTCGGAAGGGACGTTTGTGATGCAGCGGCAGGTCCGCGACAAAGCCGATCCGCATGCCATCGACGAGACCACCGATGCCTACGACAGCGTGGAATGGCTCGTCCACAATGTGCCCGGCAACAACGGCCGCGCGGGGATGCTGGGCATCTCCTACGGCGGTTGGCTGGTGACGATGGCGCTGCTCGACCCGCATCCGGCGCTGAAGGCCGCGAGCGAGCAGGCTTCACCGGCGGACATGTTTCTCGGCGACGATTTCCACCACAATGGGGCTTTTCGACTGAGTTATGGATTTGAGTATGCCGCCGAACTTGAAACCACTAAGGAAGCGAATACCTATTTCCCGTTCGATCGTGCGGACACCTTCCAGTGGTATCTGAATCTCGGACCGCTCTCGAACGCGAACGAAAAGTATTTCCATGACAAGTTGCCGAGCTGGAATGATTTTGTCAATCATCCGAGCTACGATTCTTTCTGGCAGAAACAGGCGCTCGCGCCGTACATCGGCCGGCCTAAAATTCCCAACCTCAACGTTGGCGGCTGGTGGGATCAGGAGGATTTCTACGGTCCGCTGAAAATTTACGAACTGTTCGAAAAGAACGATACCGATCATAAGAATTATCTTGTGGTCGGCCCGTGGAATCATGGCGGATGGGCGCGAGCGGATGGCAGCCGGCTCGGCGAGATTCCGCTCGACAGCAACACCAGCAAGTATTTCCGGAATCAGATCGAAGCGCCGTGGTTCGCATACTGGCTCAAGGACAAAGGCCCAGGCGATTTCCCCGAGGCGCAGGTTTTTGCCACTGGCGCGAATCGGTGGGAGCGCTACGATTCGTGGCCGCCACGTTCGGCGCAGCCGGCGAATCTTTATCTTCGTGCGCAAAACAAACTTTCGTTCGATGCGCCGGCCGAGGAGGGCGAGCAGTTCGACCGCTATATTTCCGATCCTGCGCATCCGGTGCCCTACCGGCATCGGCCCATTAGCGCGACGTACCCTGGCCCCGGCTGGCCGACTTGGCTGGTGGAGGATCAGCGGTTCGTCCAGAATCGACCTGACGTTCAGAGCTGGGAGACGGAGCCGCTTACAGAGAATTTGAAAGTCGCCGGCGATATCGTAGCCGATTTCTTCGCGTCCACTTCTGGAAGTGACAGCGATTGGGTCGTCAAGCTGATCGACGTTTATCCGGAAACATACCCCGAGGCGCCGCAGCTCGCCGGATTCGAACTGATGGTGGCGGATGAGATTCTGCGCGGGCGATTTCGCGACGGCTTCGAGCATCCTGTGCCGCTGACTCCTGCCCGCGTCACGCCGTATCGGTTGGATCTCCACACTAACGATCACGTGTTCCTGCGCGGGCACAGGATCATGGTGCAGATTCAGAGCACCTGGTTCCCACTGTACGATCGAAACCCTCAGAAATACGTGAGCAACATATTTCTGGCCCAGGCTTCGGATTATCAGGCAGCCGAGCAGCGGGTATTTCGTTCGAAAACGTTCCCGTCGCATATCGTGCTACCAGTTGTGAGATGAACGAGTTGGTCGGCGGCGCGGCCGGTGCCGTTGCAGCGGGCGCCGGCGTGCTGGCATACGCCGTGCGCGCACCCTCTTCGGCACTGCTTGCGCCTTCCGTTTATCACGGCGCCCGCGACCGAAAAGCGATCGCGCTGACCTTTGACGACGGCCCGAGTGAATCCACCCCTGAATTGCTGACGATCCTCGACGCCTATCGCGCGCCGGCGACATTCTTCCAATGCGGCGTGAACGTCCGGCGGCTGCCTGCCATCGCGAAAGAAGTGGCGGTGCGCGGCCACGAGATCGGAAACCATACCGACACGCATCCCCGTCTGGATTTCAAGTCGCGCGAGTTTATTAGGCGCGAGCTGACTGCCGCGCAGGAGTCGATCGAGCTGGCCACGGGCTTACGGCCCACATACTTTCGATCCCCCTACGGCGTCCGTTGGTTCGGTCTAGGCGAGGCGCAGCGGCAGCTGAATCTCATGGGGGTGATGTGGACCACCATCGCGCTGGACTGGAAATGGCCGGTGGATCGCGTTGTCTCGCGTTTGCTTGCTGGCGCGAGAAACGGCGCGATCTTCTGTCTGCACGACGGCCGCGGCACTTTGGCGCATCCCGATGTTCAGGTCACCCTCGAAACGGTGCAGCAACTTCTGCCAAAATTGATGGAGCAAGGTTTTCATTTCGAAAAGGTGACCGACATCCTATGTCCTACGAAGAGCTGACCGAGCGGGTCAGAGGCATCATTGCGTCCAACCAGCACCTTCCACAAGAGAAAGTCACAGCCGAAAGCACGTTCCAGGAGCTGGGTATCGATTCGCTGGACGGGATCAATATTCTTTTCGCGGTAGAGAGCGAGTTCAATATTAATATCCCCGACGACGCGGCGCAAAATATCCGCTCGGTGCGCGATGTAGTGGAAGGAATTGCCAAGCTTCTCAACATGGGCGAGGGAGGGCAGGCCGCTGTCCAAGCCTGACTTGCGCTTTTTGAGATCCGCGCTATGAGGCACCGGGTCGTGGTCACGGGACTGGGCGTCATCTCCGCGCTGGGCCACAACGCGTGCGAGTTCTGGCAGGCGCTGGCCGCGGGCCAAACTGGAATCGCGCCGCTTGAATCGGTCGACCGTGCTCTGCTGCGTTTCCAAAACGCAGCGGAAGTCCGTAATTACGATCCAGCCCGGTACTTCGACGAAAAGGAAATCAGCCTGCTCGATCGTTTCGCACAGTTCGGCGCCATCGCCGCCCGTGAAGCCATCGCAGACGCCGGTTTCCAGTGGACGCCGGAGCTGCGCGAGAATACCGCGATCGTCACCGGGTCTTGCGTGGGCGGCCAAACTACGGAAGACGATGGCTTCGTGAACCTGTATCGCAAGAACATTCCGCGCGTGAATCCGCTCACCATTCCGCGTACGATGGAGAATGCCGCTGCGAGCCGCATCTCGCTCGAAACGGGGATCACTGGACCGACGTACACGATTTCGACTGCTTGTTCATCGTCGAATCACGCTATCGGACAGGCATTCTGGTTAGTTCGAAGCGGAGCAGCGCAGATGGCGCTTTCTGGTGGCAGCGAGGCCGTATTCAGCTTAGGGTTTTTGAAGGCGTGGGAAGCGATGCGCGTGGTTTCGCCAGATACTTGTCGGCCGTTTTCGCGCGATCGGCGCGGGTTGATCCTTGGGGAAGGTGGCGCGATGCTGGTGCTCGAGACGCTCGAATCTGCCCAGGCGCGCGGCGCAAAAATCTATGGCGAGATCGCTGGCTTTGGCATGTCGTCGGACGCTTTTCACATCACTCAGCCGTCGCCCGACGGTGCCGCCCGTGCGATGCGAGCGGCACTTGCAGACGCCGGGATGGAGCCGCCCGAGATCCCTTATATAAATGCGCACGGACCTGCGACCCCGGCC
>Ga0126371_10005361_pt1 | contig 11384 bp, 11 predicted proteins | sample PanSoiMetaPlot_4_FD_110145 | JGI IMG/M metagenome (GOLD analysis project Ga0126371, IMG submission 110145) | Tropical forest soil microbial communities from Panama - MetaG Plot_4 | ecosystem: Environmental > Terrestrial > Soil > Tropical forest > Bulk soil | place: Panama | collected 2016-02-17
CGCGCTTACTTAGAGACTAAGCAGCGAGTGCGACAGAGTTATCGTTCGCACTTAGGTTTTGGCCCGATAACGGCGGTACCATGCCGGGCGAAAGACGCATCTTTACCGCGCGCGTCGATCCTAGTTCGCCCCCAAGACGGTGCGGAGACGGCCGCTCCGCAAAACTGGTGGAGGCGCCGGGTACTGCCCCCGGGTCCGCAACGCTTATTCCATACGCTGTTTATCGCCATAGCTGGTTGCCCAGCACCCTCAATATAAGCGCTTTCGCACCCCCTCAAAAGGGGCGACGAGTCGGCCTTTGCGGGCCGGAAGCGCGCGGCTAGAGTCGCCGCCCATGCCGCTCACGCCCGAACAACAAGCCGAAATCGACCGGCAACGCGCCGAGACCCAGCCGACGCGCCGTGCGGTCTCGCCCGGCCTCGAAGCGATTCTTTACCAGGCGATTCCGGTGCTCGATCACGGCTTTGTCCGCGTCATCGACTACATGGGCGACGACGCCGCGGTGGTCCAGGCGGCGCGCGTCTCCTATGGCAAGGGGACGAAGAAGGTGACGGAGGATCGCGGCCTCATCCAATACCTGATGCGTCACCGGCACACGACGCCGTTCGAGATGTGCGAGATCAAGTACCACGTCAAGCTGCCGATCTTTGTCGCGCGGCAGTGGATCCGCCATCGCACGGCGAACGTGAACGAATATTCGGCGCGCTATTCGATCCTCGACAACGAGTTCTACGTACCGGCGCCGGCGCAACTCGCGGCGCAATCCTCGACCAACCGCCAGGGCAGGGGCGACGTGCTGCCGCCGGATCAGGCGGCGCGCGTCCTCGATCTCCTGCGCCGCGACGCGGCCGAGGCCTATCGCGGCTATGTCGAGATGCTGAACGAGGACGATGCTGGCAAGCCCATTGATGAGGGACGTACCGGGCTTGCGCGCGAGCTGGCGCGCATGAATTTATCGCTGAATTTTTACACCCAGTGGTACTGGAAGACCGATCTGCACAATCTGCTCAATTTCTTGAGCCTGCGCGCCGACGCACACGCGCAATACGAAATCCGCGTCTATGCCGAGGCGATGATCGAAACGCTCGAGAAGTGGGTGCCGATCACGGCCGAAGCCTTCCGGCAATACCGGCTTGGCGGCGCGCATCTCTCGGCCAACGGACTCGCCGTGGTGAAGAAATTACTCGCCGGCGAAAAGGTGACGCAGGAATCGAGCGGTCTCTCGAAGCGCGAGTGGACGGAGTTGATGGAGGCGTTGGGACGCAACAAATAATGGAGGATATCGCGCAGCTGTCCAAATTGGCGGCTAAGTTCGAAGCAGATTCAATCGAGGATTTCCTTGCCAATATCGAGCGCGATGCAGGTCTCACCGTTGTCGCGAACACCTGTCACGTAATCCACGCTTCGGAAATATCGCTCGCTGGCGGCAAGATATACGGACCACGCGAAGACATTTCCGACGAAGTCTTCTGTAACACGCATCTAAAGAAATTTTACGCGGACAAATCAATTCGTCTGGCGCACAGTGATCCGATCTTTTACCGCTGGACGAACTGCGAGAACGAAATCGACCCTGCGATGGATCGCAAGATCAATCCTTCACAGAACCATTTGCATCAGAAATTGGAAAGAGGCCTGTCCGTTGCGGAGGGGCCGTGGCTCTATTTCCAACATCACCGGCATTGCCATTTCGTCTCGGGCGACGTGTTGGAACCGGGCAGCGACAGCGAACCCATACTCGATATCAAAACCATTCGCGTGCACGGCCGGCTCCTCAAGCGGAGCGAAACCCTCAGCGATTTCTACAACATGAATCGCGCCACGATCAGCGGCTTGGCCATGTCTTCAAAAGTCGAAGAATTGGAAATTTTTAAGCTCTTACTCGGCGTCGTATAGGCGACTCACTGCACCACAATTCTGGGCGCCTTGCGTTCCGTGGCGCCGTTAAGCTTCTCCCAAATCCGCGTCGCGATCTGTTTGTAGACCTGGGCATGCGGGCTGTCGGGCTGGCTGATCACGATCGGCTTGCCGCCGTCCGACGTCTCGCGGATTGCCACGTCGAGCGGCAGTTCGCCCAGGAATTCGGTGCCGAGCTTCTCCGCCTCCTTGCGCGCGCCGCCGTGGCTGAAGATTTCGGTGCGCTCGCCGCAATGCGGGCAGAGGAAATAGCTCATGTTTTCGATGAAGCCGAGGACGGGCACGTTCACCTTGCGGAACATGTTGAGGCCTTTGCGCGCGTCCATCAGCGCGATCTCCTGCGGCGTCGAGACGATCACCGCGCCGGCCAACGGCACCTGCTGCGCCATGGTGAGTTGGGCATCGCCGGTGCCAGGCGGCATGTCCACCACCATCACGTCGAGTTTGCCCCAATTGACGTCTCGGAGCATTTGACTAAGTGCACTCTGAACCATGGGCCCGCGCCAGATCATCGGCGTATCTTCGGCGACTAGGAATCCCATCGACATGCACGCGACGCCGTGATTGTGCATCGGCTCGAGGCGCTTGCCGTCGCGCGAGCTCGGCTTGCCGGCGATACCGAGCATGCGCGGCATCGATGGGCCGTAGATATCCGCGTCGAGTACGCCGACCTTGCGACCGATCGCCGCCAGCGCCAGCGCCAGGTTCACCGCAGTCGTCGATTTGCCGACGCCGCCTTTGCCCGAGGCGACGGCAATGATGAATTTGACGCCGGGCACCGCCGGCTTTTCGGCTTGCGGCGCACCGTGCGCGTGGCCATGACCGCGTGCCGGTTGTGGCGTGCCGTGTAATGCTTCGGCGGTCAGCACCGCGCTCACCGACAGGACGCCGGGCAGCGCCTCGACCGCTTTCTCGGCGGCGCGCCGCAACGGCTCGAGCTTCGGTCCACGCGCGCGATCGACCTCGATGGCGAATCCGACATGGCCTTCGCGGATCGACAGGCCGGTGATCATGCCGAGGGTCACGACGTCCTGGCCGCGATCTGGATCGGCGACACGTTTCAGCGCCGCAAGTACGTCCTTTTCTAAAACCTCTGTCACAATCATCGCCCTCAATTTCTTGACAACACCGGCCGTTCGGCCCGCTTATACCGATACAGCGGGGATATGGACAGCGCACGATGAGTTGGCAACCTCCGGGCGGTGGCGGCGGCGGGCCGTGGGGCAGCGGCGGTTCGCCATGGGGACGCGGCGGTGGCGTGCGGCCGCCCGACTTCGAGGCATTCCTGCGCCGGTTGCAGGAGCGCATCCGCAACCTGCTGCCCGGCAAGACCGGCCGCGGCAAAGGCATCTTCGTCGTCATCGCTGCGGTGATCGTGCTTTGGCTCGCCAGCGGCATCTACGTCGTCGATCCCGACGAACTCGGCGTGGTGCTGCGCTTCGGCGCCTATAACCGGCGCGCCGAGCCGGGGCTCAACTATCACCTGCCGTCGCCGTTCGAGAGCGTCCTGATCCCCAAGGTCACGCGCGTCAACCGCATCGAGATCGGCTATCGCAGCGGCGTGGCGCGGCAGGACGTTCCCGAGGAATCACTGATGCTGACCGGCGACGAGAACATCGTCGACATCAACTTCACGGTCTTCTGGCTGATCAAGAACGCCCAGGATTACCTGTTCAACATCCGCGATCCCGACGGCACGGTGAAGGTTGCAGCCGAAAGCGCCATGCGCGAGGTCATTGGCCATACGCAGATCGCCAGCGCGCTGGCCGAAGGCCGCGGCAAGATCGAGACCGACACCAAGACGCTGCTGCAGCAAATCCTCGATAGCTATCACAGCGGCATCGAAGTCACCCAGGTGCAGCTCCAGAAGGTCGATCCGCCGGCGCCGGTAATCGACGCTTTCCGCGACGTGCAGAGCGCCAAGATCGATCAGCAGCGCTACATCAACGAGGCGCAGACCTATTCCAACAACCTGGTGCCTGTGGCGCAGGGCGATGCGGCGCGCGTCGTCCAGGAGGCGCAGGCCTACAAGGCGCAGGTCGTGCTCCAGGCGCAAGGCGATGCGGCGCGCTTCCTCTCGGTCTACAACGCCTACAAGGCGGCGCCTGACGTCACCGCGCGGCGGCTCTATATCGAGACGCTTGAGGGCATCCTCAAGGACACCAACAAGGTGATGGTCGACAAATCGGCGAGCGGCACCGGCGTCGTGCCCTATCTGCCGCTGCCGAACTTTGCCGCGCCAGCGAAGCCGGCCGGGAGTCAGCCATGAGCAGCCGGCTGACCGCCGTTGTCGCCGCCCTCGCCGTCGTCGCGCTCGTCGTGATCTACACGACGTTCTTCACCGTCAACCAGATCGAGCAGGGATTGGTGCTGCAATTCGGCAACCCGGTCCGCGTGGTCGAGACACCGGGCCTGCACGTCAAGATACCGCTGGTGCAGGACGTCGTGCTCTTCGACCTCCGCATTCTCGATTTCGAGCCGCCGCAGGAAGAGGTGATCGCCGCTGACCAGAAGCGTCTGGTGGTCGATGCCTATGCCCGCTGGCGCATCAACAATCCGCTGCAATTCTACCAGACGCTCGGTACCGAGACGGTGGCGCGCGCGCGGCTCAGCGCGCTGATCAGCGCCAGCCTCCGGCGCATCATCGGCAACGTCGCGTTGCAAGATGTCGTCGCCGACAAGCGCGCGCAGATCATGGCGCAGGTGCGCGACGAGGTCGGCGCGCAGGCGAAGCCATTCGGCATCGACGTGGTCGACGTGCGCATCCGCCGCGCCGATCTGCCCGAGGAGAACAGCGAGGCGGTCTATGCGCGGATGAAATCGGAACGGCAGCGCGAAGCCGCCGCCTTCCGCGCTGACGGCAAGCGCCAGTCCACCGCCATCCGCGCCGACGCCGACCGGCAACGCATCCAGATCCTCGCGGACGCCCAGAAGCAGGCGCAGATCCTACGCGGTCAGGGCGACGCTGACGCGATCAAGATCTACGCCGACGCCTACAACCAGGATAAGGGCTTCTTCGCCTTCTATCGCTCGTTACAGGCCTATAAGGACGCACTCGGCGGCGGCAACACCACTTTCGTCCTGTCGCCGCAAAGTGAGTTCTTCAAATACCTCGAGGCCGGCCCGGAAGGGCTGACCGGCGTCACCAAACCCGCGCCGGCGCACTAGCGTTGTGACATGAACGATTTTGCTACGGCGCTGGCGCTCGCCGCCGTCATCGAGGGCGTTTTGCTCGCCCTCTTCACCCGGCCGATGCAGAAAATGATGGCCGAAACCGCGTTGCTGCCGGCTCACGTTCTGCGCTGGGCCGGCGTCGTCGCCACCGCCATCGGCGTCGCGGCGATCTGGGCCATCCGGCGCTGAAAACGCTCCGGCCAGGACTAGTTTGCCAGCCGGATAGCGCCTAAAATATCCGTAAGCTGGCCGCCCTTATTCGTTCGGAGTTGTTCGTGACTGTTGCTCATCGTCTCGTGCTTGCGAGCCGTGCGCTTGCCGTGATCGTCGCCGTCGCCGTTGCGACCACGGCCTTTGCGCGTCCGGCACCCGACAGCTTTGCCGATCTCGCGGCGCGCCTACTGCCGGCCGTCGTCAATATCTCGACTACCCAGACACTGCCCGAGAAAAGTGACAAGAACAGCCGTGGGCCCGACGTGCCACAATTTCCGCCGGGCTCGCCGTTCGAGGAATTCTTCAAGGACTTCTTGGATAAGAACCGGCCGGGCGGCCAGCCGCAGGCGCTGCCGCGGCACGCGACCTCGCTCGGCTCCGGATTCATCATCGATCCCTCCGGCCTGGTCGTGACCAACAATCACGTCATCGCCGATGCCGACCAGATCACCGTCACGTTGCAGGACGACACCAGCTTCAAGGCCGAAGTCGTTGGCAAGGACGGCAAGACCGACCTCGCGCTGCTGCGAATCAAGTCGTCGAAACCGTTACCCTTTGTGAAGTTCGGTGACAGCGACAAGTCGCGCGTTGGCGACTGGGTGCTGGCGATCGGCAATCCGTTCGGCCTTGGTGGCACGGTCACAGCCGGCATCCTGTCGGCGCGCGCGCGCGAAATAAATTCTGGCCCCTACGACGATTTCCTGCAGACCGACGCCGCGATCAATCGCGGCAATTCAGGCGGCCCGATGTTTAACATGGACGGCGACGTCATCGGCATCAACACCGCGATCTTCTCGCCGTCCGGCGGTTCGATCGGCATCGGCTTCGCGATCCCGGCGAACGAGGCAAAACCCGTCATCGAGCAGATCCAGAAATTCGGCCATGCGCGGCGCGGCTGGCTCGGCGTCAACATCCAGAGCGTGACCGACGAGATCGCCGAAAGCCTCGGCCTCGACAAGCCCAAGGGCGCGCTCATCGCCAGCGTATTTGACCGCGGACCGGCGCAAAAGGCGGGCATCCAGCCTGGCGACGTCGTACTCACCTTCGACGGAAAATCCGTGATCGACATGCGGCATCTGCCGCGCATTGTCGCCGAGACGCCAATCGACAAGACCGTCAAGGTGACGGTGTGGCGCAAGCACAAGGAACTGACGCTCGACGTCAAGGTTGGCGAGCTCAAGGACAATGTCGAGCAGGCCTCGGCGACGGCCAAACAGCCGGCGCCGCCATCTGGCACGACGGTCAAGCCGCTCGGGCTTTCGGTCGCCGACCTGACGCCGGAGTTGCGCGAGCGCTATCAACTGGCGGATGACAGCGCCGGCGTCGTAGTCACGGACGTCGACAAGGACGGGCCGGCCGCCGAAAAAGGCATGCGCGCCGGTGACGTCATCACCGAAGTTGCCCAGGAATCCGTCAAGACACCGGCCGACATGATGAAAAAGATCGATGCCGCGACCAAGGCCGGCCGCAAATCGGTGCTGCTGCTGGTCGATCGGCAGGGCGATTTGCGCTTCTACGCCTTGAAGATCGGCAGCTGAGCCGCGGTCAGCTCGACAGGTGAAACGCCTGCTCGAGCGCGGTGAGCATATACTGCATCGCGAGCGCGGCGAGGATCAGCCCCATGACGCGGCTGATGGCCTTGATGCCGCTGTCGCGTAGCATGCGGTGCACCCAGCGCGCGCCCAGCAGGCACGCGAGCGTCAGTGCCAGCACGAGCACCGTCAGAATGGCGACCTCGATCTGTTCGCGGGGCGTGTAGACCTCAGTATCGGTCAGCAGCAACACCGTCATGATCGACTTGGGGCCGGCCATGTAGGGAACCGCCAGCGGATGAACCGCCGGATTGTGACCGTCGGCCCATTTGTGACGGAGGTCTTCATCGAGCACCATCCGCAACGACATCAGCAGTAGGACCAGACCGGCCGCGATCTGGAAGGCGTGTAGCTCGATCTTCAGCGCCGCTAGCACTTCCTGGCCAACTGCGATGAATGCCAGCAAAACGCCGCCGGCGATCAGCACCGCATCGATGGCGACCCGGCGCTTGGTCGCGGCGCCCAATTTGGCGGTGACACCGATGAATTCTGGCACGACCAGGAGCGGATTGATGGCCACCAACAGCAGCACGAAATCCTGCAGCAGTTTTTGCGCCATGCGCTCCCCCGTCGTCGGGGCGCCATGATAACCGCGCCAACGCCGCTTGGCATCAGCCGCCGACGATCTCGTCCTGGTGGTAGCCCTGGGCGAACAGCGCCGCGGTCAAATCGGCATGGTCGATGCGGTGACGCGCGCGCGGTGCGACGTTCGGATGCGAATGAAAGGCGATGCCGAGGCCGGCGGCGCCGATCATCGGCAAATCGTTGTCGCCGTCGCCGATGGCGAGCGTATCGGCGAGCTTGAGGCCGCGTTCCGCCGCCGTCTGCGTCAACGTCGCGAGCTTGCTGTCGCGGGTGAGGATCGGTTCGGCGACGCCGACGATGGTGCAGTCCTCGATCACGAGCCGGTTGGCGAAGGCCCGGTCGAAGCCGATCTGCCGGGCCACCGGATCGGCAAAGACAGTGAAGCCGCCCGAAACCAGCAGCGTCAATGCGCCATGCTTGCACATAGTCGCGACCATCGCCTTGGCGCCGGCCGTGATGCGAATGCGCTGCGCCGCTTGGTCGAGCAATGTCGCCGGCTTGCCGCGTAGGAGCGCGACGCGCTCGCGCAGGGTGGTGGCGAAATCGAGTTCGCCGTTCATGGTGCGCCGTGTGATCTCGGCGATTTGTTTTTCGATGCCAGCGAATTTCGCGATCTCCACGAGCATCTCGTTGGCGATCGCCGTCGCTTCCATGTCGGATAGCAGCAGGCGCTTCCGCCGATCCACCGCCGGTTGCGCCAATGCGTCCACCGGCGGTCCGTCGAAGCCAAGCTTCAGGCTTGCGCGCACCGCCGCTTCGGCCTGGTCGGGATCGAGTTCGTCGAACGGGATGTCGACGGCGCGCCGCCCCGCCAGCCAATCGGCGGCACCGAGCTTCGCGCCCAAGCGATCGAGTGCGCGCGCCGCTTCGTCGACCCAGGGCACTGCATCCGCCTTAGGGTCGGCCGCGATCAAAGTCAGGACGCTTGCCGCCATGCGCGCCGTTATCGCCTGGCGGCACAGGCGAAAGCAAGGCATCGGCTGGCGTGCTAGAAATCCGGCATGGTGTCAGGCGAACAACCGGTGATCGTCATTGCTGGTCCGACGGCAAGCGGCAAGTCGCGGCTCGCGCTTGCGGTCGCACGCGAATTCGCCGGCACGATCATCAATGCTGACAGCATGCAGGTATATTGCGATTTGCGCGTGCTGACGGCGCGGCCATCCGACGACGAGCTGGCGCTGGCGCCGCACCGGCTCTATGGCGAGATCGACGCCGCTGAAAGCTGTTCGGCGGGACGATGGCGCGATCTGGCGCTGATCGAGATCGCGCGTGTGCGCCGCGAAGGACGCGTGCCCATTCTGGTCGGTGGCACCGGCCTCTATCTGTCGGCGCTGCTCGAGGGTATTGCCGATATTCCAGCGGTGCCCGCAACCGTCGTTGCCGAAGTCCGTGCCCTACATACGCAGCTCGGCGGCGAAAAGTTCCGCCGTGCGCTGGCAGCGCTCGATCCGATCTCGGCGGCGAAGCTGCCGGCCGCTGATACACAGCGTCTCGTGCGCGCCTTCGCCGTCGTTTGCGCGACGGGCATCCCGCTCAGCGCTTGGCAGCGACGCCAGACACCGCATCGTGGATCGACGGCCGGCGCTGTGATTTTGCTGCCGCCGCGCGACACTCTCTACGTTGCGATTGACCAGCGGCTCGAGCGCATGTTCGCCGGCGGCGCGATCGACGAGGTTCGCGTTTTGCTGGCTCGGCAATTGTCGCCGCTACTGCCCGCGATGAAAGCGGTCGGCGTGCGTGAGATCGGTGGCTATCTCGCCGGCGAATACCCACGCGACGCGGCGCTCGCTGCAGCGCAGCAGGCGAGCCGTCGTTACGCCAAGCGGCAGTACACCTGGTTTCGCAACCGCCTGCCAGCGAGCAAGAAACTGCGAAAAACTGTCCTGGCCACGCAATTTTCAGAAAAGTCACTGCCTGAAATATTTTCATTTATTCGTCAGTTTCTGTTGACCGAGTCTAAGTAGCCCTCTAGGCTTCGATTTTTCGTGGCAAAGCGGCCCGTTCGCGGCCCTTTCCTCGCACTTGGCGGGGATCAGAGGGACGAAAGGGACGCGTGTTCTTTTGTGCAGGGCAAGACGAATGGCGGCGCAACCAGAAATCCGGGAGTTGAACGGAGCCGAAATCGTGATCCGCGCCTTGGTCGATCAGGGCGTCGAGACCGTCTTCGGCTATCCCGGTGGCGCCGTGCTGCCGATCTACGACGCGCTATTCAAGCAGAACCGCTTGCGCCACATCTTGGTGCGGCACGAGCAAGGTGCGGTGCACGCCGCCGAAGGTTACGCACGCTCATCGGGCAAGGTGGGCGTGGTGCTGGTCACCAGTGGTCCGGGCGCGACCAACGCGGTCACCGGCCTGACCGACGCGTTGATGGATTCCGTGCCCGTTGTCTGTCTCACCGGCCAAGTGCCGACGCATCTCATCGGCAACGACGCGTTTCAGGAAGCCGACACCACCGGCATCACGCGGCCGTGCACGAAGCACAATTATCTGGTGAAGGACGTCAACGATCTGGCGCGCGTGCTCCACGAAGCGTTCACGGTCGCGCGCACCGGCCGGCCAGGTCCCGTCGTCGTCGACCTGCCCAAGGATGTACTGTTCGCCAACGGCCTCTACCTCCCGCCGGAGAGCGCGCCGACGCGCAAGTCGTACCGGCCGCAAACCAAGCCGGAGACGGCCCGAATTGCCGCGGCGGCGCAATTGATTATGTCGGCGAAGAAACCGTTGTTTTATGCCGGCGGCGGCCTGATCAATTCAGGCCCGCGCGCCTGCACGCTGTTCACCGAGCTCGTGCGTCTCACCGGATTTCCGGTAACGCTGACGCTGATGGGGCTTGGCGCCTATCCGGCGACGGACAAGCAGTATCTCGGCCTCGTCGGCATGCATGGCACGTTCGAATCGAATAACGCGATGCATGATTGCGATCTGATGATCAACATCGGCGCGCGCTTCGATGACCGCGTCACCGGCAAGGTCGCCGCGTTCGCGCCGCATTCGCGCAAGATCCACGTCGATATCGATCCGTCGTCGATCAACAAGAACGTGCGCGTCGATCTCGCCATTGTCGGCGATTGCGCCGAAGTGCTGACGGCGCTTCTCGCCGAGCTCAAGGCGCAAAAATACAAAGCGGATCCCGCGCGCATCGCGCCGTGGTGGAAGCAGATCGAAACCTGGCGCAAGCGCGACAGCCTGCGTTACGCCAAATCCGACGCGATCATCAAGCCACAATACGCAATCGAGCGGCTCTACGCTCTGACTCGCGGCCGCAACGTGTTCATCACGACGGAAGTCGGTCAGCACCAGATGTGGGCGGCGCAGCTCTTCAAGTTCGACCAGCCATTCCACTGGATGACATCGGGTGGCCTTGGCACCATGGGTTACGGCCTGCCGGCGGCGATGGGCGTACAGTTGGCACATCCTGACGCGTTGGTCATCGACATCGCCGGCGAGGCGTCGATCCTGATGAACATCCAGGAGATGTCGACCATCTGCCAGTACCGCTTGCCAGTGAAGGCGTTCATCCTGAACAACCAGTACATGGGCATGGTGCGCCAGTGGCAGGAACTGCTGCACGGCGGCCGCTATTCCGAGAGCTACACCGCGGCGCTGCCCGACTTCGTCAAGCTCGCCGAGGCCTTTGGCGCGGTCGGCATGCGTGCCGAGAAGCCGGCGGATGTCGATCGCGTCATCAAGGAAATGATCGCGGTCGACCGCCCAGTGATCGTCGACGTCCAGGTCGACCCAGCGGAGAACTGCTTCCCGATGATCCCGTCGGGCGCGGCGCATAACGAAATGCTGCTTGGTCCCGAGGACAAGCAGACCTCCGGCCCGATTTCGGAAGAGGGCATGGTCCTGGTCTGAGATCGCGATGACCGCTCCGGAAACCGTCGAAAAGCACACCATGGC
>Ga0126371_10005362_pt1 | contig 11384 bp, 9 predicted proteins | sample PanSoiMetaPlot_4_FD_110145 | JGI IMG/M metagenome (GOLD analysis project Ga0126371, IMG submission 110145) | Tropical forest soil microbial communities from Panama - MetaG Plot_4 | ecosystem: Environmental > Terrestrial > Soil > Tropical forest > Bulk soil | place: Panama | collected 2016-02-17
GAAGACGCGCATAGCTTCGCCGGGCAGAACGATCGGCTTGAGCGAGTTTGCCAGCTCATTAATGTTCAGCACTTCAACTCCCTGGAGTTGAGCGACCTTGTTAAGGTTGAAATCGTTGGTGATGATCTTGGCTTCGTAGAGCTTGGCTAGCTCAATGAGCTTGAGGTCGACTTCGCGAATGGAGGGGAAGTCATCCTCGACGATCTGCACGTTCATCGTGGCCATCTTTTGAATCCGCTGCAGGACGTCGAGGCCACGCCGGCCGCGATTGCGCTTCAGAGAATCGGCTGAGTCAGCGACGAGCTGGAGTTCGCGCAACACGAACTGTGGGATTACGACTATGCCGTCCAGGAAGCCAGTTTCGGCGATATCGGCAATGCGGCCATCAATGATTACGCTAGTGTCGAGGATCTTGCAGCTCCGTTTGCCGGTTTTCTCCGAGCCGAAGATTCCTCCCAGCGCGGCGAGATTGAGCAGGTCGCCCTTGTTGGCCCCCACGATCAATCCAACATAGGACATCAGTAGCATTACGAACAGCTGGAGGAAATGCTGGGTGCGTCCGGGCTCAATGGCGTCGCGGAGGACCAGGCTGAAGAGATAAGCGCCGAAGATTCCCAAAATGCTACCGATGACAGCGCCGATCAGGCGCTTGAGGCTGACGATCCGCAGGCGGGCTTCAAAAAGTACCACGCCAAAGCCGATAAGTGCGCCGGCGCCGGCGGCCTCCCAGGCCTCAAGCGAGAACGGCCGCAGAACAAAGCACGCGACCGCCACAACGAGAATGAAGACAAAACGTATAAATAAAAGGTCCACAAGGACCTCCCCAAGTAAGCGTGAGCTCTTTCCGGCACGCTCCCGGCAAAACACAACTATCGAAGCGCTATGGAACTGTTAAGAAGGTGACCCACGGGAGACCAGCGAATAGGAGTAAAGTCCCCGCACCGCTGCTATGTGCGAGCAGTATATACCCGGTCGCGACGTGGAGTATGAGCGGCGTCGGTTCCGTTAGCTGCGTGCGACATTCGAAGGTGAACGACCGGAAGTAAGGGCCGAACTCATGGAGTAACAAGGAACGCAGCGCTCCTTCGCACAGCTATCCGCGCCTGGGGCGAGGTCATTTTTCGAGCCAGGACTTGCGAATTTCTCGAGAACACTCCTAACGATGTTGCCCCACAACAAGAACCCGCACGGGCGCATTGCCGTCCTTGAACTTTAGCGAGGCTTTTTCCTAGGGACTTGCACCCCGAGAGTTAATGCCATCCGGAGAACGAATCGCCAGATTTTGATTGCCCGATTCCAAAAGTTGCTGCAGTGTGATGCTGGCGTTTTGAGCCCAACGCTAGTTGTCAGCAGAACAAGGTAGTATTCGCCATTTCGTCCTTGCAGGCGAGATATCGGGGCGCCTGCATTCAGCTCTCCTTAGCGGGAGAAAACGAGGGGCAGGTCTAACCCGAAATCTCGGGGGAGAATGGGTTGACTTGCCCTGGTTTCTCATCGGCCACCTACCTAACCAGCTTCCCAAAAGCTCCCTCAACCCCGTGAACCCTTAATGAATCGGAAGAAGCACCAGATTTCCGCAGCATTCTTATGAACCAAGTTAGCCAGAATCAGCATCTAAGCTTCTAGGGTGGAGTGTCTACGAGGCGCGAAAAGCGCACATAAAACGACAACTGGACGGGGTTCATGCCTACCACCGGGCTGTGATATCCTAAATTCTCCCGGATAGGTGTGCCTACCAGCTATTCATTCTGAAGAACTTACAAGGCGCTCGCCCGAACAAAATCACGCTGTGTACTTGGTGTGCCCAGGCCCAATTGGTCCCATAGGCCACGCAAGTTTTGCTGAACTGGAGATGAGTGCATTTGGCGCTTAACGACAAATTCGACGACATTCAAAAACTGATCGACGCAGGCAAGGAGAAGGGGTACCTCACCTACGGGGAGGTCAACGATCTCATTCCCCACGACGTCCATTCGCCTGATGATCTGGATGATCTGCTTACGACGATTGGAACGCAAGGTATCGACGTCCTCGACGGATCGAAGATGCCGGGCTCCGATCTCAAGGACAAATTCGAAGACATTGAGGCCGGAGAGGACGTAGAACTCGACCTTACTCCCGGCACTCTGGAAAAAACCAACGACCCCGTCCGCATGTATTTGCGCGAGATGGGAACCGTTCCTCTGCTGACCCGTGAAGGTGAAGTCGAGATCGCGAAGCGCATCGAACGCGGACAGCTCCGCGTTCTGAAAGCGATTTCGCGTTCTCCCATCGTTATCAATGAAGTGCTCGCTATCGGCGAAGACCTGAAGCGCGGCGTTCGCTCGATCAAGGAAGTTGTGATCTTCGACGAAGAGGAGATCACCGACGAGATCGTCGAGGCGCGCATCAAGGCGACCACGCATCGCATCGACGAGATGCATAAGCACTTCAAGAAGACTGAGCAGCTCGAAGAAAAGCTCGCCAACGTGGACAAGAAGAAGCGTCCCGGCGAGTATCGCAGGACGCGGTGGTCACTGGGCCGCGAGAAGGTGATGGTATCGCGGATTATCCGTGAGCTGCGTTACACCAACTCGCAGCGCAAGAAGCTGATTGATCGCGTCGGACACGTCGCCGAGCAGATGCGTTCGCTCGATCGACAGTTCCACAACTTGGAAAAGAAGGTCGATTCCACCCGGTCCGAAGAACTCAAGAAGGAATATCGCAGGCAGCAGCGCAACTGCAAAGCTGACCTCGAGAAGATGGAGCAGGAGTACGGCATCACCTTCGGCGAGCTGAAGCGCACGCAGCGCGAGATCACGCAGGGCGACATCGACGCCGAGTACGCAAAGCGCGAACTCATCGAAGCCAACCTGCGACTCGTGGTTTCGATCGCCAAGAAGTACACCAATCGCGGACTGCAGTTCCTCGACCTGATTCAGGAAGGCAACATCGGCCTGATGAAGGCGGTGGACAAGTTCGAGTACCGTCGCGGATACAAGTTTTCGACGTACGCGACGTGGTGGATTCGCCAGGCGATCACGCGCGCAATCGCCGACCAGGCCCGCACCATCCGTATCCCGGTGCATATGATCGAGACCATCAACAAGCTGATCCGTACGTCGCGTCAGCTTGTGCAGGAGCTTGGCCGCGAGCCTACGTCGGAAGAAATCGCAAAGCGCATGGACATTCCTGTTGCGAAAGTCCGCAAGGTGCTGAAGATCGCACAGGAGCCAATCTCGCTTGAGACTCCAATCGGCGAAGAAGAAGATTCGCATCTTGGCGACTTCATCGAAGATCGCGGAGTAGTTTCCCCGGCGGAAGCCGTGATCAACGTGAACCTCAAGGAGCAGACAGCGCACGTCCTGCGCACGCTGACGCCGCGCGAAGAGAAGGTCATCAAGATGCGCTTCGGACTCGAAGACGGCTCCGAGCACACGCTCGAAGAAGTCGGACAGTCATTCGCCGTGACACGCGAACGCATCCGCCAAATCGAAGCCAAGGCGCTGAGAAAGCTGCGTCATCCATCCCGCTCGAGGAAGTTGCGAGCGTTTATGGATGGAGTGAGGGAGTAGGAAGCTTCTAAGCTGCTGAGCTTCTAAGCATTGAAGGCGCGACCGAGGGTTCGCGCCTTTTGTTCTTAAGCCGATGTTAAAAGACGGTCGGGCGTCATTGAATGACCCGTTATCGCTGTCACCCACCCGCTAACCGCGGGCGGTTCTGTTCCCTGTCCCCTGTAACCTGTCCCCTGTTTCTTGTCACTTTTGCTAAGATCGCGAGTCTCATCTGCCCAGATGGCTTCGACCGCCCAGTCCGTTACTGAACCCGACCTGATTGAAAGGATCAAAGCAGGCGAGTCTGAGCTGTTCTATGCCCTCATTGAGCCATATCAACGAGCGGTGTACGCAGCGGCATTTTCGGTTTTGGGAAATGAAGCCGATGCGGAGGACGTGGCGCAGGAGTCAGTGCTCAAAGCCTACGCCAAGCTCGATCATTTCCGGGGCGAGTGCAAGTTCAGCACCTGGCTGATTCAAATCGCAGTAAACGAAGCACGAATGCGCCGTCGCAAAGAGCGCAGGGCGTTGTACGAGTCTATCGACGAAGGCTACCCGGACGACGCGGGAGACTACTTTCCCCGCGACTTCGCTGATTGGCGCGAGATTCCATCTGAAGTTCTCGCGCAAAAGCAGTTGAAGGATGCCCTTTCGCGAGCGATCGCATCGCTGAAACCGATCTATCGCGAGGTCTTCATTCTGCGGGACGTGCAAGGCTTGAACATTCGCGAGACTGCGGAGGCGCTGGGACTCAACGAGCCGCTGGTGCGCACACGCTTGTTGCGGGCAAGGCTGCAGATGCGCGACGCCCTGGCTCCGGGCTACGACGGGAGTTGGTGCGCCGGCAGCCCAACATATAAGAAGGTGAGGCCGTTCTGACTGTGCCAATTATCGAGATCAGTTGCGTTGAGGTCTGGAGAGAGATCTCGAACTACATCGATGGCGACATCGATCCGGTTCTGCGCGAGCGAATCGCTGAGCACTTGAAAGCATGCGAGCATTGCTCAGCGGTGGTCGATGGCACGCGTAACGTTATTCGCCTCGTAGGGGACGGCAAGATCATTGAGCTACCACGGGGCTTTAGCGAGAGACTGCAGCAGCGTCTGAGGGAAAACAAGCTGGGTCAAGCATCCTCGGCTCATGATCCTTGTTGCTGATAAAGAATCCGATTCGCCACGTGCCGTCCTTCTGTTTCTGCCAGATCTCGCAGTAGCGGTATCTGCGCACTTCCGGATCACCGCCTGCCTTGGGTGTGAGAACAAGCTTGTGCGAGCCGCGGTCGATCGCTGTGTTATCGAATACTGCGATGTTGACGATGACGACCTCCATCCTGACTCGATACAGCTCAAACAGTTTTGAGAGCTGGCTGCGGAGCGCTTCCCTGGCCTCTTCCCCGTAGAAACTAGGCTCACCCTCCGGCATGTGAGTGAACCGACCGGCAAAAACGCTCAGTATGCGTTCCACATCGGCGTTGTTATGCCCTTCACGGTACTCGGTCTTCGCGACATTAATCGCGTATTCGTCGGCGGATGACATGGTCAGCTTGAAGTTGCGTCAATGTAACCATGAGACGAAGATGCGTCAAGCCGCGAAGAGAGGCTTTCGGCACTCAGCTCTCGGCGTTCGGCCAGCAAGCGTTTCTCGGGTAATAGGCCAAAACCATTACAGGCCGAACGCGCACAGCCGAATGCCGAAAGCCCGGAGTCCACTTCACTCGATCCTCCCAACCCAAGAGTTCATGAACACTATGTTCACACTGCCCTCTTGCTTGTGCGGTTATACTGTTGATGTACTCAGCTCCTTCTCGCGTCCTGCGGGATGAGGCTGTATTTGCGAGGCCGGTGACATCCGCCTCGGCGGATCGTACCGGAGACCTGGAGGGTCGTCTTCAGCAGTAGCGGTGACCTAGCTCCGGAGCGCGCGGCAGTCCGCGGCAGCGGACTGCGAGGTCGCTTATGGATTGAGGCGGCGTGGCGCCCGCTGCGCATTGCCTTGGACGGTATTGCGGCCGTCCTTCTTGCTTCAGACTGTCGAATCTGCAATCGCACTCTTACGCGACTCTCACGAATCCCGGTGTGCAATGAGTGTCTGAATTCGCTGACGCCGGCCGATGTTACTGTCCGTTGTATTTGTGGCGAGGCGCTGGGATTCCTCTCCGCCGGGGCCGAACCGCTGTGTGGCGTCTGTCGACGCGTGCAACCGCGCTTCGATGTTGCAATTTCATTCGGCAGTTATGACGGCGCTCTCCGGCGTCTGGTGCATCTACTCAAGTACGAGCAACTCAGACCTGCGGCCAATGTGTTGGGCGCAAAATTGGCGGAGGTTCTGAAGCGTAGCGGGTTTGCTGAGGGTGATCCGACGTTGGTGATTCCGGTGCCGCTGCATCCGAGCAAACGCCGGCAGCGAGGGTTCAATCAGTCGGAACTGATTGCGCGCTGCGCCGTGCGACATTTCGATCGCTCACGCTTTGCATTGCACAGCGGCAATCTTCGTCGAACGCGCGCGACGACCTCGCAGACGGGATTGACCAGTCATCAGCGGCGTGAAAACGTACGCGGAGCGTTTGTCGTAACGATCCCGGGGATGGTGAAGGATCGCAGCGTTGTCATCGTCGATGACGTGTACACGACGGGCACAACCTTGAATGAGTGTGCGAGAGTACTGCGAGCCGCCGGAGCAAAGCAGATCGCAGTCGCAACGGTAGCAAGAGTTTACCGCTCGATCGCGGAGATCGCACCGAATGGAATCCTCGTGAAGGAGAAAGACGTGGCTGCCCTCGTAGAGGCAGCTGCCGGATAGGGACCAGGGCCATGTCGAGACACAACCTATCGCATCGTCATTCAGGGCCGCACCATGCGCCGCGTGTCACCGTGACGCCAGCCACGATGGTGGGGCCGACCGAACCGGCACGTCTGCCGATGCATTCTCCCGTGCTCGTGCTCAATGCGTCCTATGAACCAATCAATATCTGCGCCGCGCGCCGCGCGCTCGTGTTGGTGCTGAAGGGGGTGGCAATCACCGAGGAAGAGAACGGACACTATCTCCATTCGGCAAGGCTGGCGATCCGCCTGCCCTCGGTCATTCGCCTGCTTGAGTACCGTCGCATTCCGCATCAGACAAGGGCTCTTTCGCGCAAAAACATCCTGCTGCGCGATCGCAACACCTGCCAATACTGCGGTGTCGTGCTGTCATCCGCGGAGCTGACGCTGGACCACGTGATTCCTCGCTCGCGCGGCGGAGTCTCGACTTGGGAAAATCTGGTTGCGTGCTGCCATCCCTGCAATCATCGCAAGGGGAATCATCTGCTAGCGGAAATCAACATGCGCCTAACTCGCGAGCCCCGCGCCTTCAGCCTCCACACCAGTCGCCACATCATGAGAATGATCGGAAGATCGGACTCCAAGTGGCGGAAGTATCTGTTTTATTGATTACCCACGTTCCTATTAGAAACGGCGTCGCCGGGTTGCTCCACAGTCTTTCTGAGCATCCATATACCAGGATGGTGAGACCCTCCATGTTCACTGGTAGTCCTGCTGCTCTCACTGGGTGCGCAGAGCAACACTAACATTACCGTGATACGAAGTTCGTGGTAATTATTGAGTGAAGGCAGCGCAAGCTGGTGTTGGAAGTTCCCTCTGGCCGAGGTTCCCCCTAGTTTCTTCTCGACCGATGGCTAGTTTGGTTACTCGAGGGTTTGTGGCTGCCGATTCCTTTGAGAGGGTAGTTTGTCGTCCGGGTGAGCTCGCGCCAGCGAGCGGTATTTACCTGGTAAAGCATTCAGGCCGTCATCGTGTGCCTCACGAGGCCCTTATTGTCCGCGGGGAAGAATTCCCGATCTGTCGCTCCTGTAAAGCCGCGGTTCAGTATGAGCTGGTGCGAGAGACGGAGCACGTAAATCACGACTGGGATCTCGCAGGACCCATAGATCTCGGACCTGCACCAAGACTTAAGGAGTTCGACAGCTTGCGATCCTTTCGTCGCCTGGAGGTGAGTCTTCCCATTATTCTCGTCGAAGGCCGCCATTCCAAGACTCCGATATTGCTGCGCGGACACGCGACGACGCTGAGTGAAGGTGGCATTGGAGCAATGATCGACCAAACCCTGAAATATCCTCGCAAAAGCGTTACTCTGCGTTTCCCGGGCGCCCGTGCGCGCGAGGAAATCAATGTGAGTGCACGCCTGCGATACCGAAATGGGATGCGGCACGGATTTGAGTTTCTCCGTCTCTCACCAACCGATCGAAGTGCAGTGCGAGAACTCTGCAGCAAACTGCGGGCCTAGGCTTTAAAGTCACGATCTTCGGATATGTGCGGGATAGCCTGCTGCAGTCGGAACCGGACTCGCATCCCGCAAACACGACACGGCGGGAGCTGCTCTCCAGCAACGAATGTGGCCTCCCTGACTTCTGACGTGCAGCGGCTGTGCAGGACTGCGTAAATGCCTGATTCGGGAACAACGTCTCCGGGTTTTTGCTGAGTTATAACTTTTCTTGCCTGTTTCATCCCGACTCCGGTATGCACGCGGTAAGAAATGCAAGCCGCGTACCAAAACGGGTGGCAGGAGCTCGAAATAGATCGCGTGATTTCAGGCAGTTGGCGAGCCGAAAAAAGGTTGGCCGTCAGTGCCGGGGAAGGATTTACTCGTCACACACGGCGACTAGTGCTCGCTCAAAAAAGTTGCGCGGCTGTTGGAAGAATTTCCAGCAGGTCTCGGTTACCACTCCCCAAGTTTCTTGAGCTTCTTGATTTTTCTCTTGATCAGGTCTCGCTTCAATGCGCTGACGTGCGAGATGAAGAGTTTTCCACTCAAGTGATCGGTTTCGTGCTGCATCGCTCTGGCGAGCAGCTCTTCCCCTTCGGCTTCAAACCACTCTCCTTCCACGTCCTGTGCGCGAACTGTACATTTCATGGCGCGAGTTACATTCTCGCGGAAGTCGGGGAGGCTTAGGCAGCCTTCGCTGTGTGTCTGACGTCCTTCTTTCTTCACGATCTCGGGATTGATGAGCACCATCTTCGCGTTGAGATCTTCTTTGAAGGAGCAGTCGATGACTGCGATTCGTTTGGAAATGCCAATCTGCGGCGCAGCGAGTCCTACACCGTGAGCGGCGTACATGGATTCGAACATGTCCTCGATGAGTTTCTTCAACTCGTCATCAAAAACGCTGACGGTGGCCGCGGACTTTTCCAAAACGGGATCGCCATACTTCACGATGGGATAGATCATTCTGCGTGTCTGTCAGTACTCCGCAATCTGCTTGCAATAGGATTTGTAGTTTCTCTCCAACTCCATTACTGAGTCGCCGCCGAATTTTTCCAGCGCGCATCGTGCCAGAGTCAGCGCGACCATTGCCTCGCCAGCAACGCCGGCCGCTGGAACCACGCAGACATCGGAGCGCTCATACGCTGCCTTCACCGGCTCGCGAGTAGCGAAATCGACCGACTCCAATGGACGACGCAGAGTAGAAATGGGCTTGAGATATCCACGCACAACGATGTCTTCACCATTGGAAATACCGCCTTCGATGCCTCCAGCGTTGTTTTGAGCTCGAGTAAAGCGGGTAAAGTGCTCGTCTCCATTCTTCGCGCTCTGCTCGGGCGAATATCCGATGGGATCATGGACCTGCGATCCGAAGGAGACAGCAGCTTGTACTCCGCGTCCGATCTCTACGGCCTTTACTGCCTGCAGTGACATGACTGCAGCGGCAAGTTGAGCGTCGAGGCGCTCATCCCAATTTGCATAAGTGCCGAGTCCTGGCGGAACATGATGCCCGATCACCTCGAAGATGCCGCCAACAGAATCTCCTGTGCGCAGCGCCTGATCTACTTCCGCCTTCATCCGCTGTTCCACTTCGGGATCGACACAACTTAACAGGACGTCCTCTTTCTTCGACAAGGCAAGCATCTGGGCCCATTCCGGGACGCCGTCAAACAACGACTTGCCGACAGCAATGACGTGGCTAAGAACTTCCACTTCAATGGTCTTCAGCAGCAGCTTGGCGACGGCCCCAATCGCGACCCGGGCAGCCGACTCGCGCGCCGATGCGCGCTCGAGAACGTAGCGCGCTTCCGGCAGGTTGTACTTGAGTGCGCCGGCGAGATCCGCGTGACCCGGGCGGGGAGACGCCACCCGCTTATACTTAGCGGGATCGCCCGCGCTAACAGGGAGTGCCTCCTCCCAGTTCTTCCAGTCGCGATTGTCAATGCGCAGGGAAATCGGAGAGCCAATCGTCTTTCCATGACGCACGCCGGAAATAAGGTGTGCGGTGTCGTGCTCGATCCGCATCCTTCCACCGCGACCGTAGCCTTGCTGCCGACGCCAGAGCTCACGGTTAACGAACTCCTGGTCAACTTCGACGCCAGCAGGGAGGCCGGAGATGACGGCGATCAACGCCTCTCCGTGGGACTCTCCGGCGGTGCAGAAGCGAAGCATAAACGCTTGATTCTACAGGAATGTGCTTCTGCGACTGTTGCGCGAGAGAGAGAGAGAGAGAGAGAGAGCAGCATTTGCAAGATATTAGAGATTCTTGCCTGTCGCTGAAATGTGAAGCAAAAAAGGCCAGCGCACAGCGCCGGCCTTTGCAATCTCGTAGTCTTCCCTCAGCGCGGAACGGTTGGCTGTTGCTGTTGTGGCGTTTGTGAGGAAGGCTGGGTTTGCAATTGTGGCTGCGCTGGTTGCTGAGCAGGCGCCTGATTCTGGGGCTGCTGGTTTTGATACTGCTGATCCGCAGGACCATTCGACGGCAAGCCTTGCGCCGACGCGACTTCGCCGATCGGCTCGCCAGAGACGACCATCTGGACACGCCGATTTTGCTGGCGCCCAGACGCGGTCGCGTTGCTCGCTACCGGATCGTTCTGGCCAAATCCATGGGCCGTTACGCTGTTCATGTTGATCCCCTGTCCGACGAGATAGTCGCGAACGGTCATGGCGCGCTGCTCAGAAAGGCGCTGGTTGTAGTCCGGTGTCCCAGTGCTGTCGGTATAGCCTTCGACCTGCACTTTCAGGCCCGGATATGCGAGCAGAATTCCGGAGACCTTCGCCAGCTTTTCTCTTGCTCCGGGCTTCAGTGTGTATCTGTTCGTGTCAAACAGCACATCGGACATGTTGACAATGAGTCCGCGGGCGGTATCGCGCGTTTCCAGGATGGAACTGAGCTGTTGCTGCAGACGCTGACGCAGGGCCTCTTTTTCCTGCTCGGCCTGTTGAGCCTGCTGCTGGAATTGCTGGGCCTGTTGCTGTGCCTGCTGCGCTTGCTGCTCGGCGGCGAGACGATTTGCCTCAGCCTGCTGCTGCGCCGTCATTGCTGCCTGACGTGCCTGCTCAGCTTGTTGCTCTGCCGACTCGGCTTGTTGACGGGCCAGTTCCGACGCTCTGCGATCTTCTTCGGCACGAGTGCGCTGCTCGGCTTCGCGGAGCTGCTCGGCCTCGGCTGCAGTGGCGCGCGAACGAGCTTCTTCGGTGCGCTGTCGTTCACGTTCCTGCGCTTCAGCGATGGACTTCTGTTCGCGACGGTGCAGCGCGATCACACGTGCGTCCTCGGCGTTCTGGGCAGCGTCGCGGGCAGCGGTCTCAGCCGACTTCGACTGTTTGCGGCGATAGTAATCCTCGGCGCGGTCGAGTGACGCCTGGGCTTTGGCCATGGAATCGGCTGCGTACTGATCGGCTTCGGCTGCCTCTGCCAGGCGCACGGCGTTTCGGGCCTCGAGTAATCCGAGCGGAACTTTGTGGTGATCGTGCTCAACGTCTTCCACCAGTGGTTTCACCCCTCGTGCACTCTCAGTCTTTACATACTGTCCGCGAGGGAGCAGCTCATACTTCGCTGTGACTTCGGAGATCTGCCCCTTGGTTTTGGGC
>Ga0126371_10005363_pt1 | contig 11383 bp, 11 predicted proteins | sample PanSoiMetaPlot_4_FD_110145 | JGI IMG/M metagenome (GOLD analysis project Ga0126371, IMG submission 110145) | Tropical forest soil microbial communities from Panama - MetaG Plot_4 | ecosystem: Environmental > Terrestrial > Soil > Tropical forest > Bulk soil | place: Panama | collected 2016-02-17
AGGAGTTCATGGCTTCATCCACGTTCAGCTTAGTGACTTTGAGCTTGCCCGCGTAGTCCGCCGCGATTTCCGCAACAGTGGGCGCCAACATGTGGCAAGGGCGGCACCATTCCGCCCAGAAATCGACCATGACGGGCTGCGACTTGCTTGCCGTCAGCACTTCGGAATCGAAGTTGCCGTCATTCACCACAAGAATGTTCTCTGCCATAACCTTTGTTTCCTCTATAGGTTACCTCTGGGTAACCGCTTTCTTATTTTTAATTAGATGTCGGAACCACGTTTTGGTTTCGTGCTGCCCTGGCAGCTTCATATAGTTTCGCATATTCCCCGGCCGATGTGTTCCATGAAAAATCCTTGGCCATGCCGTTCAACTGGATGCGCTTCCAGACGCGGTCGTCTGCGTAAGAATGCAACGCCTGGCGAATCGCATGCAAGAGCGCGCCACCAGAATACTCGTAAAATTTGAAACCGGTGCCGGTGCCGTGTTCGAGATCGAAGACTTCAATCGTGTCATCGAGCCCGCCGGTTGCACGCACAATGGGGACGGTTCCATAACGCAGGCTGTAGATCTGATTTAGGCCGCATGGCTCGTAGCGTGATGGCATCAGAAACATGTCGGAGCCGGCTTCCAGCAGATGCGCGAGAGCATTGTCGTAGGTAATCTTCACTCCAACGCGGCCCGGAAAATCCGAGGCCAGTGCACGGAACAACTCTTCGTAGCGGCGCTCGCCCGTCCCCACAACCGCCAGCAACATATCTTCATGCATCAAGTCGCGCGCGATCGCGGCGATCAAGTCAAAGCCTTTCTGATCGGCAAACCGTGAAACGATTCCGATCACCGGACGGAGGGGATTGTCGTGCAAGAGGTGAAACTCCTCGAGAAGTTTCTCCTTACAGCTTTTTTTTCCTTCCAAATTCTTTGCGGAGTATTTCGCCGGGATCAACGAGTCGCGATCCGGACTCCAGGTGGAATAATCCACGCCGTTCAATATGCCCACGAGCCGGTCCGCGCGCGAACGAATCACACCATCGAGCCCAAATCCAAATTCCGGCGTTTGAATCTCCTGCGCATATTTTCGGCTCACAGTCGTGAGGTAGTCCGAGTAGATGAGCCCGCCTTTCAGAAAATTGACGTTGCCAAAAAACTCAATGCCCCCAGGATGAAAAAGACCTTGCGGAATCCCAGCGCGCCCCAGTGCGTCAGGGGGAAAAACACCGTGATAACCGATGTTGTGGATCGTGAATACCACCGGAATATCTTTCACCTGCGGATCGTCGGCGTATGACGAGCGCAGCAGTGCCGGAACCATCGCAGTCTGCCAATCGTGGCAATGGAACAGGTCCGGAAGCCAGACGTGCTTCGCGAGTTCGATCGTTGCCCGCGAAAATTCGGTGAAACGCTCGGCATTGTCGGGAAATTCGTGATTTTTGTCGCCGTAAATCCCATCGCGATCGAAATAAAATGGATCGTCGAGAAAGAAGTAACGCACCCCGCGCAGCAGTGAACCATTGGCGATCGCGGGGAATCGCAGGCGGGTTCCTTGCGGGATGCTCATACTGGGCATGACCACCGACGTAGATTTCACGCCACGATAGCGGGGCGTGAACACGGCTACCTCGTGGCCAAGTTTGACCAGAGCGCGCGGCAACGCTTCCAGAACGTCGGCGAGACCGCCGGTCTTCGCATAAGGTAAGGCTTCCGAAGCCGCAAAGAGGATTCTCATAGCGTGGGCACGAAATTCCTACGCTATCGTGCAGCCCGTCAAGCGTCAACCTGATTCCCGGCCCGCAGTGTGCTTGTGTGCTCCGTTTGCAACTCCGAAACATGCATCATGCCAGCCAATGAGTCGAGAGTCGCATATACCTGAAGAAAACCCGCTGTCGCCGGACATTCTTATTTCTGTAATTCAAGGGAAATATCCGCCGTGATTTAATCCGACGGCTCGGATTGTCCTGCATCTTGTCGAAGCCTTCACCCTCCTCCGCTTCCGCAAATTGCGCGGATGCCTAGGCAAATCCGACGCCTTCACAAATTCAAAGGAGAATCCATGAATCGCAAGACCCTCCGTTGGATGGCGGCACTGGTGTTGGCCTCCAATCTGACCGTTGCAACGCCCGGAACGCTCATGGCCGGAACGCCCGGCAATAGCACGCCAACCACCACCCCGATCAAGCACGTCGTCGTCATCTTTCAGGAAAACGTCTCATTCGATCATTATTTCGCGACTTATCCGAATGCGGCCAACCCAACGGGAGAGCCGCAATTCCATGCGCGCCGCGGCTTTTTGTTTCCGACACCTTCAGTAAACGGCCTCACACCGACCCTGCTCACCAGCAATCCTAACTCTGCGCAGCCTTTCCGTTTGGGCCGCAATCAGGCCTCCACCTGCGACCAGAACCATAACTATGGAGCTGAGCAATCCGCATTTGACCAGGGCCTCATGGACAAATTCCCGGAGACCATCGGTGTCAGCGAGAGCGCTTTTTGCGATGTCAGTTTTTCCTACGGCCACTTGAACGGCGATCTGGTGATGGGATACTTCGACGGCAACACCGTTACTGCTCTCTGGAACTACGCGCAAGTGTTCGCAATGAGCGACAACTCCTACGGCACGACGTTTGGACCCTCCACCCCGGGCCTGCTGAACCTAGTTGCTGGCAACACCTTTCCCGCGACGCTTTCTGGCGCTGCGGCCTCACCCAAGGTCGTTAATCCCACTGGTGCCACCGGCACACTGACCGGAGATCTGGACCCGACCGGTGACGTTTGTTCTTCGACCACCACTGTGCAGCTGGCTGGGAAAAATGTTGGTGACCTCTTGAATGCAAAGGGCATCAGCTGGGGATCATTCATGGGAGGCTTTGACTTGACCCTCACCAATATCAACGGCACGACCGGCTGCAAGCGCAGCAGCCCGGCGACACCGGCAAACAACGGCCCGACGGCTGACTACATTCCACATCACGCCTTCACCCAGTATTGGGCCAGCACGCTCAACGCGCAGCACACGCGCCCGAGCGTTGGCCCGGCACTGTATGGCACGAGCCTGGACACCGGCGCGAATCACGAATATGACATTCACGACTTTTTCGATGCCCTCAAGGCGGGCAATCTTCCCGCCGTGAGTTTCCTCAAGGCGCCCGCCTTTCAGGATGGCCACGCAGGCTACTCCGATCCGTTGCTCGAACAGGAATTTGTAGTGAACGCCATCAACGCGATTCAGAAGTCAGCCTTCTGGCAGAGCACGGCGATTGTCATTTCCTATGATGACTCCGATGGCTGGTACGACCACCAGATGAGCCCCATCGTCAACTCATCGGCAGCCACTTCCACCAACCAGTCGCAGAACGGCGACAACTTCAACGGTGTCGGAAAGTGTGGCAACGGCGCGCCACTTCAGGACGGCATGGGCAACCCGATTCAGGGCCGCTGCGGTTACGGACCCCGTTTGCCTCTCCTCGTGGTTTCGCCGTGGGCCAAGGTCAACTACGTAGACAGTTCGTTGACCGACCAATCCTCTGTTCTTCGGTTTATCGAAGACAACTGGAACCTTGGCCGAATTGGCGGCGGCTCCTACGATGCGCTTGCGGGCTCACTGGACAAGATGTTCAACTTTGAGAAGCGCTTTGATCGACAGCTGATTCTCGATCCCACGACCGGTGAACGCGTATTTTGCGACCTCGACGACGATCACGGGTTTGACTTCGAATAGCTACAGCTCAATCCATCTCTCGCCATCTGCTGCAGGCAGTTTCGCAGCAGATGGCGATCTTTTGTGAAACCTTCGTCGATGTAGACTTCGCAGGCCTTCGAGGGTATTCTTTCGCACATGACTCTGTCAGCCAGGAATCGTTTGGAAGGCAAGGTTGTTGAAATCCAGTTCGGTGGAGTGATGGCTCACGTCGTTGTTCGCGTGGGAAAGAACGTGATCGAAAGCGTCATCACCAAGCGCAGCGTGGAGGAGATGAAGCTCAAGGTGGGAGACAAGGTCTCCGCTGTCATCAAGTCCACCGAAGTCATGCTCGAGAAAGACTGATTTCCACCGTCACCACCCGAGGTCTGCCGTGCGCCTGCGCATTCGTCCTTGCTACGTGTTTATTCCGGCCGCAGTTTGGCTTTTTCTCGTTGCCTTGAACGAGACATCGAACTGGGCGGCGGCCCAGACCGCACCGACTGGGGAACTCCGTATCGGCGGCGCGGTCGCCACACCTCTCACGCTGACTGTGGCCGATCTCAAGAAAATGCCTAGGAAATCGCTCACCGTCGATAACCCCCACACCGGGAAGAAAGAAACATACGTGGGTGTTCCCATTGAGGAGCTGCTCCGCAAGGCAGGCGTGCCGGAGGGGGAAAACCTTCGTGGAAAATCTCTGGCAACTTACATCGTCGCTGAGGCTGAAGACGGCTACCGCGTGGTGTTCTCCCTAGCCGAACTCGATTCCGGAATCACCGATTCCGACCTGATCGTCGCTGACACCATGGACGGCAGTCCGCTCGGCGAAAAGGTCGGGCCCTTGCGCATCGTCGCTCCGCATGAAAAGCGGCCGGCGCGCTGGGTCCGCATGCTGAAATCCCTTACCGTGCTCAATGCACCTGCAGAAACACCAGCAAAATCCTAGTTCCTGGCAGTCCAGATTTGCCGCTGTCTGCTGCTAAACTGGCATACACACAAAATGGCCAGACAAAAGCTTGGGCAGCACTTCTTGAGCGATGCTGGGTGGCGTGAAAAAATTGCGCGCGCGATTCAGGTCTCTCCTTACGGGATGGAGGCTCCGGCAGCTCAAAACGACTATTGCTGGATCGAAATCGGCGCCGGCCACGGCGAAATGACCGAGCAACTTCTACACAGCGGCGCACCAGTCTTCGCAGTTGAACTCGATCCACCGCTTATTGAACGCCTGCGGTGCCTCGCGGAAAAACACCGAAATCTTACGGTAGTGCCTGGTGATGTGCTCGAAACCGATTTGCCCGCATTGGCCGCCGACCGGCGCATCCGTCTTTATGGCAATCTCCCCTACTATATTACTTCGCCCATCCTGCACCGATTCTTTTCCTTTGCCAGCCATGTAGATGAGATCCACGTCGTGATTCAACTGGAAGTGGCCTTGCGCCTGACGGCTCGCCCCGGCAACAAGCTTTACGGCTATCTCTCGGTCGCCACGCAGTTCTTCACGCGACCCGAATTTGTGTTGAAACTTCCACCCGGAGCATTCCGGCCGCCGCCTGAAGTAGCCTCGGCGCTGGTCACTCTGCGTTTACCCGGCCCGGCGGCAGAACTGGGAGTCAGCGATCCGGAAGCTTTTCTGGAATTTGTGAAAACGTGTTTTGGCCAGAAACGCAAAACCCTAGCCAATAATTTGCGTGCCCTGGCAGAGCCGGAGCGCCTCCGCAGTGTTCTGAAGGAATTGAAGCTGAGAGAAGACGCGCGTGCCGAGCAGCTCAGCGTGGAACAGCTTGCCTCGATTTACCGAGCTATTTCTTTAAGGAAGCCAGTAGGCGGTCTGGATAGTCGGACATAATCCCGTCGACGCCGGCAGCCTCCAACATGCGCATGTGCGCCGGAGAATTGATCGTCCAACAGACGACCTGCAGATCGCGTTTGTGGGCTTCCTTGAGGAAGTTCGGCGTCACCAGGTTGCCCTTCACTGCCAGTTGGCGCGCGCCGATTTCGACGGCCTTCTCAAATGGATCTTCGAAGTTTCCGTCGTGTAGCAGTCCGGTCATCAATGTCGGCTCAAGCTTGCGCAGGCTCGCCAGGATCGCCGGGTCGAACGAAATCACTACGACGCGCGGGATCTCGCCTGATTCCCGCAGATTGCTAATCAACGCATGTTCTCCGCCCCAGAAACCGTTGGGCTTAAGTTCCAGATAGAACATGACATCGTGCTTCTTGGAAAATTCCAGAATTTCGGTCAGCGTCGGCACACGTTCGCCGATGAACTCACTCGCGAACCACGATCCGGCATCCAGCCGACGGACCTCAGCAAGGGTCATATGGTGGATTTCACCGCGCCCACTCGTCGTGCGGTCCACGGTCTCGTCATGGATGGCCACGAAATGTGCGTCGCGCGTCAGGTGAAGGTCGGTTTCGATAAAGGAAACTCCCTGCGAGACCGCGCGGCGAAAGGCCGCCAAGGTGTTTTCTGGTGCGTAGCCTGAGGCGCCGCGATGTGCGATCGCTAACACGTAGATGCATCCCTCCGGCACAATAGCCCGAGCTGCAACAAAACTATGGGCGGGATTCCCTGCCCCATGCTAACACTGACCGCTCCTTCGCAACCTGACAGTGAAGTTGTTTGGTGCACGAATCGAAACATCCCCGGCGCGCTGCGGCCGCTTTTGTTACTCTCAAAGACATGCTGATCGTATGCCGCTCTAAGCTGCACGCCGCCCTGATCCTGACTGTCTTTTTCGTCGCAAATTCGGCTTGTGGCCAACAGGCAGTCGCGAAAAAGCAACTCAAAACATCCGCGTCCAAAGCGGAAGATAACACGCTGCAGCACCAGGTCCGCCACCAGATCCAGATTCTTCCCTATTACTCGGTCTTTGACTACATCACTTTCAGCATCGACGGCGGCAAGGTCACGCTCACCGGCCATGTGTTGCGCCCCACTTTACGCAATAGTGCGGAGTCCGGCGTCAAGACCATCGAAGGCGTCACCAGCGTCACCAATCTGATCGAGGTGCTTCCTAAATCGCCTTCGGACGATGACACGCGTCGCGCGGTTTACCGCGCCATCTTCGAAGATGCCACCTTGCAGCGCTACGCCGTTTCCGACGTTCCGCAAATCCATATTGTCCTCGAAGGTGGTGCCGTATACCTCGAAGGGGTCGTTACGAGCGAAGGCGACAAAAACCTTGCCGGTACGCGTGCCTCCAGTGTCTCGGGTGTCACACGCGTGAAAAACAATTTGGCGGTTCACACGAGAAATAGCCCACCGAACTAGCCTGGCGTCTAAATCTGTCGCAAAATAGTTGGGGAGCCAACTCTTGTCCGAATCCAAAAATCCTTACGCCAATCAGGGAGACGGCCGCGACACGCCGGCGCGGCAAAAACTTGTAGCTCTGCGGCAGGCGCTGCTGCGGTTGCATAAATCGCTGCTCGATATGGAGCGGCGGGACTATGAAAAAGTGCACGGCAAAGTGAGCACCGGGGAACTGTTCCGTTTGGTCGTGGACGATCCGCAATTCGGGTGGCTGCACAACATCTCTGAATTCGTGGTGCGCATTGACGAAACGCTGGCCAGCGAAGAAGGCGTCACCGATGCTGACGCGCATGTTCCCGTCTCGTTGGCCCGTAAACTTTTTGCACCCACCCAGGCTGGCGACGGTTTTCAGAAGCAGTATTTCGATGCCATCCAGCGCGATCCCGCGGTCGTCATGGAACATGCCGAACTGGTACGCTTGTTCAACAACGAGCCGCCAGACCGTGAAGGCGAGTAGTTGAAACCTTGGCATATCACTCGCCAAACCTGGCGGCGCTGCACTAAACTAGCGGCATCCGTCGTCCCGACCGGACAAGCGAGGTGGTAAACAGTCCAATGCCGGAAACCTGGTTCAGCCGCCCCGATTTTCGCCCCTTGTCGTGCCGATTCTCTCTGACGCTTCTCTTCCTTGGCGCCCTCTGCCTGCCGGCCACGGCGAAGATCAACATTGATTTCGATCCGGATCTAGATCTTTCAAAGTATAGGACCTTTGCCTACATCGGGGGCGTGGAAAACCTGGTCATGCTGCAGCTCAACCCCGACCTCATCAACATCCGGATCCACCGCATGGTGGTGCGCGAACTGGAAAAGAAGGGACTGCGCGAAGTTAATCCCAATCAGGGTCCCGATCTTGTCGTGCGTTACTGGGCTAGTTCAGAAAGTCAGGTGAACGTCGCTGTGATGGGCAACTGGGGGCCTTACGGCCCCTATATTGGGAGCTATTGGGGCAACATGTACAACTCGGTGACCGCTTCGAATCGCCGCGAAGGGACGTTGATTCTCGATCTGATCGACGCCAAGGTAAAAAACCTGGCCTGGCGCCTCTATCTGACGCGTAAGCTGAGTGACCCGGATAAGGACTGGAAAAAGGCCGACGAGGAATTCACCGAAGGATTCAAGAGTTATCCGCCCTCCGACAAAGACAAAGCTGAGAAACGCAAGGAACATGAGAAGGCTACGGAGGATAAGAAGCCGTAGCCGGGCTTTACGTTTCCTTGGAACCTCTCGGTGCTTCCGTGCATCCCAAACGTCGCACCTGTGACCACAGAGGAAAGACCATGACCGTCTGCACGCATCAGAACAAGATTCGCAACGTGAAGCCTCTTACTCAGGGGTGTGAGGAGTGCCTCAAGATGGGCGATACCTGGGTACACCTGCGACTCTGCATGGAATGCGGCCATGTTGGCTGCTGCGATTCCTCGAAAAACAAGCATGCGACGAAACATTTCCACCGGACCAAGCACCCAATCATCCGCTCTATCGAACCCGGTGAGAACTGGGGTTGGTGTTACGTCGACGAAGTGGAGCTGGATCTTTCCTAGTGCAATGTGGCGACCTAGGCTGCGGGGGACGCCCGTTTTTCACCGAGAATCTTATTGAAAGTAGCAGTAAAGTGATTCGCATTCTCCGTGGTGAAGCAGAGCGGGGGACGAAGCTTGATGACGTTGTGGTGCGGGCCGTCGGTACCGGCAAGGATACCTTCTTCGCGTAGGCGATTTACGATGTAGGAAGCTTGTTTCGCCGCGGGCGCTCGTGACTCGCGATCTGTAACCAGATCAATTCCCAGGAACAGGCCTAAGCCGCGGACGTCACCGATGAGCGGGAATTTTTCTTGGAGTGTACGTAAATCGCAGATCCACTGCGAACCGACGGTCATGGCATTCTGTTGCAATTTCTCGTCGTCCAGCACATCAAGCACGGCAAGCCCCGCGGCGCAGGCCACCGGGTTCCCCCCGAAAGTGCTGAAGAATTCCATTCCGTTTGCGAACGACGCAGCGATTTCGCGCGTGGTCACCACGACCGCTAGCGGAAAGCCATTCGCGATGGGTTTGCCGAACACGGCGATGTCCGGAGCGACTCTCTGCGTCTGAAAGCCCCAGAAGTGTATGCCGAGACGGCCGAAGCCGACCTGCACTTCATCCGCAATACAGACGGCACCCGAGGCTCGCACGTGCCGGTAAACTTCTGCTAGATAGCGTGGCGGAAACACAATTTGGCCCGCGACGCTCGGCAGCGTCTCGGCGATGTAGGCCGAAACGGGTCTTCCTTGTCTTTTGGCCAGCTCCAAAATCTCTCCCACGTGCGCGGCATATTTCCTTCCGAGGTCCGCCTCGCCGCGCCGGTAGATGCCGCGATAGTCGTCGGCAAGCGGTGCGACGTGCACCCATGGCTTGCGCCCTCGGCCGCCCGGTCCGTCGAATTTATAGGGGCTGATATCAATCAGCGTAGAGGTGTGTCCGTGATAGGCGTTCTCGAGCACGATGATTTCTTCGCGACCGGTGTGCGTGCGGGCCAGCCGCAGTGCCAGCTCGTTGGCTTCGCTGCCGGAGTTTAGGAAATAGCAGACCCGCAACGGCTCGGGGAGCAATGCCGTCAGCCGCTCAGCGTAGCGCAGAATATTTTCATGGAGGTAGCGCGTGTTGGTGTTCAGGACCGCCACTTGTTCCTGGATGGCGTGCACCACGCGCGGGTGCGAATGCCCGACCAGCGGCACATTGTTATAGACGTCCAGGTAGGCGCGCCCCTCTTCGTCGTAGAGATGCTGCATGTAACCCCGCACAATCTTCAGCGGCTTTTCGTACGACAAAGAAAGATTGCCACCCAAGAGCTGCTTGCGGGCCGCCAGGGTCTGCTCGAATGAGCGAGGAGCGGTTTTGGCGATTGGCACCGCCAGAGTGCCGCTGGCAACAACCGACGCCACTTTGTTCGCGGCCTCATGAAAATACTCGCGAGCGCTTTCGTTCGATATTTGTGCGAGCTGTTCGAGCGCCCCCCAAGCGGGCGCTTCAGATACGGTCACATACGGATCGTCCTTCACAAGGGATTTGCGGTGTGCCGAATTCACCACGCTCACCGCCAGCCGCGCCGCCATCAATGCAAAAAACACTGCGATTTCTTCTTCTTTCAACGGCAACGCTTCGTGATAGCCAGCAAGCACGGCTCCGGCCGCGGCCAGCATGTCCTGCTTGCCTAGGATGGCATAGGCCGCTGCCACTGCGGGTTCCGCAATACGGAAACCCTCATGCATGTCGCCGAAATCGATGACCGAGACCACGCGACCGGTTTGCGGGTCAACTAGGGCATTGTGATCGTTGGCATCCCCATAAATCACGCTGCGCCGCAGGTGCGGAAAGAGTGGTACCGCCTCTTCCTCAAAAAGGTTGAGAAACTTCTTGGCGAGCGCCCGCCGTTCTGTGCTGGGGATATGGCCCAAGTAATCGCGCGCCCAGTTCGACCGCGCGAGATCCCACTTGAGGAATCGCAGCGCCGCAGGATGCGCGAAGTCGAGCAGCGCCAGGTCCATTTCTCCGAGCAGGCGCCCCAGGGAGCGAAGGAGTTCAGGCGGGTGGGGCTGGGTTTCGGCAAGCGTAGCCCCCGGAAGGAAGGATAGCATCCAAACCAGCCGAGACGTGCCGCTCTCCCAGGCCGTGCGGGTGAAGAATGAACCTGTTGCCGAGGGAATTACCCGCGGGAGAGCGAGTTGCGGAGCTCTGGCCGCGAGATGGGTTAGCGCCTCGCACTGCATGTCGACAAACGCGTCTTCACGTTCCGGATGCATGACTTTCAAGATAAACGCCCGCGAATCGGCAGCCATCAGATAGAAGTTGTCGTCGTATTCGCCGGGGAGGGATCGTGCCACAGCCGGCAATCCGTAAATTTCTTGGGCCAGGCGGGTGGCTGCGTCTGCAGAGAGAGGAGCGGCCACGCGGGCTTCAGGCATCATGCGCAAAATTGTAAAGGGGCTCTTCTCCGAGGGCAAATGGCGATGGAGCGTGCGACTAGACTGCGTCGTGCTACTCACCGTCCATGAGAAATGGTAGTATGCATTGTATCGAACGCCGCCACGCCCAGCGGATATCCCGAAAAATTTACACTATCGTAGCGGCGCATGATTTCGCACGCACACTAAAGTGAGGGGAACTTCATGAACAAGAAATGGGCAGTCTTGGCAATCGCCGCTGTTTTGGGATGGGGCGCGGGGTGCGGAAAGAACAGCACGCCGACGAATTCGCAAACAGATAATAGCCAACCAGCGACGGGACCCTCCACAACGGCGGAGAGGGAAAAGGCCCCGGAACCGACACCCCCTCCCCCGCCTCCGCAGCCTTTTGTCGTTCCGGCAGGGACGGAGATCCCCGTGATCCTCTCCTCCACAATCAATTCGCGCGTCGCTAAT
>Ga0126371_10005364_pt1 | contig 11383 bp, 11 predicted proteins | sample PanSoiMetaPlot_4_FD_110145 | JGI IMG/M metagenome (GOLD analysis project Ga0126371, IMG submission 110145) | Tropical forest soil microbial communities from Panama - MetaG Plot_4 | ecosystem: Environmental > Terrestrial > Soil > Tropical forest > Bulk soil | place: Panama | collected 2016-02-17
AAGGGTGGCGGAGAGGGAGGGATTCGAACCCCCGATACGGTTGCCCGTATGCCGCATTTCGAGTGCGGTGCGATCGACCACTCTGCCACCTCTCCGTCGGGGCCGAGAAGGGCCGCAAGGCCCTCGGGTCGCGGCATTTATCTAGCCAAGGCCCAAGAGTCGCACAAGGGCAGTCGCACAAGGGCAGTCGCACAAGGCAGTCACACGAGGCCGGCCATCCCGCCGCGTTCCCTTCGCCGCGCCGCCGATGTAAGCAAGACTTGGGCGGCAGGCGGGGAGCAGGCACATGCATCTCGACAAGATCGACGGCGCGCCGGACGAGACCGTCGCGTGGGGCAGCGACATCGCGGCGCAGATGCTGCGCCGGCTCGGCATCCCGTATGTCAGCCTCAATCCGGGCGCGAGCTACCGCGGCCTGCACGACAGCCTGGTCAATCACCTCGGCAACGAGCGGCCCGGCATGCTGCTCTGCCTGCACGAGGACCACGCGGTCGCGATCGCGCACGGCTATGCCAAGGCGGCGGGCGAGCCGATGGCCTGCGTGCTGCACTCCAACGTCGGGCTCCTGCACGGCATGATGGGCCTCTACAACGCGTGGTGCGACCGCGTGCCGATGATCGTGCTGGGCGCGACCGGGCCGCTCGACTCGGAGAAGCGGCGGCCGTGGATCGACTGGATCCACACGACGCGCGACCAGGGCGCGCTGGTGCGCTCGTTCGTCAAATGGGACGACCTGCCGGCCTCGCCTCAGGCGCTGGTCGAGGCGATGTGCCGCGCCAGCATGCTCACCCGCGCGGCGCCGAGCGCGCCGGTCTATGTCTGCCTCGACGCCGGCCTGCAGGAAGCGAAGCTCGAGCAGGCGCCCGAATGGCCCGACCTCGCCCGCTTCGCGCCGCCCGCGCCGGTGCGGCCGGCGCGCGAGGCGGTCGCGCGCACCGCCGCGCTCTTACGCGCGGCCGAGCGGCCGCTGCTGCTGATCGGGCGCGGCGGGCGCAGCGCCGAGGCGTGGACGGCGCGCATCGCGCTCGCCGAGCGGCTCGGCGCCTGCGTGATGAGCGACCTCAAGACCGCCTCGATGTTCCCGACCGACCATCCGGCGCACGTGGTCGCGCCGTTCAACGTGCTCGGCAAGCCCGCGCGAGAAATCATGGCTGAGGCCGATGCGATCCTCGCGCTCGACTGGGTCGATCTCGGCGGCGCGCTGCGCCAGGCGAAGTCGGTCGGACCAGTGAACTCGCGCATCGCCAGCGTCAGCCTCGACCACACCCTGCACAACGGCTTCAACATGGACTACCAGAGCCTGCCGACGGTCGACATCGCGATCGCGGCCGGCGCCGACGAGCTGGTGGGCGAGCTGGTCGAGGCGCTCGGCCCGGGCAACACGAAACCGCCGTGGCGCGAGCGCAGCGCGAGGAAGCCGGTGGCCGCGACCGACGACGCGGTCACCCTCGAGCAGGTCGCCTCCGCGCTGCATGCGTCGTTCAACGATCCGGAGCGCGTGAGCTTCGCCAGCCTCGGCCGCGGCTGGCCGATCGATCTGTGGCCGCACCGCGATCCCCTCGCCTATCTCGGCAAGGACGGCGGCGGCGGGATCGGCTCGGGTCCGGGCCTGGTGGTCGGCTCGGCGCTCGCGCTGCACACGCGCGGCCGCCACACCGTCGCGCTGCTCGGCGACGGCGACTTCTGCATGGGCGCGAGCGCGCTGTGGACCGCGGTGCGCCACCGCATCCCGCTGCTCATTCTGGTCAACAACAACCGCTCCTATTTCAACGACGAGCTGCACCAGGAGACGGTGGCGAAGCGGCGCGGCCGCAATCCGAAGAACCGCTGGATCGGGCAGCGCATGGCCGATCCCGAGCCGGATCTCGCCAAGCTCGCCGAGGCCCAGGGCGCGCTCGGCATCGGCCCGGTGCGCAGCGCAAAGGAAGTGGCCGAAGCGATCGCGCGCGGCGTCGCGGCGCTCAAGCAGGGCAAGGTCGCGGTGATCGATCTGCACGTCGACGCCGAGCGGGTGGAGCGCACCGTGGGGCATCGGCCGACGGGGTGAGTGATTCCGTCATTGCGAGGAGCCGAAGGCGACGAAGCAATCTCCGCCGCACCTGCATGCGCAAGTGAAGGAGATTGCTTCGCTTCGCTCGCAATGACGCGGCCTAGAGCTCTCGCCCAATTTTCCGATCGAGCGAATACGGGCCGCCGCCGCGCAGCGCGATGGCGAACGACACCAGGCCCCACAGCAGCACGTATTCGTAGCCGCGGTTGAGCCACGAGAAGCCGTTGCCCCAATATTGGATGAAGGTCAGGTATCCCATCTCGATCGCGACCGCCGCCGCAAAGAAGCGGGTGAACAGCCCGAGCGCGATGCCGATGCCGCCGACGAATTCGACGAAGATCAGGAAAATCGCCATCTTCACGCCAAACGGCCCGCCGTCGCGCGCGAGCAACGCGCCCTGCTGCTCCGGTCCGCGCAGGATCTTGCCCCAGCCGTGCACGATCAGGTCCCAGCCGACCGCGACGCGGATCAGCGGCCACGTCCACGGGATGACGACGTCGTAGAACGGCTGGAGGAACGGCAGGACGAGCTTCGGCTCAGCGTTGGATTCGGGCATGGCATCCCCTTTTGTCGTGCAATGGAACCAGCGCGCCTACTGCTCGAGCCGAATGTTCGCCTTGCGGATCACCTCGCTCCAGCGCTGCCGCTCGGCCGCGATGAAGGCGGCGAATTCCTGCGGTTGGCCGAGCGGAAGCTGGGCGCCTTGCTGTTCCAGGCGCGCGCGCACCGCGGGCGTCGTGAATTCCTCCCTGGCGGCGCGGTTGAGCCACGCCACCACATCGCCCGGCGTGCTGGCCGGCGCAAACAGCCCGAACCATGCGCCGCCCTGCAGCTCCGGCAGCCCGGCTTCGACCGTGGTCGGCACGTCGGCGAGCGCGGCGACACGCTGCGTCGCGGTGACGGCGAGCGCGCGCGTCTTGCCGGCGGCGATCTGCGGCATCTGCAAGGTCACGGTGTCGAACATCATCTGCACCCGCCCGCCGATCAGGTCCTGCAGGGCGGGCGCCGCGCCGCGATACGGCACGTGCACGATGTCGGTGCCGGTCAACAGCTTGAACTGCTCGCCCGCCATGTGGCCCGAGCTGCCGTTGCCCTGCGACGCGTAGCTCAGCGCGCCCGGTTTGGCCTTGGCGTAGGCGATCAGCTCCGCGACCGACTGCGCCGGCACCGACGGATGCACCACCAGCAGATTGGGCAGGGTCGCGATGTGGACGATCGGCACAAAATCCTTTGCCGGATCGTAGGGCAGCTTCGCATTGAGGTACTGCAGGATCGCGATGGTCGAGTGCAGGCCGAGATAGAGCGTGTAGCCGTCGGCCGCCGCCTTGGCGGCCGCCTCGGCGCCGAGCACGCCGGCGCCGCCGGTGCGGTTCTCCACCACCACGGCCTGGCCGGTCGCCTCGGTGACGTGCTGGGCAAAGAGGCGGGCGAACATGTCGGCAAGCCCGCCGGGCGCGAGCGACACGATGATCCTGACCGGCTTCGCCGGATAATTTTCCGCGCACGCGGGCGCGGCAGCGAGGATCACAAGGGCGAGCACCCACCCGGCAACGCGCCGGCCCATGCCGATCATGACCCCTCCCCCTATTCCATCCCGGCCAGCCCGATCCGGTGCAGCGTGCGGTCCCAGTAGGCGATCTGCTCGCGCACGAAGGCCTTCAGCTCCTCGGGCGACGGCGTGTCGACCGGGATCAGCCCCTGACGGACGAACTGCGTCCGCAGCTCGGGCTCGGCCAGGATCGCACGGGACGCATCGTGCAGGCGCGCGACGATTGCGCGCGGGGTCGCGGCCGGCGCCACCAGCATGAACCAGCCGTTCGCCTCGAAGCCGGACGCGCCGATCTCGGCGAGCGGCGGCACGTCGGGCAGCGCCGCGACGCGCGTGCTCGCCGCGACCCCGATGGCGCGCACCTTGCCGGCCTGGATCATCGACAGCGCGTTGGCGATCGGGGTGAACATCATGGTGACGTGGCCGCCCATCACGTCGTTGAGCGCCGGCAGCGCCCCCTTGTAGGGCACGTGCGTCATGTCGAGGCCAAGCGCCTGGCGCAGCATCTCGCCCTCGATATGCTGCGCGGTCCCGGGACCGGCCGACGCGAAGGTGAGCGGCTGCGTCTTCGCGAGGACGCCAAGATCGGCGAGCGAGCGCACCGGCAGCGCCGGGTTCACCACCAGCACCTCGGGGATGCGCGCGATCAGCGCGATCGGCACGAAGTCGGCGGCGGGGTCGTACGGAAGCTGCTTGTGCAGCGTGACGTTGACCGCCATGGTGGCGCCGCTCGCAATCATCAGCGTGTAGCCGTCGGGCGCGGCGCGGGCGACCAGCTGCGCGCCGAGCACCGAGGCGGCGCCCGGCCGGTTCTCGACCACGAAGGTCCTGCCGAACCGCTGCTCGAGCCTGGCTCCGAGGATGCGGGCGAACAGGCTGTAGAGCCCGCCCGGCGCCGACGGCGCGATGATGGTGACGAGCCGCGCCGGATAGTCGGACGGTTGCGCGAGCACGCGGCCCGCAACGGTCACCGTCATCAGCGCCAGCGCGAAGGAAAACAGGCGCCTCATGCAGTCGCGCACGCCGATGTGGTCGTCATAGGCGAGCATATAGCACGCGCGCGGTGGGTCCGCTCGTCGGCAAGGCGGACATTGGCTGGGCGCCCTCGCCGGACAGGCCCGACGCCTCCGACCCGAACCGGACATTGCCAAGACAATGCGGCGCTCGATGGCGAGCGCCGCCGCTTGCCGATCGTGGTCAAGCGCTGTACTTGCCGCCAAGCTGCGCGGGCTGCGGTTTACCGACGTGACCGGCCTCCTTGATGATCGCCGGGACCTCCGGGTCGGAGAGATAGTTCCTGAATCCCTGCTCATCCCAGTCGAAGATCACCCAGACCCGATCGAGCTCCGTAGGATCGCGGAAGACGGCCGCGCCCTTTGATCCGTGCTGCTTGCGCTTGTCGGCGCCTTTGGTCGAGAAGACTTTCAGGAATTGGTCGAAGTCCTCGACCTTGGTCGTTGCGAGCATCATGTTGCTTCTCCTTGTCGCAGGTTTCGTCGCATTCGCGCGGCCTGGTTTCGGATTGTGTTTCGGATTGCGAGTATGACTGTCGATCAGCCGGCGGCACGCATCCGGCCCGTCTGGAAGCCGGCAACGGTGGCTTCCTTCGGATCGATCACGCCGAGGTTCTTGACGATCTTGAAATGCCCGTTGCTGGCCTGGCCGATGTACATGTTCATGCGAACATGATGCTGGCCGGGCACCATCTCGGCCGACCCGCCCGGGCCCTCGACGATCCTGGCGTTTTCGAGCGCCCCGATGACGTCATCCTGACGAAGCGAGCCGGCCTTCCTCACCGCGGCTTCCCAAAGCTTCAGCCCGCGATAGAGACCCGAGCACGCGCTGCCGGCGGTGAACTTGGCGGCGCCGGGATACAGCGTCTCGTACCGTCGGAGCAGCGCCCGGCTGAACGGGTCGCTGACGCCCTGATAGTAGTCGAGACAGCCGTAGAGACCCTCGACATGCTCGGCGGGAACCATGTTCAGGAAGTTCTCGTCGAAATAAGTGCAGACGATTTTTCCGCCGCGCCTGGTGAAGCCCGAGTCGTGGAGCTGCTCGAGGAATGAACCGACGCCCGGCGGAACGGTCGTGTTGAACACCACCTCGGCACCGCTCGACACGATCTTGCGAACCGTCTCGCGATAGTCCGCGTGATCGAGCGGGAAGTACTCCTCGCCGACGATCGCGCCGCCGTTGGCTGTGACCACCCGACGGACCTTCTTGTTCATCGTGCGCGGCCAGATGTAGTCGGCCGACGGCAGGTAGAATTTCTTCGCTCCCGTTTCCTTCATCAGCCAGGGAATGAACGGATCGACCTGCTGCGCCGGCACGGGGCCGGTGCAGAAGATGAGCGGGTCGCATTCCTGCCCCTCGTACTGCTCCGGATAGATGTAGAGCTTGCGGCCCTTCACGACCGCCGGGCCCTTGATGGCCTGGCGCGTGGAGCTGTAGATGCCGCCGAAGATCACATCGACATTGTCATGCTGGACGAGCTTGGTCGCCTTGGCTTCGGCGACGCTGTCGATGGTGGCGCTGTCTTCGAGGTGGAGATCGATCTGCCGTCCCAGCAGGCCGCCCTGCGCGTTGATGTCGTCGATGACCATCTTCGCGACATTGGCATTGGCGATGCCGATGAACGACAGCGGGCCGGTCTGGTCCGCGATCACGCCGACCCTGATGGCTGGTTCTCTCATGGCCTTCTCCTCTGACGTGTCGAGGCCGAATGGCCCGGATCACGCCGGGAGGATGCCAGCGGGCTTCCGCCCCCACATGGGGTGGATTCCCTAGAGCATGATCCCGAAAAGTGGATACCGGTTTTCGGAAAAGATCATGCTCCAAGATCTATGCGACGAGGCCCTGTTCCAGGGCGAAAAGTGCCGCGCCTGCCCGGGTCGTGACACCGATCTTCGAATAGAGGCTCTGGATGTGGTTGTCGGCGGTCTTTGGGGCGATATCGAGCTTGCGCGCGGCTTCCTTCGCCGTGTCGCCGGCCGCGATCAGCCGCAAGACCTCGATTTCGCGCGGCGTCAGACCGGCGAGCCGCGCGGAGATCGACCTGCGCGCCGGCTGGCCCGCGCAGGTGAGGACCGCTTCGACCGCATCGGGGCAGAGCCCTCCCTCCTTGACCGCGGTCCGCAATTTCGCGGCCGCGGCGGCGTCACTCAAGGCGGGCCGGTGAGGCCGCGCTTCGCGCGCGGTCTGGAAGGCTTCGGCAGCCGCTAGGACGCGGGCGGCCGGCGAGAGATCGGGCCCCTTGGCGTTGCGGTAATAGCCGCTGCCGTCCAGCCGCTCGTGATGGCGCTGCACCAGCGAGGCAACCGCCTTGCCGTCGCCGCCCAGGGACGCGAGCGCGCGTTCGCCGTGGTAAGGATGAAGGTGTGCCTCGTCGGTCTCGCGCTCGGTCAAGCGGCCGGCGCGCATCCAGGTCGAAACCGGCACGGTCAATTCGCCGACGTCGTGCGCATAGGCCGCGCGCCGGACATCGCGGATGTCGGACGCGGGCAGCCCCAGGCGCTTGGCCGCCGCCGCGGCAAGCGACGCCACCGCGCGCGAATGACCGAACGTGAATGGCATCCGCATGTCGATCATGTCGGCAATCGCCAGAAAAGCCTCCTCGCACGCCTCCTCGTCGAGCATGGAATGCGGCTCGGGCTCCAACGCCAGGATCGTTGCGCGGTCGACCGGACCGTCGAGCCCGGCGAGCAGTTTCTCCGCATGCGTGAGGAAGAGATCGACGAGCTCGGGCTCGTAGCCGCCGCCGGCGCGCTTGGCGATCATTTCCCTCATGGCCGCAAATCCATGGTGATCGTTGAGCGCGATGGCGTCCTGCGCCATCGTCACCACGCGGACCGGAAACTTCACCGCGTTGCCCGAAAGCCCCCGCGGCATCCCCTTGCCGTCCCAGCGCTCGTAGATCTGGCCCAGGCTTTCGCGGATATCCTCCGGCAGGCCGATGCGCTCCGCGATCCTTTGCGCGACCTCGCAGTGCCCGGACAGGATCGGGATGTTCACCTGCGGGCCCTCGGCCAGGCCGCGCTTCACCGCCTCTTCCAACTCCTCGGGCGGCGCGCCGGCAAACTTGCGCTTCAGTGCGCGCACCAGGAGCTCGATGACTTCCGCCCGGTTGCCCATGTCGATGTGATGCAGCTCGCGGCGAAGGGTGATCTCGTCACCCCAGTGCGCCGCCAGCAGGTGCGTGTCGGCATTGCAGCCGATGTAGCGCAGCAGCGCCTGGTGATAGATGCGGCGGCGCGTGTCCTCGTCGAGCCCCGCGACATCCGCAAACCGCATCCCCAACACGCACGAGCGCAGCGCGAAATCGCGCGAGTGACCGGTAGCCAGATCGGTCGCATAGGCCAGGGCCATCAGAAAATCGGCGCGTCGAACTGCTGGTGTCGTCATTCGCCCCCCGAGGAACAAAGCAAACAATGAATAGGAGACCGGAAACGAAGGTGTCGGCGCACTGCCTCCAGTTCGACGCGCGGGGCAGTTTGTTACCGCAGCAGCTTCGGGCGCACGACAGTGGGTGTTGCGGATTGATCATACCCTTTTTTATTCAATCGTGACCAACGGCTAAATCGGTATTCCGCTGGCCATTGGTATCAGGCAGCGGTTGCGATAGCGGCCGCGGTTGTAGTCCGGTAAGTGCAGGCAAGCGGGAGGCAAACCCGAAGCGTGGCTTCAAACAGCCGCGCATGCCGGCGAGTCAGCAGGGGGCGCAAGAATGTGTTCACGGCTTTTATTGATCGTTGCGCTCACGCTTCCAATGGGCGGTTGCCTGACCGCCGCCGAGCAAGCGCGGGAGATTGAAGCCAGTGACGACGCGGCCTGCCGCGACGCTGGAACGAAGCCGGGAACGCCGGCATATGCCAAATGCAGGGAGGACGTGTCGAACCGGCGGCACATGTCACAGTTTGCAGCGCGTATCGGCATGCAGAATCAGATGTGGAGCCTGCACGGGCATTGATCACGCCGAGGTCCGCCGCTTAGGCCTCCCAAGCGCACGCGGCCTTGCCGGCGCACGATCATTCGATCCCGGCGGCGCCGGCCTGCCGCACCAGCTCGCCCCAGCGCACGATCTCGTCCTTGACGAACTGCCGCAGTTTTTCCGGCGGATCGGTCGCCACCGGGATCAGGCCGCGGCGGCCGAGTCCGGCGCGCACTGCGGGCTCCTCGAGAATATCGTGCGGGGTGCGGTTGAGCAGCGCCAGGATCGGCTGCGGCGTCGCGGCGGGCGCCACGAACATCTGCCACGAGGACGAGTCGAAGCCTGGGACGCCGACCTCGGCGAGCGGCGCGATGTCGGGCGCGGAGGCGACGCGCTGTGCGGTCGAGACGCCGAGCGCGCAGAGCCTGCCGCCGGCGACCAGCGGCAGGGTCGAGGTGACATCGCCGAACATCAGATGCACGCGGCCCGCCACCACGTCGTTGAGCGCCGGCGGCGTCGCCTTGTACGGGATGTGCGTCATCCTGATGCCGGCGAGGCGCGACAGCATCTCGGCGCTGAGATGATGGAACGAGCCGACGCCGGCCGATCCGTAGTTGAGCTCGCCCGGATGCGCCTTGGCATAGGCGACGAGCTCCGCCACCGAATGCACCGGCAGCTCCGGGTTGACCACCAGCACGAAGGGCGACTGCGTCACCAGCGCGACCGGCGCGAGCTCGCGCGCCGGATCGTAGGCGAGGTGTTTTGCCATCGAGACGTTGATCGCCATGGTGGTCGAGGTGGCGAGCATGATGGTGTAGCCGTCGGGCGCCGCATGCGCGACCGAGGTCGCCGCGATCGCGGTGGCGGCGCCGGCCTTGTTCTCCACCACGAACGGCCGGCCGAGCCGCTGCTCGAGCCGCGCGGCGAGCAGCCGCGCCAGGAGATCGATCCCGCCGCCCGCCGCGTACGGCGAGACGACGGTGACGGGACGGGATGGATAATCCTCGCCGCGCGCCGATTGCCCCTGCATCAGGGCAAGCCCGAGCAATGCGGTCCCGATCAGTGCTCGCATGTGCGCCTCTTGGGGCACGACGTTTAAGCCAATCCGCGGTTCGCGCAACAACCCGCGCGGCTGCCCTCCGGCACATCCGGGCGCGCCCCGTAAGCAACTGAAATCGCTTGCTGTTTGGCCTTCCTTGACAGTACGGCAGCGAGACGCCATAAGCAGGCCCGCGGCGCGGGCCTTTGCGGCCCGCGCATGCGTTTGCGCCGCCCCCGGCGGCCAAAGTTCAAACACAACCCGACTGCCAAGAAGCCGGTCCGGCTCGTCCGAGCACCGGAATCGAACACGAGGATGAAAACGATGTTCGCGGTCATCAAGACAGGGGGCAAGCAGTATCGCGTCGCCCTCGAAGACAAGCTGCAGATCGCAAAGGTCGCCGGCAACCCGGGCGACGTGGTGGAGTTCGGCGAGGTGCTTGTGGTGGGCGGCGACACGCCCACGCTCGGCAATCCGACCGTTGCGGGCGCGAGCGTCGCCGGCGAGGTGCTGGAGCAGGGGCGCGGCCCGAAGGTCATCGCCTTCAAGAAGCGCCGGCGCAAGAACTCGCGGCGCAAGCGCGGCCACCGCCAGGAATACACCCTGGTGCGGATTACCGAGATCCTGACCGACGGCAAGAAGGCGGCGGCGACCCCGCCGCCGCGGCCGAAAAAGGCCAAACCGGCGCCAAAGGCCGACGCCAATGAGGCCAGCGAGGCGGCCGCAGAGCAGTAATGACGAAATCCGGTGATGATTTCGTCACCAAGATAGGTTATGTAGTTCCCGAAGAGAGATTCCATCCATGGCACACAAGAAAGCAGGCGGATCTTCGCGAAACGGCCGCGACTCGGCGGGCAAGCGCCTTGGCGTGAAGCTGTTTGGCGGCGAGCGCTGCCTTGCCGGCAATATTCTCGTGCGTCAGCGCGGCACGCAGTGGCATGCGGGCCAAAACGTCGGCGTAGGTGTGGACCATACGCTGTTTGCGCTGATCGACGGACGCGTCGAGTACCGTACGAAAGCCAAAAACCGCACCTTCGTCTCTGTCGTTCCGATGACGGAGGCTGCGGCCGAGTAAACCGGAGGACACATACGAGGTCCGCCGGCATTCCAGTCCGAACCGGCGGGGACCTTGAGGTTCCAAGAGGGGGAGACGGGATGCCGGCTCCCCCTCGGTGCTTTTCGAAGTGCTTTCACTGCAACGTTCGAAGCCAAGGAGCCTGCCATGACCGGACTGGAACACGTCCCATCGGAGACTTTCCGAGAAAGCTGTATCCCCGTCCTCGAGACCGCGCGGCTGATCCTGCGCGCGCCGCGCCTCGGGGACGCTAAAGTGATCGCGGCGCTCGCCAATGACCGCCACATCGCCGAGAACACCGCGCGCATTCCGCATCCGTACCGGCTCAGCGATGCGAAAGACTGGATCGGCGGGGCAAACAAGAATCCGGACGAGGAGCAGTACGTCATCACGCTCGCCGACGGCACGCTGATCGGCGGCTGCAGTCTCGCGGTGCGCGACGAGCCTCCGGCCGAGGTCGGCTACTGGCTCGGCCGGGCCTTCTGGGGCAAAGGATACGCCACCGAAGCGGTGCGGGCGCTGATCGACCACGCGTTCGGCGACCTCGAGCACGATGCGCTCCAGTCGAGCGCGCGCGTCACCAATCCGGCGTCGCGCCACGTGCTGGAGAAGTGCGGCTTCCAGTGGACCGGCGTCGGGCTGTGCCGCATCCGCGCGATCCATTCGTCGGCGCCGGTCGACCGCTTCCGGCTCGAGCGCGGCATCTGGGCCTCGCTGAAAAGCTGGGGAAAGATGCGGCGCGT
>Ga0126371_10005365_pt1 | contig 11383 bp, 10 predicted proteins | sample PanSoiMetaPlot_4_FD_110145 | JGI IMG/M metagenome (GOLD analysis project Ga0126371, IMG submission 110145) | Tropical forest soil microbial communities from Panama - MetaG Plot_4 | ecosystem: Environmental > Terrestrial > Soil > Tropical forest > Bulk soil | place: Panama | collected 2016-02-17
GAAACGATCAGATTGCCATGATCAAAGCGCGCCGCCGCCTTGTCTTGATAGACGGTGCGGCCATCGCCATTCACGTGCGAAATGACAAAGGTGAGTCCCGCCGGGCCGAAGGTGCCATCGATGAAGGCAAGCGTTGTCGCATCCGCGCACCACGTGCAATAAATGCCGCGGACCTGATCGCCGCGGATCGAGAACTCGTAGGTATGCGGCTCGCCTTTATCGGTTCTCCACCCGCCGCGGTAATCGTCGGCATCTTGCGCGGCAGCCACAAGCGCGCAGGAGGCCAGGAGGATTGCGCTCAACGAGATGCGGATCATGGGTTGTCTTTTATACTAGCGGAACGGATTCCCCGCCGGCTCAGAATCCTGTAAGATAAGGCCCACTATGAAAGTTTTCGAACTGCCCGGATCCGGCGCCGGCCGGCGGGATTTCCTCAGGGCGAGCGCGGCGGCCGCGCTCAGCATGGTGACGGCGGTTCAAGCGCGGGCCCAGGCTCCCGCGGCACAAGGAGTCCCCTGGTGGGCGGCACGGCCCGGCAAGGGAGGACTGGGGAAGCCGGTGTCGATCGATATGCACGCGCATTGGTCACCGGAGCCGTACAACAAGGTCCTGGCGGAGTTCGGACAGCCCCTGGCCAATCCCTATCCGCTCGACTACGATCTCGACAAGCGGCGCCAGTGGATGGACGACCACGGCGACCTCATGCATTGCCTGACCCTCTCCGGCGCGATGCCCTGGCAACGTACCTCCGCGGCACAGGGCGCGCGGCTCGCGCAAGTCATCAATGACACCGGGATTCAAGTTCACCAGAAGTATCCGGATCGCTTTGTGATCGCCGCCGAGCTGCCCATCCGCGACCCCGAATTGGCATTGAAGGAGCTGAACCGCGTCGCCGGAAAGCCAGGAATCCGCGCCGTTCACCTGCCCGATTCGATCGAGAAGCGCGACTACATCTTCGATCGCGGCTTTGCGCCGGTTCTGGCGCGCATCGAGGAATTGAACTACCCGATCATCTTTCATCAACTCGACGGCGAGATCAACGCGTTTGGGGGCAGCCGGACGGCCGGGCCGCCTCCGCTCGCGGCGGGAATCGACGCTCCGATCGAGCACACGTTTCTGGCCAGCAAGTTCATTTACACCGGAACGCTCGACAAGTATCCGAACCTGCAAATTGTTTTACCGCACGCCGGCGGCGCGTTCCCGTATCTCGCGGGGCGCGTCGAGCATTTCCTGTATCACATGCGAGACCATTCGACTTCGATCCAGCACCCGTTCCGCGACTACCTTCGCCGCTTCCACTACGACTATCTGATTTATTACCCGGAAGCGTTCCGGTTTCTCATGGGCCTGGTGGGATCGGACCGCATCGTGGTGGGCACGGACAACTTCGCCGCCAAGGACATCGAGTATCCGGGGGCCGTGCTGGACCAGTTCAACCTGGCGGCCTCCGACCGCATTCGCATCCTGCAGGGGAACGCGAAAAGACTGTTGCATCTGTAGAGGGCGTAAGAAATTCAGACGGTAGCCCTCAAGACCTTGCCGTATTAGACTCAATAGGTCATGCGCCGACCACTGCCGTGGGCTCTATTCGGGATTCTCGCAAATGGCGCGTACAGGCAATGGGTGAACTATCCTACGCCGGGGATTCCGAGGACGCGTGACGGGAAACCGAACCTGACGGCGCGGGCGCCGCGTGCCTCGAACGGCAAACCGGACTTGTCCGGCGTCTGGCACGTGGAGGCCACGCCGCTGGAAGAGCAGAAGCGCCTGTTTGGCCCCAACATTGAGACCGTCGCCCTGCCTGGCATGGAGCCGGACCAGATTTCGAAGTACGTGCTGAATATTCTGGCCGATTTCAAACCCGAGGAGTCGCCGATGCGGCCCGAAGCGGCCGCCATCCTCCGTCAACGCTCGCAGCTCGACCGGCCTTCGCTCAATTGCCTGCCGTGGAGTGTCCCGGCTTCCACGCTGTTCGCCCCGGTGCACAAGATCGTCCAGACTTCGGGGTTGATCGTGATGATGCTCGAAGTCGATAGCGGCGCCACGCGTCAGATCTACACGGACGGACGCAAGCTACCTGCCGATCCGGATCCGCTGTGGTACGGCTACTCGGTGGGGCACTGGGAGGGAGACACGCTGGTGGTGGAAACGGCGGGATTCAACGACAAGTCCTGGCTGGATTCGATGGGCCACCCGCACAGCGACGCCCTGCGCGTCCTGGAGCGCGACCGGCGCCGCGATTTCGGGCATATGGACGTGGAAATCACAATTGACGATCCTAAGATGTACACACGTCCATTCACCTTCAAGGTGACCCAGCTGTTTCAGCCGGACACCGATATCCTCGAGTACCTCTGCGCGGAAAACGAAAGAGACCGCCGCCACACCGCCGACCGGTAACTCCGCCCGAGGCGTCATGGTTATTGGTTGTAGTGATCGGCGGGCAGCGCGGCCCTCGTTTAGAGCCCGCGGCACGAAGCGCACCAGCTTTGTTATGCTGGCGGTTGGCGCCGGGGCGCCACCCAGGTCCGCGGGAAGGACAGCGTCCACCCCGAAACGTGTAAGCAGTAAACGTAAATGAACTCTTTTCTCGCCCGGTAGAGCGGACCGCGGGCACAACGGCACGCCCCGAAGAGTGGCGCCAGGAAAGGAGCTCATGTGAGTCAGAAACCGCCTACTCGCGCAGTGCGCGAGAATCCGGACATCGATCAATTGAAGCGACAGGCCAAAGAACTGCTGGAGGCTTACCGCGCATCGTCTCCGGAAGCCATCGCGGAGGTGGCTGCCTATCACCGCAGCGCTTCTCCCGACACTTTTGCCTTGCACGACGCGCAGTTCGTGCTGGCGCGATCCTATGGCTTCGAGAGTTGGCCGAAGCTGAAGGCCGCTGTGGACGGAGTCACCGCAAACAAGCTGCATGAGGCGGTGGAAAGCGGCAATCTGCAGACTGCGAGAGAACTGCTCGCGCGGCGCCCGGAGATTGTCGATCTGGGACGCGGTGAGATGCACGCGCTCCACATTGCGGTCTTGCGGCGCGACCTCGAAATGACAAAGCTCCTGCTTGAATTCGGAGCCGATCCGCAAGCCGGCATCTGGCCCAACCGCGACGCCACCAGACCTTGGGCCATGGCCCGCGATCGCGGCTACCAGGAAATCCTCGATGCCATCGCTGCGGCTCAGGAAACGAGAGGCACCCGCCCGTCCCAAGTACCTGCGGAAGTCAGGCGCAGAGTTCGCGAGGCCGCTGCGAGAGGCCAGGAGGCAATGCTGGTTGTATTCGCGGAATATCCCGAGCTGAAGGACTGGCGCGCGGCCGATGGCACAACGATGCTCCATCTGGCGGCGGGCCGCGGGGAGACGCTGATCATTCAATGGCTCATCGATCACGGCAAGGATGTCAACGCGAGGGCTAAGACCGTCCCGCACCAAAGCGCGACATTCTTGGATAGGCAGCCGCTGGGCTGGACGCCGCTCGACTTTGCCGCCATCGGGCGGGGCACCGACGAGTGGCTCTTTAACAATGAAAAGTTCCAGCCCGCGGCGAGACTCCTCCTCGAACGGGGCGCCGAGCTCACTCTGCTGTCGGCCGCGGCATTGGGCCGCTGGGACTTTCTGCGGGCACTTTCGAAGCAGGAACTCGAGGGCAAAGGCTTGCTGGAAGCGGCGGTCAAGGGAGATCAGCCGGACACGTTACGCCGCCTGCTCGACCTGGGGCTCGATCCGGACGAGCCGATCCAGGTCGGCCACATAGAGGAGAAGACATGGTCTTCGGGCGGTCCGGTGTTTCAGGCCGTGGTGCTCAAGCGCATCGAGATGGCGCGGCTATTGCTGGAGCGTGGCGCGGATCCGAATGCAAACGTGTTTACAGCGGGCTCGGCGGCGTATCGAGCCTACGACGGCCGCGACCCCGAAATGATCGCATTGATTGAAAAGCATGGCGGCTGGATCGACCCTGGCTCGGCCGGTTATGCATGCCAGACTGAAATCGCGAGAATGATGCTGGCCGGGCAGATCGATCCGCACCTCGAGCCGAACGATTTCATGGGCCACACGGTGGCGGAGCAATTGCTGTGGGGCGGCGCCAGTTCGCTTTGCGATGACATCGTGCGGATGGCGCTCGAACGTGTCGACTGGCCCCCGGAGGACCCCCGCTGGTTCGGAATGCTGATGCGACCGATGTGGAACAACGCCCATCGCCCCGAATGCTGCGACACACTGAGACTGATTTTGGCGCGCTGCGGTCCGCATCACCGCGCCCGGGATTATGGCTACACCATACTGCACGACGTGATCCCAGGTGACCGCGGCGTGGGCGTTCAGCTTGCTACGATCCTGCTCGACGCCGGCGCGCGCCTCGACGTGCGTGACGATCTGCTCAAGAGCACGCCGCTCGGATGGGCCTGCCGATGGGGGCGCACCGAGATTGTGAAGCTGTTCCTCGCCCGCGGCGCCGATCCCAATGAAGCGGACGCGGAGCCCTGGGCAACGCCGCGCGCCTGGGCCGAAAGGATGGAGCGGACCGACATTATCGAACTGCTGAATTCATCACGCACCACTTAAGGTTAAACGCGCGGATACCGCCGCTACTGCTTATAGTGATCCGCCGGCAGCGCGGCCTTGCCTTTCACCAGGTGCTCCTGGTCGCGCTCGTCTTCGAAGCAGCCGGATTCGAGGAACATGTAATCCTTCGGCGCGCGCTTCAGATTGAACGCCATCTTCCAGGGGCGCGTGAACACTTTGACATCGTCGAGCGTGGCTTCGTAGTGGATGTTGTCGCGATCCATCGGGATGAACCGCTCCACTACGTGCAGCGCATCGCTGTGGAAATGGCCGGCCATGTCGAAGACGCTCTTGTCGTTGTTGTTGGCGACGTCGACCACGAGCGTGTTGCCTTCCCAGCGGCCGCGCGAATCGCCCATCCACGCCAGATAGTCTTTGGGGTGGCTGCCTTCCATATAAATGATGCGCCAGGCGTGCATGTTCTCGTGCATCACCGCGATATACTTCGGCGTCTCGACCAGCTGAAAGCTGAAGTACATGGCGTGCGGGACACCCTCGTAATGGCAGTGGCCGGTGGGATCGAGCTCCATGTGCTGGGTCAGCTCTTTGACTTCAGCCGCGGCCCAGGGCTGATACGGCAGCGTGGCACCTTCCACCACGCCTTCCTTCGATTCGGCGCCGAGAAAAAATCCGCCGGGGTGCGGCAGCACCGAATACATCGCGCCATTGGCACGCGGCTGCCAGATGCCTTCCAGGTCGGGCAGTCCGTCAGAGGTGCGCGGCGGTGTGTACGGCTTGGTTTGCGGCCAGACGGCGGCAGCCGTGATCAGGAGGGCCAGGGCGAACTTCATTTCGTCACCTCGCGCTTGACGGGATAGGGGCGGACAAATTCCAGTGGATCGCCTTTCGGCGCCGGCCGGTACTGCGGCTGGATGGCACGGCCGGTATCGCCTTCGGTGCATTCCTGCTCGCGCAGCTCAAAATCGGGCTGCGTGTTGCGGCGCAGCGTCATCGCGATCTTCCACGGCTTCGAATACGTTTTCGGATCTTCGAGCGTGGCTTCGTAGTTGATGGTGTCGGCGCCGGTGCGCGTGAAGCGCTCGACCACGTGCAGCGCATCGCTGTGCGTGTGGCGCGCCGAATCGAGCCAGGTCTTGTCGCCGAGATCGGTGACGTCCACCACCAACGTGTTGCCTTCCCAGTGGCCGACCGAATCGCCCATCCAGAGATCGATGCCTTCGAGGTGCTCACGCCGCGTGGTGGGGATCAGCCGCTGGTTGTGCAGGTACTCGTAGAGAATAATGACCAAGCCCGGCCGCTGGATGATCTGAAACGGAAACGGCAGATAGTTGATGCGCGGCACGCCCGGCATCGCGCAATGCGCAAGCGGGTCGACGCGGTTGGCCTTCTGCTCACGCTCGAGCGCTTCGGGAAGATACGGAATCTCGTGGCCTTCGGCCAACTCGCTGACGTCGAACTGCGCGCCATTGCGCGTCTCCCAGATTCCCTGCAGATCGGGGGTTTGCGCCGCAGCAGGGAAGGCGGCCAGGCAGGCCGCACCCAAGATGACCAGAGTCTTCACGGGCGCCGTCTCCTAACCGGGGTTCTGTTCGGTGCCCAGGACAACTTGAGTTCCGTCGGGCATGGTCATTCGCTGCGCGTTGCCGGTGTGCGTGCCGTCCTTGGCGAGAAAGCCTTCGATGGTCACGGTGATGCCCGGCTTCACGGTGTCTTTGCGAAAACCGCGGCGGTAGAGATTGGCGACCGACGCCGTTTCAAACGCCCAGTTGGTGACTTTGCCGTCCACCTCCTTGACGTCGATGAAGACCCAGGAGTGGGGATTGCTCAAATCGAACTTGGTAACGGTCCCGGTGAGTTTGATGGGCTTGTCGCGATCGTATTCGGCGGCGAAGGAATGATGGGCCGCCGCGGGCAGCGCCGCGAGAAGCAACCCGAAGCCGGCCGCGAGGAGCAGGGCTTTCGACATCATGATGTATCCTTTTCTACTCTGCGGCCATCGCGTCTGTCAAGGCGCGGCGGCCTAGGGTAGATTGAAGAAAGTGCGATCTCCGGCGATTCTGCTTCTGTGCGCGATGGCGGCGGGCGCTCACCACTCGACCGCCATGTACGACCTGGTGCACGGCACCATCATCGGCGGCGTGGTGACGAAATTCGAGTGGCAGAACCCGCACACGCACATCGCGCTCGACGTGACCGGCGAGAACAACGAGATCGAGCACTGGGACGTGGAACTGGAGAGCCGCAGCATTCTCAGCAAAGTAGGCTGGACCAAGGACACCGTCAAAGCGGGCGACCGGATTTCGGTGATCGGAGGCCGCGCCAAGGACGGCACTTTCCGCATTCGCGCAACCACAGTGCAACTGCCGGACGGGCGCAAGCTCCCCGGGCTGGCGTTACCGGAAAACTGAGGGAGTCGACGCCCCGGTTTTCCGTCCACCTCGGGAAACGCATATAATTCCGGTTGGCACGAATCCACGCCGGCTAACCACTGCATGCCGGCGCAACCGGGAGGCATTCATGAAAGCGTCAACGGTGAGTTTCTGGCTTACGGCGATGCTGGCCGCCGGGACGGCGGGAGCGCAACCGTTCCCGTTTAACGAAGCCGGCGTGACAATGGGTCACTGGCACATGGCTTCGCGCGACGTGCAGGCGAACAAAAAAATCTTCGTCGCCATGGGCGGAACGGCAATGGGCGACGACACGGTCCTGTTCCCAGGCATGCGAATCCGGCTGAGCCTAGCCGGTGCTCCGGGGTCCGGGGAGACGGTCGGATCCGTGGTGAACCACCTCGGGTTCATCGTGAAAAACGTCCAGGAGCAAACGGCGAAGTGGAAGGCCGCCGGCGTTCCCGTCCTGCCCGGTGGCAATAACCGGCTGGATCAGGCGTTCGTCGTGACACCGGACGGCGTCCGGATCGAAATTCTGGAAGACAAGACCCAGGCCATGCCGATTCGCCACGAGCACGTCCACTTCTACCTACTGGAAGCGGAGATCCCCAAAGCGCAGACGTGGTATGCGCGGACATTTGGAGGAAAGACCGGCACTCGCAACAGTGCACCAATAGTGGATATTCCGGGCGCCCAGTTTCGCTTCACCAAGGCCGACACGGCTCAGGCTCCCACCAAAGACCGCGTGCTCGACCATATCGGCGTTGACGTGAAGGACCTGCCGGCGTTCGTCACAAAGATCAGCGCGGAGGGGATCAAGCTCGATGAGCCGGTCCGGAAGACGGAGGCCGGCATCGCCCTCACCTACATCACCGATCCCTGGGGCACACGCATCGAGTTAGTGCAGCGGCCCCAAGGTCAATAGAAGACTGGCATATTGCCGCCGAACGGAAAATAGAAATTCCTACCGGATCTGGTTCTCTACTTCGCGCAGCCAGTCGGGGCGCTTGAGGACTTCGCGGGGCTTGCTGCCGTCGGGGGGGCCGATGATGCCGTCGCGCTGCATCATATCTAAGATGCGCGCGGCGCGGCCGTAGCCTAAGCGCAAATGGCGCTGCAGCGTCGATGTCGACGCTTTGCCCATCTGCAAAACAAGGCGCACGGCTTCTTCGTACATCGGGTCCTGGTCTTCGCTGCCGGCTTCGCCTTCAGCGCCCGCCTCTTCTTCGCCCGGCGGCGCGATGAGGAACGACTGGTCGTATTCGGGCGGCGCCTGCTCTTTCCAGAAATCAACCACGCGATTGATCTCGGTCTCAGTGACGAACGCGCCGTGCAAGCGCGTGAGGCGCGACGACCCGGGCGGCAGAAACAGCATGTCGCCTTTGCCGAGCAGGTGCTCGGAACCCATCACGTCGAGAATGGTGCGTGAATCGACGCGTGTCGCCACGCGAAAACTAATGCGCGCCGGGAAATTCGCTTTGATCAGGCCGGTGATCACATCGACGCTCGGGCGCTGCGTCGCGAGCACCAGGTGCATGCCGACGGCGCGCGCCATCTGCGCCAGGCGCGTGACACTCTCTTCCACGGCGCGGCCTTCGAGCATCATCAGGTCGGCCAATTCGTCGATCAGAATCAGGATGTACGGCAGCGGCCGCAGCTCTTCCTGCGTGTCGTCCTCGGTGAAGAGGTTGCGCGGCTGCTCCTGGAGCTTGCGCACTTTTTTGTTGAACTGATCGATGTTGCGCACGCCGTATTCCGCCAGCAGCCGCAAGCGCCGCTCCATCTCGAGCACCGCGTTGCGCAGCGCGTTGGTGGCTTTCTTGGGATCGATGATTACCGGCGTCAGCAGGTGCGGGATGCCTTCGTACATGCCGAGCTCGACGCGCTTGGGATCGACCATGATCATGCGCACTTCATCGGGCCGGGCCTTATACAGAATCGACATGATCATCGAGTTGATCATGACGCTCTTGCCGGAGCCAGTGGAACCGGCGATCAGCAGGTGCGGCATCGTCTCGAGCGCGGCCACGCGGATGCGGCCGTTGATGTCCTTGCCCAAAGGCATGGTGAGATGCGAATGCGATTGCGAGAACTCATCGGATTCGAGCATCTGGCGCAGCGCGATCAGTTCGCGCTTAGTATTCGGCACTTCGATGCCGACTGTCGGCTTGCCGGGTATGCGCTCGATGAGGATCGATTCGGCCTGCAGGCCGAGGCAGAGGTCCTCGGTGAGCGTCGTGATGCGGCTGTATTTGATGCCGGCTTCAGGTTTGAATTCGAAGGTCGTCACCACGGGACCGGGGTTGATCTGCACCACCGACCCGAGCACGTTGAACTCCTGAAACTTTGCCTTGATGCGCGCGGCGGTTTCTTTCAATTCCTGCTCGTCGTACGGATTGCGCATCGGCGGCTCGTTGAGCAGCTCGGTGGAGGGCAGCTGGAAGATGGGGGCCGGGCGGGTGCCCTCTGGGCGCGGGCCGGGGGCCGGAGCACGTTCCGGCTGTCGCTCCGGCGGCTCGGGCGTGGGGATATTGCGACGGACCGCTTCGGGCGTCTGCGCCATCTCTTCGATGGGGCAAATGGGGATTTCTTCGAATGTGTGGGACTCACGAGCGGCGCGCGGTGCGGCTGGGGCCGCTTCCCATGGCAATTCGGTGATGGGCGGCTCCGTCTCGGCGAACGGCGTCTCTTTTCTGCGCGCGCGCCGCTCCGCCGCTTGCTCCGCTCTTTGGCGGGCGCGCTGGCGGCCTCGTTCGATGGCGCGTTCGCGCATCCGGTCGCGGAAGGCGCGGAACCATTCGCCGCGCCGCTCCAACCAGCGCCTGGGACCGGCGAGCCACACCTCGAGAATCGCCAGCGAGAACGTGGAAACCAGATAGATCGAGATCACCAGCACCGAGAAAACCGCTACCAGCGCGCCGGCCAGGTTGAGCGCCGCGAGCAGATAGTGAGCCAGGAGCAAGCCGATGGCTCCGCCGACCAGTACCGTGCCGTTAAACAGGTGGAAAGGAAAAAAGGAGAGGCCCGCGCACAGGCTGAGCGCGAGCAGCAAGGCGCCAAAAGTTTTCACGCCTCCGGCCGGCAACTCCTCGGAGCGAATCCATTTCCACGCAACTCCGAAAATGAGTAATGGCAACAAGAACGCCGCGGCGCCGAAAGTCTGGAAGAGGGTGTCGGACAGGTAAGAACCGGGATAGCCGACCAGATTGACCGGGTGCGCATCCGACGCCGTATTCCACGAGGGATCCTGCGCATGGTATGAAACCAGACTCAGCAGAATCACCAACCCCGCCGACAGATACACAAATCCCAGGGCTTCGTTCAACCGTTTGTACGGGGTTGGAGATAAGAGCTTCATCCGGCTGGCCGACGGATGATAGCCAGAGCAAACACTATTATGCCAAAAATCACGCGGTAATACACGAAGGGGCGCAGGCTACCGCGACGTAAATAATGCAGAAACCAGGTAATCACGGCCCATCCGGTGGCCGTGCTGACCGCGACGCCCACGATAAATGTCGGGTTCAAAATACCCAAAAGGCCGTGCTGTTTGTGCATGTCGTAGAGGGCCTTACCGGCCGCCGCGGCGATCGCCGGCGTGGACAACAGGAAGGAGAACCGCGCCGCGGTTTCGCGCGTAAAATGGCGAAACAGGCCCGCGCTGATGGTGATGCCGCTGCGCGAAGTGCCGGGGACAATCGACAGCATCTGCGACAACCCAACTACAATCGAATCGGAAAAATTTACCGAGCCGAGGTCGCGGACCTCGTTGCCGCCGCGGTCGGCGATCCACATGACGATGCCAATCACCACGAGCATCGTGCCCATCACGTAGGGATTGCGCCAGGGCCCTTCAGCTTGCTTGGTGAACGCGAGGCCGGCAATTCCAACGGGGATGCTGCCGAGAGCCAGAAGCCAGAGCAGCATCTGGTTGTGCTGCAGCCGATCGTCGTGACCGATGCGGAAGGCGAAGCCCTGGCCGACGATCTGAATCCAGTCCGGCAGGAAGTAGATCAGCACAGCCAGCAGCGTGCCCATGTGGAGCGAAATGTCGAAGTCGAGCGCCTCCGGCGTCCAGCCCAGAAGCCAGGAAGAGAGGTACAAGTGCGCCGTGCTGGAGATCGGCAGGAATTCGGTAAGCCCCTGTACGATCGCAAGAACAATCACCTGGGCAAACGGCATAAACGTACAGCGTGCGCGATGAGTGGAGCGGCTGTCAAGCGGAAAGAGACACGTATGCTGAGTGGGGAAGGAAAAACGTCAGAAATGCGCTGCTGGGCGGCCGGGCTAAGAGATCTTCAAATCCCGCGGACTTTTCGCCGTGCGTTGTCGGCCGCCCGATGGTTTGAGCCTAATCTACGAGGCCAGCGGTCTCGCTTTTTGGCGCTACAGTAACTCTCGTTTCGATTTCGACCCTCTGATATCCGATGGGACGGCGATACTAGCTATCCGCACTCCACCGGGTGTGATGGAAA
>Ga0126371_10005366_pt1 | contig 11382 bp, 8 predicted proteins | sample PanSoiMetaPlot_4_FD_110145 | JGI IMG/M metagenome (GOLD analysis project Ga0126371, IMG submission 110145) | Tropical forest soil microbial communities from Panama - MetaG Plot_4 | ecosystem: Environmental > Terrestrial > Soil > Tropical forest > Bulk soil | place: Panama | collected 2016-02-17
GGTATAGTTTGTGTGGCGATTTCTCACGACCTTGCTCGGGCGTGGCGAAGACTGACGCATACAGAAATGGCGCGGCGCTGGCCGACGACGGGCCGGAGGACGAGTTTCTTCGTCCGGCTGCGGTCCCGTCTCCGCGCGCGCGGACGCAGCGCCCGGCTCCTCGACAGACCGATGAGGAAACCGACGGCGAAGAGGTGTTTCTGCGCTCCCGAAAGCGCGTGCCCGTGCGCAGGGGCATTCTGCCGCCGTTTCTAACCAGGACCGCACCCGGGCGCGTCATATTGGCCGTATCGGCCCTTGTGGTGATCGTACTTTTTGTTCTGGCGGGGCTGGCGGTCAAAAACTTCCTCGATCACGATCCGCGCTTCCGCATTGACTCTGCTTCGTCCATCCAGATTGATGGCAATAGCCAGTTGACGCGCGCCGACCTGCTGACCGTCTTCGGCGCCGACATTGGCCGCAACATCTTCTTTGTTCCGCTCGCGCAGCGCCGCAGGCAGCTCGAGCAAGTACCCTGGGTAGCGCACGCCACAGTCATGCGCCTGCTGCCTAACCAGCTACGCGTGTCAATCGTCGAGCGTAAGCCGATAGCCTTTGCGCGCGTCGGCAACCAGATCAAGCTGGTTGACGCCGACGGCGTCATTCTCGACATGCAGCCGGCCGCACTGGCAGCCAAGCACTATTCGTTCCCCGTTGTCAGCGGCATCAATCCGCAGGACCCGCTCTCCGTTCGCCGCCCACGCATGGCGATTTATCAGAAGTTCATGAATGAGATTGATTCGAGCGGAGAAAAGCTCTCGAAAAGCATGAGCGAGATCGACATCTCTGATCCGGAAGACGTGCAGGGACTGGTTTCCTCCGGCGGGTCTGACATTCTGCTTCATTTCGGTGAAGACAACTTCCTCAACCGCTGGCATGAATATCAGGCGCATCTGGCCGAGTGGAAGCAGCAGTACCCGCGCCTGGCCTCCGTTGATCTGCGCTATGACCATCAGGTGGTCCTGAAGATGGCCGATGCTCCGCCCCCGGCCCCGGTTACGACTGTTGCCCCGGCGGCAACTCCGAAACAATCGGCTCCACAGGCCCGGCCTGTGGCCCACCCCCACAGGAAGCGCGCATGAGCCAGACGGAACAGTTGCTGACGGTGCTCGACGTGGGAAGCGCGATGACGCGAGTTCTTGTCGCGGAGTTGCATGACGGCGCTTTGCGCTACCGCGGGCACGGCATGGCCGAATCGACCGGGATGCGCAAGGGACTGATCGCCGATCTGAAGCAGGCCACGCACTGCATCAATAAAGCCGCGACCACGGCTGAGGCTATGGCCCAGGGCACCATTGACAAATGCGTCGTCGGCATTGGCGGGGCGCATATTCGCGGGCTGAATAGCCGTGGCGGCGTCAGCCTGGGCACGCGCCTGCGTGAAATTACACGTGAAGACGTACGCGCAGCCGTGGACCGCGCCCGCTCCGTTTCACTTCCTTCAGACCGCGACGTGATTCACCTCTTGCCGCAGCAGTTCATTCTCGATGAGCAGCCGGGCATTCACGATCCGGTCGGCATGGTTGGGAATCGTCTCGAAGTGAACCTGCACATTTCGACTGCTTCAGCCAGCGCGTTGCAGAGCATAGTGACCTGCGCGAACAAAGCTGGACTTGAGGTGACTGAGTCGGTGTTTGAAGCGATTGCAGCGGCTGAAGCAACCGTCTCCGCCGACGAACGCGAACTAGGTTCCTGCATGATTGATATCGGAGCCGGATCTACAGAATTGGTCGTCTTCTTTGAGGGCTCAGTCGCGCACACCTCGGTCATTCCCATCGGCGGCGACCACTTTACCAACGATCTCGCCGTTGGCCTGCACATCTCCCCGCCGGAAGCTGACTGGATCAAATGCAATTACGGCCATGCGGTTGTCACCAGCGTCTCCTCGTCGAATGAGATTGAGTTGCAGGGAATGCCCGGCCATACGCCACGCATGGTCCGCCAGCGTTACGTCAGCGAAATTCTTGAGCCGCGCGCGCGCGAGCTTTTCTGCCTGCTGCGCGACAATCTCCGCCAGGGCGGGGTGCTCGAAGCCCTCGGCGCAGGATGCGTGCTCACCGGCGGTGGCTCGCGTCTGCCGGGCCTGCTCGATACTGCCGAGAGCCTGCTGCGCGTGCCCGCGCGCATCGGAACGCCGGTACCGCTTTCGCGCATGCCGGAAGAGTTGATTTCCCCCGAGAACGCCGCGTTAGTAGGAATGCTTTTATATGCCCACCGCACCAGCGTGACGCGTGCGGCGGAAGACCAGGGACTGCGCGCCAAACTGCGCGCCATCTTCGCAGGAAGCCTGTAGGAGCCATAGCCATGAACCCGTCAGAAGAAATCCGCATTCAGTATCACGAACAGCTCCCTCGCGGGGCGAAGATCAAGGTCATCGGCGTAGGTGGCGGCGGCGGCAACGCCGTAAACCGCATGATCGCGGCCCGCATGGAAGGCGTAGAGTTTATCGTCGCCAACACCGATGCACAGGCGCTGCAGTTATCTCAGGCCCCGGTCAAGCTTCAACTCGGCATGAAGCTCACGAGCGGCTTAGGCGCAGGCGCGAACCCGGACGTGGGTCGTCGCGCCGCTCTGGAAGATTCGGAAAAGATCATTGAAGCGCTGGAAGGCGCGGACATGGTCTTCGTTACCGCCGGCATGGGCGGCGGCACCGGGACAGGCGCTGCTCCGGTGATCGCATCGCTCGCCAGCGAAATGGGTGCGCTAACAGTCGCCGTTGTGACCCGGCCATTCGGGTTCGAAGGCAAGCGCCGCATGATGCAGGCTGATCGCGGCATGCAGGAGTTGCTCGATTCGGTGGACACGATGATCGTGATCCCCAACGAAAAACTGCTTGCTGTGGCGAAAGATGCGGGCTTCTTCGAGTCCTTCCGCATTGCCGACGACGTGCTGCGCCAGGGCGTGCAGGGTATTTCGGACATCATCACCATTCCTGGCATCATCAACCGCGACTTTGCCGACGTGAAAACCACTATGGCCGGCATGGGCTATGCCGTAATGGGCACGGCGATGCGCGGAGGCGCGGACCGCGCCATCGAAGCCGCGCAGGCCGCAATGGCTTCGCCGCTGCTCGAAGACGGCGCGATTGACGGAGCCAAAGGCATCCTCATTAACATCAGCGGATCAAGCTCACTGAAGCTCAGTGAAGTGAACGCCGCATCCACGCTCATTCAAAACGCAGCGCACGAGGACGCGAACATCATCTTCGGCGCAGTGCTCGATGAAACGATGGGCGACGAGGTCAAGATCACGGTCATCGCCACCGGTTTCCGTCAGGAAATGCCGGAACGCCGCGAGCGCATGTTGAATGCCGCGCTGCGCGAGCAGGCGCTGCCCCGTGTACAGGTGCAGACCAGCGTCGAGGCCATCGAAACGCCGCGGTTCATGAGCGAAGATGAAGAACCGCCGCGCAGGCCAAAGGTCGCGATTCCCGTGCAGCCCGCAGCTTCAAGGCCGATTCCCGAACCAGTCTATGTCGCCGAGCCGGAAATGGCCCCTGAGCCTGAGCTGGAATCGGTCGCCGTTGCGGTCGCCGAGCCTGCTCCTCAAGCCGCCATTTTCGGCCAGACGCATGATGACGAGCCGGGCGAAAATCTGGACATCCCGGCGTTCATGCGCCGTGGAGGGCTCTAAACGCGGACGTTGGTAATGTAATAATGATGGATGGGCGGATATAATCGCTCGACAAAAGCCCATCCTCAAGTACAGTAGTCAAAAGACAGTCTGGCGTAATTCTGTTTTCATTCGGGTTCATAATGGCAGGCAAGGTCGTCGTTTTTTGACTTCCCGAAAACGGAAACGAAGTTGACCACGCTGGAACTATTTGATTGGGCAACAAAATATTTGTACGAGAATCAGGCTGTTTCTATGCGCAAGATGCAGGAAGGCCGATAAAAAACAGTACGGCTTTCGCAAGTAGCTGACCCTGGGATGAATCTGATGAAACGCATAGCACACCTCGTTTTGCTGGTTGGATTAGTGGCGCTTCCCGCCTCGCTCTTCGCTGGCGACACAACTACAACGCACCATTCGCGGCACACTCGCGCCCATGTGCAGGAATCTGCCAGCGCGCAACAGCATATTTCGCATTTGCAGCACAGCCGCCGCACCGCCCATGTCGCCAACGCTTCTCTCACCACCACAACCAGGCATGCACGCGTCCGGCGCGCCAGCCTGGTGCATCACCGTTACTATGAGCGTTTCACTGGCAACTCCTTCGCTGACGGCAGCCTCACCACAGGCGACGTTATCGGCGGAGAAGACCAGGTCGTGCGTCAGGCGGCCATCGACGCGCTCGGCAACATGAACGGCACTGTCGTAGCCATCGATCCGAGCAACGGACGCATCCTGGCCATGGTCAACCAGAAGCTCGCTCTTTCCAGCGGCGCCGAGCCTTGCTCCACCATTAAGCTTTCCGTCGCGCTGGCTGCGCTCGACGAGGGAATCGTCACCAAGGACACGCCCGTCAACCTCGGCGGCTCCTACCACATGAACCTGACCGAGGCCCTTGCCCACTCCAACAATCTTTACTTTGAAACGCTGGGCCGCCGCCTCGGCTTTGAGCGCGTCCGCCACTACGCTAACCAGTTTGGCCTGGGCGAGCTGGCCGGCTACAACATCCCCAACGAGCAGCTCGGCATTTATCCCGACCAGGAACTGCCCGAGAGCGAGGGCGGCGTTGGCCGCATGTGCTCCTTCGGTGAGGGCGTCTCCATGACGCCTCTACAGCTTGGCGCGCTGGTTTCCGCCATCGCCAACGGCGGAACGCTCTACTACATCCAGCACCCCACCTCGCCTGAAGAAGTCGTAAACTTTCAGCCGCGCATCAAGCGTACGCTCGACATCGGCAAGCTTATCCCCGAAATTCAGGACGGCATGGAGGCCGCAGTCGATTACGGCACCGCCCGCTCCCTGCGCGTCAACTTCAAGCAGTTCCCGGTGATGGGCAAGACCGGTACCTGCTCGAACAACGGCACCCGCTACGGCTGGTTCGCCTCCTACGCTGACACGCAATACGGCCGCATCGTGACCGTCTTCTTCCTCGAAGGCGGACGCCCGACTTTCGGTCCCAAGGCAGCCGAACTCACCGGGGTTTTCTATAAAGACTTGTGGGACAAGAGTTACTTCACCGCGAAGCAGCCCATGGAAACAGCTACTAAAACAGCCATCGGTGTCAACGAATAGCGCATCCCTTTTCTCTGAAAGCCACGGCCTCCATACCGGAGGCCGTTTCCGTTCAGGTACGATTTCCTGTGCTATGAAAATCCTTTCTGCGGACGAGATGCGGTCGACGGACCGCTTGACCACCGAACGTTATGGCGTGCCGTCGCTTGATCTGATGGAACATGCGGGACGCGCTGTTGCATGCTTTGTGCTGCGCGAGTTTCCTGAAGCGCTCAAAGTGGTGGTGCTCTGCGGCAAAGGGAACAATGGCGGCGACGGCTTTGTAGCGGCGCGGATGCTCCAAGAGGCCGGACGCAAAGTTCAACTGCTGCTGCTGGGTTATCCAGATGATCTCAAGGGAGACGCAAAGGCGATGTTCGAGCGGCTGGACTTGGCCCCGATTATTGCCGCCGATGAGGCAGTGCTCGGCACGGCCCGCGTGACGGAACTGTTAGATGAATCGCAGCTTCTGGTCGATGCTGTTGTCGGAACGGGATTCAAGCCTCCATTGAAGGGCGTTGCCCTTGCGCTGCGGGATCGGGTCAACAGCCTCACCATACCTATCGTTGCCGTGGACATCCCATCGGGGTGGGACGCTGATTCCCGCGAATATCTTGTGGCTGGAGCTTATCGAACAGACGCTGTTGTCACCTTTACCGCGCCCAAGCGGGCTCATGTTTTCGGCAATTTGACGGATAGCGCTTATAAGCCAATTGTAGTTGCGCCTATCGGCTCGCCGGATGAAGCTGCCGTATCCAGCCTGAACCTCGCGTGGGCAGGAGCCTCGAAGAGAATTACAGAGACGCCGCGGCCAGCAGACAGCAACAAGGGGAAGAATGGCCATGTGCTGGTAATTGGCGGCTCGTATGGGAAAGCGGGCGCGCCATCGATGGCGGCGCTGGCAGCCCTGCGAACCGGGGCCGGCCTGGTGACGGCGGCCGTGCCGCAGCCGATTCTGAGTACAGTCGCCAGAGTTACGCCTGAGTTGATGACAATCCCACTGCGCGCGGGTAATCAGAGTGAGATCAGCAGCAGTAACGTCGATGCCGATACGCTCGACGAACTACTGGAAAAGAAAACCGTGCTCGCCATTGGACCGGGTCTCGGGCAATCACCCGAAGCCGAAGCCTTTCTTCTTGGCCTGCTCGAAAAAACAAAGTTGCCAGTCGTCCTCGACGCAGACGCGCTGAACATCCTTGCGAGACACCCGGGGACGATCAATGGCCGCGACCGTTTGCTGGTGTTGACGCCTCATCCGGGAGAAATGGCGCGGCTTGGCGGCATGAAGATCAGCGAAGTGCAGGCAGGCCGTGAAAACCTTGCGCGCCATTTTGCCTCAGAGCACCATGTCACGCTCGTGCTCAAAGGCTGGCGCACGCTTATTGCTCATCCTGACGGCTCCATCGCCATTAACACAACCGGAAATCCCGGGATGGCTAAAGGAGGCAGCGGCGACATCCTGACCGGCATCATAGCTGCCATGCTGGCGCAATATCCACATCTTGCCGGAGAGGCGATCAATGCGGCTGTCTACCTCCACGGTCTGGCCGCCGATTTTGCCGTCCGCGAAGAGGATGAGCACACATTGCTGGCTACCGACACAGTTGCGCATCTTTCATCTGCTTTTCGCTTTCGCTCCGAGGACAAAGGCGGGTATGTTTGGATACAGGGGATGCCGCGATGACGCAGGCGACAGGCACGAAGGTGCACGAGTTCGAGACGACGAGCGCCGCTGATACGATTCGCGCTGGCCATGCAATCGCGAAACTCCTCACGCCTCCGAAATTTCTCATCCTGAAAGGCGACCTCGGCGCGGGCAAAACCACGCTGGTCAAAGGTATTGCTGAAGCGCTCGACGCCGCTGAGCCGGACGAGGTGACCAGCCCCACCTTTACTCTCATCCACGAATATGAAGGCACCCGCCACGAGAACGGAAAAGACGAGCAGGTCATGCTCTACCATCTCGACCTCTACCGCATTGAGCAGGAACGGCAGCTCGATTCGCTGGGACTGGATGAAATTGCGACTCCGGATAGCATTGTTCTGGTTGAATGGGGCGATAAGTTTCCCAGCGTGGCCAAACGCAGCAACGGAGAAATTGCGATGAAGACCACAGGCGGCGATTCGCGCAAAATCACGCTTACCCTCAAAGATTAGCTTCTTCCCACAAAAGATTTGTCGCAGGCGGCATAGTGAGAATCGTAGAATCGGCTCAATTCTTACGGTTCGAGTTGGCTAATGTGTCTCTCAGAACCGTATTGAGGTGGAACAGCGGGTGTCGCCAACCACGGAACAGACGCGCGTCATCACAGAACACCACGATCTTAAGCAGACCCTCGGTACGTGGCAGCTGTGGGGGATCGCTGTCGGGCTGGTTATCTCAGGGGAATATTTTGGGTGGAGCTACGGCTGGGCAAATGCAGGTACGCTCGGTTTTCTTATCACATCGCTGCTCATCGCCGCGATGTACACGACATTCATCTTCAGCTTTACCGAACTGACCACTTCCATCCCGCACGCCGGGGGACCATTCGCCTACGCCCGCATCGCCTTTGGGCCTGTTGGCGGATACTTGGCCGGTGCCGCCACACTGGTTGAATTTGTTTTCGCGCCACCCGCTATCGCGCTGGCGATTGGCGCATATCTCAACGTGCAATTCCCGTCACTGGCTCCAAAGAACGCGGCGCTCTGCGCATATCTCGTGTTCATGACGCTGAACATTATCGGCGTACAGATTGCCGCGGCGTTCGAGCTTTTTGTAACATTGCTGGCTATTTTTGAACTGCTGGTTTTCATGGCCGTGGTTGCGCCCGGCTTCCACTTTGCAAATTTTCTGCAGGGTGGATGGGCAGGCCAGAACCACTTCAGCCTGCACACTATTCCCGGAATCTTCGCGGCCATTCCATTTGCAATATGGTTCTTCCTGGCGATTGAAGGCGTAGCCATGGCCGCTGAAGAAGCCAAAGACCCGAAGCGGTCGATACCGATTGCATACATCGCGGGCATCCTGACGCTTGTAGCTCTCGCGTTAGGCGTCATGCTCTTTGCCGGGGCGGCAGGCGACTGGACGAAGCTCGCCAACATCAATGATCCGCTGCCGCAGGCGATGAAGATTGTCGTAGGAGGACGGAGCGGTTGGCTGCACATGCTTGTGTGGCTGGGACTTTTCGGCCTGGTTGCTTCGTTCCACGGAATCATACTTGGCTACTCACGGCAGATTTTCGCGCTCGCTCGCGCGGGGTACCTGCCGCGTTTCCTTGCCGGAGTGCATCCACGATTCAAAACGCCATGGCTCGCGATTCTTGCCGGAGGCGTGGTTGGCATCGCGGCCATCTACAGCGACCAGTGGATCACCTTTGGCGGGCAGACGCTCACTGCCAACATTGTCACCATGTCCGTCTTCGGCGCGATTCTCATGTACATCATCAGCATGTTGGCGCTTTTCCGTCTGCGCAGTACGCAGCCGGAACTGCACCGCAGCTACAAAGCGCCCCTGTATCCATTTTCTCCGGCTTTCGCGCTGGTCTGCTCCGCGCTGTGTATGGTGACGATGCTTTACTACAATCGCCTGGTTGCGCTTGTGTTTCTGGGGCTGCTTGGCTCAGGATTTATCTACTTCCTGCTGACGCGGCACCAACGCGAGCAGGCCGCAGACTAGCCATGCCCTTTGCCCATACTATCGGCAGCCGCACCTGGAGATTCGACGGCTTGAAGACGCTGCTGGCGAAGGCGGGCCCCGCGCGCTCCGGCGATGCGTTGGCAGGCATCGCTGCGGAAAGCGAAGAAGAGCGCGTAGCCGCGCGCATGGCGCTGGCAGAAGTACCACTGAAATACTTCCTTGAAGAAGCAGTTATCTCTTATGAGTCTGACGAAGTCACGCGGCTCATCTTCGACACCCATGACGTGGGTGCATTTTCGGAAATCAGCCACCTCACCGTGGGCGATTTTCGCAATTGGCTGTTGAGCACAAGCACGGACACGGAGACGCTCACCCGCATCGCACTGGCTGTCACACCGGAGATGGCTGCGGCCGTCTCAAAGCTGATGCGTAATCAGGATTTGATTCTTACAGCACAGAAATGCCACGTCGTGACGCGCTTTCGTAACACGATTGGCCTTCGGGGGCGCATGTCTGTTCGCCTTCAGCCAAATCATCCGACGGATGATGCAAAGGGGATAGCAGCATCAATGCTGGATGGCCTACTCTATGGTTGTGGCGATGCAGTGATCGGCATCAATCCTGCCAGCGATAGCCTCACCGCAATCACTGCGCTGCTCGATATGCTCGACAAGTTTCGCGAGCGATATGAAGTGCCGACGCAGTCCTGCGTTCTGACGCATGTTACGACGACAATGCAGGCGATCGAACAGGCCGCGCCTGTCGACCTTGTTTTTCAGTCCATTGCGGGAACAGAAAAAGCAAATGCCAGCTTCGGCGTGAGTCTTGCATTGTTGAGAGAAGCGCACGAGGCCGCGCTAGCGCTGCATCGTGGAACTGTGGGCGACAATGTGATGTATTTCGAAACCGGGCAGGGGAGCGCGCTCTCAGCCGGTGCGCATCACGGGGTGGACCAGCAGACATGTGAAGCCCGCGCATATGCCATGGCCCGGGCGTTCAAGCCGCTGCTGGTGAATACGGTTGTTGGTTTCATCGGTCCTGAATATCTATATAACGGCAAGCAGATCACGCGCGCGGGACTGGAAGACCACTTTTGCGGCAAGCTACTTGGACTGCCTATGGGCTGCGACATCTGCTATACCAACCACGCCGAGGCCGATCAGGACGATATGGACACGCTGCTTACGCTGCTCGCCGTCTCCGGCGTGAACTTTATCATGGGCGTGCCCGGAGCAGACGATATCATGCTCAATTATCAGAGCACTTCGTTCCACGACGCGCTCTATGTGCGGCGTGTACTTGGCCTAAAGCGTGCACCAGAATTCGAAGCATGGCTCGAAAAAATTGGAATTACCAGCCGCGAAGGCAGGCTCGCCGACCGTCTGCCGCCCAGCGCCGCACGATTGCTTGAGAGCGCATGAGTGAGATTATCCAGAATCCGTGGACGCGGCTGCGCAGCTTCACAAACGCGCGCCTTGCGCTCGGCCGCGCCGGGGACAGCCTGCCGACGCATGAAGTCCTGGAATTCGCGCTAGCCCATGCGCAGGCACGCGATGCTGTTCATGATGCGCTTGATGTTGACAGCGTTGCGCGTGATCTCGCTGCATCCGGTTTCCAATCCATCGCAGTGCAAAGCGCAGCGCGCGACCGCGCTGAATATCTCAAACGCCCTGATCTGGGACGCGAGTTGAGTGATGAAAGCCGTTCCTTACTACAGAGTTGTCATCCTGACCCTGACCGGCGTGAAGGGGAAGGACCTGCTTTATCAACAAATCAAAGCTGGCGCGAAGCGTCATCCGTATTGTTCATCATTGCCGATGGCCTCTCTGCGATTGCTCCGGCTAGACATGCAATTCCTGTGCTGAACGCAATTATTCCTAGGCTCGGTGACTGGAACATCGCGCCTATCATTGTCGCAACGCAGACGCGTGTAGCGCTTGGCGATGAAATTGGCGAGCTTCTCAAAGCGGAAGTGACAGTGATGTTGATCGGCGAGCGTCCTGGTCTAAGCTCGCCTCACAGCCTCGGAATCTATCTGACATATAAACCGCATATCGGCAGCACTGACGCAGACAGGAACTGTATCTCGAATGTTCGACCCGAAGGTCTTGGTTACGAAGGCGCCGCGCACAAGCTGCATTATCTGATGATTGCTGCACGGGGATTAGGCCGGTCGGGAGTTGCACTTAAAGATGAGAGTTATTTGCAGAGGCTTGACGAAAGTTCGTCCAGTTAAAGAAAACCGCAGGCCCTCTTCGACTTTGCTCAGGGCAGGCTTTCCACTACGCTTCGCTCCGGTCGGAATGACAACTTGTAGTTAAGTCAGGAGTTGCTACAGACCGGGTAGCTGCTAAAAGCCCATGATGTTGTAGCCACAATCGACGTACACTGTTTCACCGGTCACGCCGCTTGCCAGATCGGATGCAAGGAAAAGCGCGGTGCCGCCCACTTCGGACTGCTCTACGTTACGATGCAGTGGTGCGCGCTCTGCGTGGGATTTAAGCATGTCACCCAATCCTCCAATGCCCCGTGCAGCAAGCGTCTTGATTGGGCCTGCAGAA
>Ga0126371_10005368_pt1 | contig 11380 bp, 1 predicted proteins | sample PanSoiMetaPlot_4_FD_110145 | JGI IMG/M metagenome (GOLD analysis project Ga0126371, IMG submission 110145) | Tropical forest soil microbial communities from Panama - MetaG Plot_4 | ecosystem: Environmental > Terrestrial > Soil > Tropical forest > Bulk soil | place: Panama | collected 2016-02-17
CGTCACGAGCCACAGTCGAGGTACAACCGCGTACAGCTTCCGCGCGACCGCCTGTACGAGGTGCAGAACGCCGCAGCACATCTCTTCGGCTAGCTCCAGCGGAGGAGTCTCAGCCGGAAGATTCAAGCCCCAAAGATAGACTAATCCTCGCAATCGGGCTGATCCGGCGCCGGCTACCTCGCCGAGCAGCGAATCGAACTGCTCTGGGCAGTTCGGATCCAGCTCGTAGTGGAGCTGTCCACGCCGACGGTATTGGTCGCCCGGATGTGCGACGACGCATGGTTCGTTGTTAGCCTCCAGAGTTTCTGTAACTGGCTTCCAAAGGCCTTCCTGATCTGCGAAAATCAGCCAGCTTCCAGGCCGTCTCGAAGGCAAGAGCGTGTCTTCGACGCTTTCAGATTTTGGCTGCCATTCCACCTTAAAGAGCCACTCGTCCGGATCCTCGCCAATGCTGGCCTGCTCTCGTAAGGACTGCAATCGCGCCAGCCGGAGCCCGCGAGCTTCGATGAGCACGCGGCCGCGGGAGTCTGTGAGACAAACGTCTCCCTCTACGGTCTGCGTGAGGGCTCCGGACGAGGCCGACGGCGCCTCGGCAACGTTGGTGAGGACCGCGTAGCTGAAGACTTCCGGCTGGGGCTCCGCAAGAAATCGAAGGCTACCCAACCGCACCGGCACCCACGGATCAATTCCGCCGGCCCCACTTTGCCAATCGGCACTCCGCAGCGCGGCAGCGAGCGTCTGAAAACATCCGTCCAGCATGGCCGGACTGGTCCGGTAGCCGCTACTCGTTAATTGCTGCGATATGCCGGGCGCCATCGCTGCGAGCGCCTCACCATCGCGGCGAGAGATCCTCTTGAGGCTTTGGAACGAATTGCGGCACTCGACGCCTCGCGCATCGAGCGTTTCATAATATGCCGCTCCAGGCACATTGTCCGCACATCGCGCGTAAATGTGATCGAGATTGAGGGCCGTGAGCTCGGAGGATTGCCGGTCGAGAGAAATCTTGCCCTCCACGTGAACAGTCCAGGTGCTGTCCAGATTTGCATCCTGATTCGTTTGTTCGGTGGCTTCGCCCGCCACACTGGCAAACTGGAACGACACGGCGCTCGCCATTCGCCGGATCGTGAGTCGCAGGACGCGCGAGCCACCAATCGGAACCAGTAGTGCCCGAGCTAACACCACATCCGTCAGACCCAAGGGCTCGCCGTCGAATATCTCCGAAGCCGCTGCGATCGCGGTTTCCAGATATACGGCGGCGGGCACTATGACCGCACCGGCGATGCGGTGGTCCAGCAGATGGGGAAGCCTCCCGGTGTTTACGTCCGCCTCCCAAATGTGCGTGTCGCGTTCCAGCGGCGGGTGAAAATGGCGTGTCAGCAAGGGATGAGACTGGATGTTGCGAGCACGCCCTCGTTCGCGGTGTTCGGGCCAGAAGCGCTCCCGCTGCCACGGATATCCCGGCAGCTTGACCCTGCGGCCGCCCGTTGGGTGAAGCCGGTCCCAAGCGATCCGCTGTCCCCGCTCGTACAACGCTGCAACACTTCTTAACAACATGGATCGTCGATCATCAGGCGCGTTAGCGAGCTGGCGCGGCAACAGTAACGGCGTCTGCCCGCCATGGAGCGCGCTCGCGATAGCTGAACGAATGCGGGACGGACCACCTGACCAGCCGGACATTTCCAGGTAGACGGAGTAGCCGTCGCGCGTTATTCGCTCCACGGCAGCGCGTAGGCCTTCCCCCGCCGAGTAGACACAGATTGAAGCTTCTCTGCCTTGCAGAATGTCTGCAACGCGAAGGTTGTCGCTGTTTGCGATGATCCGTGCTGCCTCGCTCACGTCAAGAATGCCGGCGATGTATGCGCCGGCGATTTCGCCCACGCCGAAACCAACTGTCGCGCCCGGCTCGACGCCCCAATCGCGCCATAGTGCCGCCAACGCCACTTGGACGGCAAACAGAAGGGCGGACGGCGCGGGCTCCGCGCTCACCGTGGCCTCGAGCTCTTCCCGCACAGACCGGCCCAAGTACGGCGAAAATGCGTCCGAGCAGCGGTCCATGGCAGCCCGAAACGCGGGTTCGGCAGCCAGCAATTGTCGCGCCGTCTCGCGACAATCGCCGTCCTCATCAGGAAAGACAAACACCACCTCAGGAGATTCCGCCGAGGAAAGCGGCTGCATGGCCGCAGTGTTTCGCGCCGCCAGCTCCATTGCAAGCTCCGCAGCCGTACCGCCAACCGCGGCTATCCGGTATTGGTGATGATGCGTGCGTCGCGTCGCGGCCGTGTAGCAAATCTCCCTCGCGTCGGCTGGACCCTCGCCCAATTGCGCTTCATAGGCAGCCGCGAATTGTTGCAGCGCGCCGGCGCTGCGCGCTGAGATAGGCAGCACCTGTGCCCGCTCGCCAATTTCGTCGCCACTCGCGCGTGCGACCGCCGGAGCCGCTTCGAGCACGGCATGCGCATTGGTTCCGCTCAGCCCGAACGAGCTCACTGCTGCGATCCGTGACTCCGAACCAGGCCAGGCGCTCTGTTTCGTTGGCACAACCGCGGGAATGTCATCAAGCGGCAGAAGCGGATTGAGCTGTTTCAGATGGCGCTGTCCGGGAATCTCAGCATGCTGGAGAACCAGCGACGTTTTGATCAACCCCGCAATTCCGGCGGCGGCTTCAAGGTGGCCAATTTGGCTTTTCACGGACCCGATGAAGAGCGGCTGGTCTGCCGCACGGTTCTCCTGCAACACATTACCGAGTGCTCTGATCTCGATCGGATCGCCAAGCGCCGTACCTGTGCCGTGGCACTCGACGTATCCAACGTTGCCCGGCACGATGCGTGCGTTCGCCAGCGCTTTACGGATCACCTCTTCCTGCGCCGGACCATTCGGAACCGTCAAACCACTGCTGGCGCCATCGTGATTGACCGCCGAACCTCGAATCAGCGCGCACACTTGGTCGTCGTCGGCCAGGGCGTCGCTCAAACGCTTGAGGACGACAATCCCGCAGCCGTCTCCGCGGCCGAATCCGTCACCGCTCGCGTCGAACGCCTTCGAGCGCCCATCAGGCGCCAACGCCCGGAGCTTCGATCCCCATATCATTCCTTCGGGAGCCAGGATCAAATTGACGCCGCCGGCAAGCGCGAGATTGCATTCGCCTGCTCGCAGACTCGCGCACGCAAGGTGAACCGCCACCAGCGATGAGGAGCACGCAGTCTCGACGGACATACAGGGGCCCCGCAGCCCTAGCGAATACGAAATGCGTCCAGCCGCGAAGCTTGTTCCTGTGCCCGTGCCAGTGTACGCATCGATCTCGGCGGCGTCAGCCGATACCCGCAGGACATGGGCGTATTCAACGGCTCCGATTCCGATGAACACACCAGTGGGACTGCCGCGCAGCTTTTCCAAAGGTGCGCCGGCATCCTCCAGCGCTTCCCAACTCACTTCGAGCAGCATCCTCTGCTGTGGGTCGAGGCTGACCGCCTCGCGCGGGGCGATACCAAAGAACGAAGCATCGAACTCGCCGACGCCATCGATCAGGGCGGCATATCGCGAATTCGCGCGTCCTGCGACGGAAGGATCCGCGTCGAAGTAGGCATCTACGTCCCAACGTTCAGGCGGAATCTCCCTTACGACGTCGGTACCGTCGCACATGAGCCGCCAGAAGCCTTCCGGATTGGTGACGCCGCCGGGAAACCGGCAGCCAATACCGACGATGGCGATGGGCTCGGACTCTGGCCGCCCTGATGCGGCGAGTCGCGCCTCCATCTTACGCAGTGCGAGCAATGCTTGCTTGGCCGGCGAAAGCTGGTCTATTCTGTTGGCTACGCTCATGATTCGCGGGTCTCCAGTGCTATGAGATGGCCGGTAATCAGATGCCCGGCTTCTTCATCGGACATCTGCTCGAGCCGCGCGATGAACTCGGCCTCCTCCAGGCCCTCGCCGTAAGAAACACTCGGCCGATCGTCGCTTGCCTCCGGCTTCGATGCCGCCTCACGTGCGAGAAAGTCAACCAGGGCATCGACCGTGGGATAGTCGAATGCCAGTGTCGCGGGCAGAACATGTCCCAGGCTTGTCTGAAGCCGGTTCTTCAGCTCGATGGCCATTAGGGAATCCATACCCAGATCGGCGAATCCCTTGTCGTTTGGAAGCTGGTGCGGCCCATCGATACCAAGCACACGGGACACTTCGCCGCGAACGTGCGTGGCTAGCAGATTCCGGCGGCTCCCCGGCGGAGCGGCTGTAAGGCGATTGGCGAAATCGCAATGTTCCGTTGATGCCTTCGCGCGCGTGGTGTCTTCCGCTTCCGGCTTAGCCGCGCGAAGAAGCTCGGTAAATATTCTCGGTTCTTTGCCGGGCGCGAATTGTCGCGAGAGCTCAGCCCAGTCCACTGGAAGCACGGTCATTTGTGCACAGTCGGCTGCGATGAGACGCTCCAAAACCGCGAGACCCTGCTCCGGAGCCATCGAGCCGATTCCTGGAATCACGCGACGGCGATGAGCCAGATCCATCTCAGCCGCGAGACCCGTTCTGGACCACGGGCCCCAGTTGATGCTCAAGGCCGGCAAACCCATTGCGCGGCGATGATGCGCGAGAGCATCCACGAACGCATTCGCGGCGGCATAGTTCGCCTGGCCCGCCGATCCCAGTACTGCGGCTGCCGCCGAGAAAATGACGAAGAAATCGAGCGCCGCGTCTTGCGTGAGCAGGTGCAAATTCCACGCGCCGTCGATCTTTGGACGCAGCACTTCAGCGAAATTGCGCCAGTCGTCGGCCAGGATGGTGCGGTCGCTGAGGACGCCCGCGGCGTGAATGACTCCGCGCAGCGGGGGCTTGGCGGCGCGGTCATCGAGCACGCGCCGGAGCGCCGCCGCGTCCGCAACATCGGCGCAAGCGATATCGACATGCGCGCCGTCGCGCTCCATCGCGTTAACTGTGTCTTGCGCCGCGTCTGCCGGACCATGCCGCCCGATCAGCAGGAGGTGCCGCGCGCCACGATCGACGAGCCAGCGCGCTACAGTCAGACCGAGGCCACCAAGTCCTCCGCTCACCAGGTAAGTGGCGTCGGGTCGAATTGGTACTTGCCGCTTCGGCGCAGATGCGGCCGCGCGCATCAGGCGTGCCACATAACGCCGGCCGCCGCGAATTGCAACCTGGTCTTCGTCGCCGCCAGCCAACTCCGCCAACACTGCCGCGGCACCCGGCGCCGCCTCCACACCCGGGTCTAAATCGAGCAGGCCTCCCCACCTTTCGGGCAGCTCGAGCGCGGCCGTCCGGCCCAGCCCCCACAACGGCGCATCCTCGAATGACTTTCCCGCCAGCACACCTTGCGTGACCACCCACAGCCGTGTCGGAGCTCGGAGGCGTTGCAGCAATCGAAGCACGGCGCCGCATCGATCCACCTGCATCTCGGTCCCTGCCACCCCATCTCCGGTTGTCAGATACACGACACCGCGCACAGGACGCCCGTTTTCCCCGAGGCTTACTTTCCCGCCACTCGCCACGATACCCGCCGCGATCTGTCGCGCCAACTCACCCTGCTCTCCCGAGACCATCCATGTCCCGGCCAAATCGCGCGACGCATCGACCGCCGAGTTTTGCAGGGACGGAGCATGCGCTCCAGCGCGCGCCACCAGCAGCGTCTGCTGAGAGGACCCACCTTCGCCGTTCGGGATGCTCGACACATCCTCGAATCCCGACGAGTTCAGCAAGTCGATCCACGCGGAACCAGACAGCAGCGGATGCGACGGCCGCAACTCCATATCCTCAAACTTCCACCACCCCTTGGTGAGGCCTGCGATCAGATCCACCCACGCTTGCGGCGCGCTCCCCTCCACCAGCACCAGGATGCCCTGCGACGCCGTGAGCTGCCGCACATACCGCAGGGCCTGCGTGACATTGGACGTCGCATGCAGAACATTGGCAGCCACGACCACATCGAAGGTGTGAGGTGAAAGCCCCTGGCTCTCGGGGCTTCGCTCGAGGTCGAACAGTTGGCAGCGAACAAATCGATAATTTCGGAATGCCTGTTCAGCGCGCATCATGAAATGCGGCGAGATGTCCGTAAAGAGATACTCGGAACAATGTTCCTGAACCACCGGCAGAATTTCTGACGTCGTGCTGCCGGTGCCTGCGCCCAGTTCAAGAATGCGGATGCGTTGCCCATTGGGCAGGTTTCTTACGACAGCCGCCACTGCTTCCGCGACCATCGCATTAAAGGTCCGCGAAAACGACGCGTTGCGATACATCCGTTCGGCATAGATGTTGGGATCTCCAAACAACAACTCGAGAGGATCCGCGCGCCCCGTCAAGACGGCAGCAAGCTGCGACCCGCAGCGCGCGAGCAACGAAATCTCCACGCGGCAGTCCGGGAACTTCGCTTCCAGGGCCGCACACCTGGTCGCTAAATCAACGCTCATGGGAACCCGCCGAACTTCCCACTCGTCACCAGCCCTTTGCAGGAATCCTGCTTGCTCCAGAATTTCGAATAGACGGTCAAACAGCCGGGCGTGCTCAGGCGCGACTTCTAAAACCTTAAAGAGCTCTCGCGAAGAACAGCGGCGGCCTGGTTCGAAAGTTAAGCCGAGCTCCAGCAGGGCCTGAACGACGTACCCGACTGCAAGAGCATCGAGCTCGGGAAGGACGTGCGCGTATTTTTCGAGGCCGTGTTCTGTTTGCAGTTCGCTGAACCTGCGGTCGAGATCTCCAGCGGCGGGGATTGAGAGCTGCGGGCGATCATGAGCTGGCGGCAGGCTCTCGCCAGATCTTTCTTTCGGCTGCTCCAGCCACTGGACCTCATAGAGCCATTGAGCGAGCTTCGTCAGCGGCCGATCGATGCCAGGCTTCCAGAAACGCTTGCGCGAAAAAGGATAGGGCGGCAGCGGCACACGATGACGGGCAGAGTCCCGATGAAATGCCGTCCAATCGATGTCGGCGCCGCGGGTATACAATCCTGCCACGGTTTGCAGCACCTGCTCCCAGTCCTCCCGGCCTCTTCGCAAACTGGTCAACCATGTCGCATCCGAGGGGCCGGATGAGCGCCCCATGGTCGAGAGAGTGGCGGTCGGGCCGATCTCAAGAAAAAGGCGGCACCCCTGGTCGGCCAGGGCGCGAACGCCGTCTGCAAATCGAACAGGCTCACGGATCTGCCGCAGCCAATACGCGGCATCGCAAGGGGCGGTGGCCTCCGCGCGCCCTGAAACGCTCGACACGAACGCGATGCGCGGCCGGTCGAATGCGACACGCCCGGCAGTTCTCTCGAACGGCTCCAGTACCGGCTCCATCAGGCCGGAGTGAAAAGCGTGGGAAACATCCAGGGGCTCCACGCGGAAGCCCAACTTCCGCAACTCACTGCTGACTCGGTCCAAGGCATCTCGCGCGCCGGAGATCACGATATGCTCCGGCCCGTTGATAGCCGCGATGGACAGGTCAGCCGATTGTCCCGCCATCGTCCGTTGCACGTCCTCGAGCCTGCCAAACACGGACGCCATGCCGCCGATACGCGGCAGTTGGTCCATCAGCCTTCCGCGCTCCGCCACAAGCGTCAGCGCATCTTCCAATTCCAGTACTCCAGCCACACACGCCGCCGCATATTCTCCGACACTGTGCCCGAGCACCATCGCCGGCATGATGCCCCACGCTCTCCACATCTCTGTCAGCGCATATTCGATCGCGAATAGCGCCGGCTGCGCATAGGAAGGTTTCAAAAGAGGAGTGGCTTCACCATGGTCGGGGTAAATCGCGCTGAGCAGCGGTATGTCGAGGCGGCCGCGAAGAATCGCCTCGCACCGTTCGAGAGCGTCGCGAAACACCGGCTGCGTCTCGTACAGCTTTCGGGCCATGTTGAGGTGGACGCTGCCCTGGCCAGCGAATAGGAACGCCGGCTTGTGCGCTTTGACAGGCGCCACGCCGCTCGTCATTTCCGTGCACGAACGTCCCTCAAGATAGCAAGTCAGTCCTTCGGCCATGTCGGCTGGAGTCTCACCGACGACTGCCAGGCGGTGCGTAAAATGCGAGCGCCCGGCAGTCGAGGTGAAGCACGCATCCGCGACGGACGCTACCGGGGCGTTCCGGAAATAGTTCTCGAAGCGGATTGTGATCTCGTTCAGACTCTTCTCATCCTTGGCCGAAATGCACAGCACGTGCTTCAAACGGGCGGGATCGGCGGCTGAGGGCCCGGCGGCATCCGCCGCCTCCACGACCACGTGTGCATTGGTCCCGCTCGCCCCAAACGAGCTGACGCCAGCTATCGCACGCCCCTGGCTTAGCGGCCACGGCATCGTTTGGGCGGGAATCGAAAACGGCCAGGAATCCCGCACGATGTTCGCGTTCAGTTGCTGCAAGTGCAGGTGGGCTGGGATCTCACGATTCTGTAGCGCGAGCACGACCTTGATGAGGCCTGCTATTCCTGCCGCGGCCTCCAGATGACCGATATTGGTCTTGACCGAGCCGATGAAGAGGTCCTGCCCCGGTGCTCGCCCCGGTCCGAACACGGCGCCAAGCGACGACACCTCGATTGGATCTCCTAAAGGAGTCCCGGTGCCGTGAGCCTCAAGATAGCCGATGTCCGCGGCGTTGACTCCGGCGTTAGCCAGCGCTTCGCGAATCAGCGCCTGCTGCGCCAGTCCATTGGGAACCGTCAAGCCACTGCTGCGCCCGTCGTGATTGACAGCCGACCCGCGAATCACGGCCAAAATCGATCTGCCCGATGAAACCGCCTCCGAAAGCCGCTCCAGCACGATGATCCCGCACCCTTCACCTCGGCCATATCCATCGGCACGCGCATCGAACGTTTTGCATCGGCCGTCCGGCGATAACATTTTCAGCTTGCAAGCCGCGATGTTGCCATCCGGCGCGAGCACGAGATTCACACCGCCAGCCAATGCCAGATTGCACTCCCCGGCTCTCAGGCTCTGACACGCGAGATGGACTGCGACTAGCGACGATGAGCAAGCCGTATCGATCGCCAGGCTGGGACCGCGGAGATTGAAGGTATGGGAAATGCGGCCGGCTGCGAAATTGAGCGCATTACCCGAAAAGATATATGGATCGATCGCGGTGGTGTCATGCGTATCCAAAAGACGCGAGTAGTCGCTGCTGGTAATCCCTACAAACACGCCGGTGCGGGCGCCAGGCACCTCGGATGCTGCAATCCCGGCGTTTTCCAGAGCGTGCCAGACAACTTCGAGCAGAATCCGTTGTTGCGGGTCCAGGCTCTGCGCCTCGCGCGGCGCGATTCCGAAAAAACCGGCATCAAAGCAATCAACGTCGCTGAGGAACGCTCCGTGTCTCGTGTATGCCCTGCCGGGGCAATCCGGATCGGGGTCGTAATACGCATTCACATCCCAACGGTCCGCCGGGATTTCAGTGACCGCGTCTTCACCGCGCCGTAGCAGGTCCCAAAACGCCTCCGGAGAGCCGGCGCGCGGGAACCGGCACCAGAGTCCGATAATCGCGATCGGCTCGTTGCGCCGCCGCTCCGCCGCGACGAGTTTCGCCCGCATCTGCTGCAATGCCGCAACAGCACGATGAAGCTGAGGATTCCTGTCGCCGCTTTTGCCGTTGCTCTCAGTTGTCATGCAGCAACCGATCGGCGGCCGCCAACTCCCGATCCAGTAATGCGGTGATATTCTCTTCCGCCGCCGCTTCGATCTGACCATCGCTTGCGGCGCAACGCCTCAAGCCGGCCCCGGACGCGCCCGCGGCCCCAGCCCGCTTTGAGTGCTCCGGCTCTAAGTCCGAGACGAGATACTCCGTAAGGGCTTCAATCGTGGGATAGTCGAACACGATCGTCGGCGGTAGCCCGCGTTGCAGACACGCCTCCAGCCGGGTCCGTAGTTGACCTGACATCACCGAATCCATCCCGAGCGCGAAAAATCCCTTAGTGGGCGGCAGATCGTCTGGGGAGGCGAATCCGAGAAGCAGGCTGACCTCCGCCCGAACGCGGTCGAATACCAAGTCGCGCCGCTCGGCGTGCGTTGCGGTCTGTAATGCCCGCAGGAATTCCGGTACACGCTCGCCCCGATCGGCCGGCTTGCCGCCGTCATCGATCAGATCGAGAAAATGCCGTCGCCGTTTGGATTCATACGCAGGCTTGAACGCGCTCCAATCGACATCCGCAACCGTGAGTTGTGTCACATCATCAGCCAGAATGTGATCCAACGCGTTCGTTACCACCGTCGTATCGAGGAGCCTCAATCCCAACTGCGCAAAAAGCCGCTCGGATCCGGATGTCGACATCCCACCATCTCTCACCGGTCCCCAATTGATGGTCGTCGCGGGCAGACCGAGTCCGCGTCGATGATGAGCCAATACGTCCAGGAAAGAGTTGGCCGCGGCATATGCGGCCAACGTCTTGGAACCCCAAACCGCCGCGGCCGACGAGAAGAGAAGAAAGAAATCGAGTTGGTCATTGAGGGTCGATTGATGGAGAGCCCACGCGCCGGTCACCTTCGGGCGGAGGGCCGCTGCAAAGGCATCAATCGTGACGTCCGCAATCAACTGGGGAGTCACGACGCCGGCGGCGTGAATCACTCCGCGCAACGGCGGCTTTCCCGTACGCTCGTCTAGCACGCGCCGTAGCGCCGAGGCGTCCGCAATATCGGCGGAGGCCACCGCAACATCGGCACCGTCACGTTCCAGTGAGGTCAGCCGCGCGCGCGCCGCGTCCGTGGGGCCATGCCGGCCGATGAGCAGCAGGTGCCGTGCGCCACGGTTCAACAGCCAGCGAGCCACCGTCAAACCGAAACCCCCGAGCCCACCGCTCACCAGGTAGGTGGCGTCGCCTCGAAGCCGCGGGGGAGTGCGCGCTGCGGACGCGGCCGCTGCCATCAGCCGAGCCACATAGCGCCGCCCGCCGCGCACGGCCACCTGGTCCTCGTCCGCGACACACAATTGCGCGAGCACTGCTGCGGCGCCGGCCTCTGCTTCCATATCCGGATCGACATCCAGCAGCCCGCCCCAGACTTCCGGCATCTCCAGCGCGGCCGTCCGCGCCAATCCCCACAGCGGCGCATCCACCAACGACTTCGCCGCGAGAACCCCTCGTGTCACTATCCATAGCTTGGCCGAAGCCGGTAGTCCCTGGAGCGATCGAAGTACGGCGCCGCATCGATCCATCTGCCTCGCGGTCAACGCGTCCGGAGACGGGACTGCCACCCCGTCATCCCGGCTCGCCAGATAAACGACCCCGCGCAAAGGACGTCTGGATTCCAACAGGGTCGCTTCTCCGCCACGCGCCTGAATACCTGCCTGGATTCGTTGCGATAACTCCCCCCGGTCTCCCACGATCATCCACGTCCCAGACAAATCGTCTCCGGCTTTCAGTGGCGGTCCAACATCGCGCCATGTGATTTCGTAGAACAGCTTCTCTGTTGTGTCGATCGGTGGTTTGGGC
>Ga0126371_10005369_pt1 | contig 11380 bp, 6 predicted proteins | sample PanSoiMetaPlot_4_FD_110145 | JGI IMG/M metagenome (GOLD analysis project Ga0126371, IMG submission 110145) | Tropical forest soil microbial communities from Panama - MetaG Plot_4 | ecosystem: Environmental > Terrestrial > Soil > Tropical forest > Bulk soil | place: Panama | collected 2016-02-17
GTCAGCCCCGCGAACGATTTCGCCAACCTCGCGCCCCGCCTGATCTCCTTCAAGACCGGCGGCTTGATCACGGGATTGCTCGGCATCGCGATGATGCCGTGGAAGCTGCTCGCCAACCCTTCTGCGTACATCGAGCAGTGGTTGATCGGCTATTCCGCGCTGCTCGGGCCGATCGCCGGGATCATGATCGTCGACTATTGGCTGTTGCGGCGCCGCGAGCTCGACGTGCCCGATCTCTACCGCACATCCGGCCGCTACGCGGGGGTCAACCGATCGGCAGTCATCGCGCTCGTGCTGGGCATCGCCCCGAACGTCCCGGGCTTCCTGAAGGTCACGCACGTCGTGGAGCGCAGCCACCCCATCTTCGACGCGCTCTATCCTTACGCGTGGTTCGTGGGGTTCGCCATCGCGGCGGCGGTCTACTACCGTCTGGAGGCGCCCCGGCGAGCGCGCGTGGCGTGAGAGCGCGCCCGAGGCGGGAGGACCCGGGGCGGGGCTCCACGATGTGGGTGGGCGTGAGGCGACGAACGAGGGGCCGACACCGGGTGTGCGCCCTACTGTGTAAGGACAGGGAGGAGACTGCCCACTGTAGCTCCGCCTCTTGACAGACTGCGACACGCCAACTATTCTCCCGATCTCATCCCTGGTCACCTCCCTCGAGCCGGGAGCGACTGCATGTGTTCTGTCCTGAGCGAGTTCCTTCGGGCAGTCGGCAGGGCTGACATCCTCGCGGAAGCGATGCACAAGAGAGAGGAAGTCAAGCTCCCGGTGGTGGAGGATGTCAAAGTCAGCGTTCCGCTGTTCGGACTCGTGGGAGGCCGCATCGTGGCCGAGGTCTTCCTCGGCCTCATGTTTGGCGACCGTCACTCGATGCTAAGCATCGCGCCGGGGTGGAAGCCAGAGGGGGTGCAGACTACAGGCTGAAGGAGTTCGTCAACTATGCGGTCGGCCCTAGGAAGGGAAGAGGGGTCGCGCGGCAAGCCAGTGACAGTAGAGTCCGGGGGGATGCGCGGCTGCGACGAACTCAACGCCGCATGCGACTGGCGATACAGTACTGATGATGCAAGATCGGCTCGCAGGCCGTTATCGTCGTCACGCCCCAGCGGGGCGAGGGTCATTGAGCAGTCCTCGACACGAATCGGTAGTGACCAGTGAGATGTCGAAGACGCCTGTGTCGAAAGAGGGTGTCGTCGACTGGATTTGCGAATCCCAAATAGGAGGGATACACCATGGCAGGTAGGCGCTTCTGCTTCTACGTCTCGTGGAGTCGACTCCTGGAGACGCAGGTTGGCCTCGAGAATCTAGATGACCGTTTCGCGACGATGACAGAGGTCCGGCGCTCTCTGTGGCCGAGCAACCAGGACTTCTACCAACGACAAGCGACGGGGGACGGTGTTGGTGCAGTGCTCGAATCACTCATTCTTGGCCGACTGCAGGCATGCTCGGATTCCATCAGGGCGATGGGCTCATCGAGCACGATAGTCGAACGGCAGGATCCCACGGGGGCCATCCGGTATTTGGATGGACTGGATGCGAATGCGATTGATGCGCTCGTAGTCCTAAGCTTCGACCACTTCTCCAAGGGGCAGTCGCCCACCAATGGTGAGGTGGACTGGCTAAAACAATTCCTGAGCAACGAGCGAAAATGTGTGGCGATCTGTCCGCATCACAACATCGGAGCTACCGGAGCATATGACACCCAGGTTAAGGAGCACCGCCATCATGGAGATTCTCTGGTGCCGCCGCAAGAGGGCGTTGGCCGCTATGCGCGCGCGCTTCTCCGCAATCTTGGCTGCCCCATCGAGAATCAATTCGGACTGAAGGCCGCGACGGGGCCCGACGGCGAACCACTTGGTCTCGAGATCGATCGCTCTCTTGATTCACAGAACCTCTTGAGGGGCGTCGTCACGTTCACCGCCCATCCGCACCTTCCCCACCTTGCAGTGCCGGACGGTCTCGAAAAGCAAGTCCGTATACTCGCAAGACAGACGGTGGATATCAAGTCGCCTCATCCCGTGTTCACTGACAGGACGTTCAATGCACTACTCCAGATCGTCGGCTTCGCTGGCACGCTTCTCGTCTCGGATCTTACATTGTGGGTTGCCCCCTGGGAGAAGGGCGCCACCAGTCTCCAGGCATTTTGGAGCAACATTGCGTCGATGAGCTGAGTGCCTGCCAACTGCTTCACTGTCTGCGCCAGACGAGCGGCCGGCTATGGATGGCCACGCGGGCGAGGGACTGAGGTATAATGCCGGCGCCGTGAAGCCCCTTGCCGACATCGTCGGAGAGTGTCCTGCGATCAATGCCCTTCGCGAGAGGGCGAAAGAATTCCTCCGACGCCAGTCTGCGGCCATCCGGCAGCCGGCGGTCCTGATCCAGGGCGAGACAGGAACGGGAAAGGGACTGCTCGCTCGCGCCTTCCACCAGTCTGGACCAAGGGCGTCCGGTCCATTTGTCGACGTCAACTGCGCGGCCATTCCGGAAACATTGCTGGAAGCCGAGCTGTTCGGATACGAGCGGGGCGCGTTCACCGACGCGCGACATTCGAAGGTAGGGCTTATCCAGGCCGCGCATACCGGTACCCTGTTCCTCGACGAAATTGGTCTGCTGCCTGTCGTGCTCCAAACCAAGCTCCTGACGGTTCTAGAGGCAGGGGGAGTGCGGCGCCTTGGTTCGACGCGCAGCCAGGCTGTAAACGTCTCAGTAATTGCCGCTACGAATGAAGACCTCGCCGCCGAGGTTCGCGCGAAGCGATTCCGCGAGGATTTGTACCACCGACTCGCCGTAGTCATCTTCACGTTGCCACCCCTGCGAGAGCGCGGCGAGGATGTGGTGCTTCTAGCGGAACGGTTCCTCCGGAAGCTTTGCATCGAGTATGGGATCTCGGCGAGAACGTTCGACGAAAGCGCCTTGACGGCCATCCAAGCGTACGACTGGCCCGGGAATGTCCGTGAGCTCAATAATGTGATCGAGCGCGCGGTTCTTTTGTCGGATTCCGGCGTGGTTACGGAAGAGATGCTGCAGCTTCCCGCCGGAAACGTCCCATTCCGTGGCGGGGACCCACATCCCAACCCTCCGACGATGGACGACTTCGCACGGCAGAAACTGGTCGAGGCCCTCACCGCCACCTCATGGAACATCACTCGCACGGCTGCCCTTCTGGGCCTCACTCGGAACACTGTGCGCGCGCGAATCGCAAGATATCAGCTCAGTCCTCCAGCCGGGAAGGATCATTGGTTCGCACGACGGCAACTCCTCGCGTCCGTCGATCACGTGTCGCGAATGGAAGGTCGCGAGACGGATTCCTTCCCTCAGGTGGGCTCAAGCGCCGGACCCGTGGGGGTGCGCTTTGATCGTCGGCGTGTCGCTATCGTCCGAGTGCGACTAGGCGATTTAGATCCTCTGTTAACGCCGCCTTTGGAATGGAATGAGCCCCTCAAAGTGATGCTCGAAAAAATACGAAGTTTCGGGGGAACCTTCCATGAGGTGGGTGCCTGTGGCGTCGAAGGCTCTTTCGGACTTGTGCCGATCGACGACGCGCCCCGCCGAGCGGCGCACGCGGGGCTGGCCATTCAGCGGGAGTTGGCCAAGGGCCTCCAAAAGCCGATGAGCCGGATCGTCATTCATACTTGCGAAGTTCCGGTGGTGTACGTGGACGACACTGCCCAGATCGACTCTCAAGCGAGGCGGGAGATCACACCCATTGTGGACGCGCTCATGGAATCGACGGGATTGGGGCGCATAGTAGCGAGCGGGACAACGGCGGCCTTTCTCAGGCGACGTTTCACCCTCGAACCGGTGTCGGCCCTGATGCCGGGCCTGACACCCTACAATGTGCTGGGTCATGACCAGTTCACGATCGGTGAGACCGAAAAGCGGACACCCTTCGTTGGTCGGAGTGAGGAGATAAGCCTCCTGCGGGCGCGCCTTGACACGGCCATCGGGGGACGCGGCCAGGTGGTGAGTGTGATCGGGGATCCGGGAGTGGGGAAGTCGCGCCTGGTGTGGGAGTTTTCCCGTTTGGATCAGGTTCGTGGGATTCGGTTGCTTGAAAGCGGATGCGCCTACGCGGCAATCACGCCATATCTCCCAATCATCGACCTCCTGCGGCGCTACCTCGCAATTGGCGCGGAGGACGATCCCAACCAAATCCGCGAGCATCTCGCCACCTTCGCGTCGTCGAGCGAGGGCGCAAATGTGTCGCTGGCCCCACTCCAGGCTCTCCTTGGTGCCTCCGGTCCGGACTGGGATGCGCTTGATCCAGTAGAGCGGCGGCACATGACTCTCGAGGCCGTCAAACGGCTGTTTCTCGGCGAGAGCCGCAGGCGGCCTCTCATTGTGATGTTCGAAGACGTGCATTGGATCGACTCTGAGTCACAGGCCGTGCTCGACGCCATCGTTGAAGTGCTGCCGACCTCGCAGATGTTGTTGGTGGTCACCTACCGACCGGAGTATCGCCATGAATGGAGCAGCCTTAGCTACTACACTCAGCTCAACCTTGGACCGCTGCCATCGGACTCCGCCAATGACCTGCTCGATGGTCTGCTCGGCACGCACGATTCACTCGAGCCGATCAAGCGGCACTTCGTCGAGTGGAGCGACGGGAACCCGCTGTTCTTGGAGGAGATGGTGCAGGCGCTCGTCGAGACCGACGGTCTCCGGGGCCCGCGCGGCGCATACGAAGCCACCGGGCGGGTTCCCTTCGCCAACGTTCCCGCCACCATCGAGGACATCTTAGCCGCTCGAATCGACCGGCTGACCGCTCAAGACAAGACGGTGCTCCAGGGCGCGGCCGCCATCGGGGCCGAGGTTTCACTCGAGGTGCTTTCCGCGGTGGTAGACGTGTCCGGTGAAGGTCTTCGGAGCAGCCTGCGACGCTTGCAAGCGGCGGAGCTTCTGCAAGAGAGTGGCAGTACCGCGGCCGGCAATAGCGTGATGTTCAAACACGCGCTAACCCGCGAGGTAGCCTATCACAGCTTGCCGTCTAATGTCCGGCGCGACCTTCACCGGCGAATCGTGACGGCAATCGAAGACATGACATTGGACAGTGGACCCGCGAATATCGACCGACTGGCTCGTCATGCGTTTGAGGGCGAGCTTTGGAGGAAGGCAGCGGCGTACTTCCGGCAAGCCGGAGATAAGGCAATGGGCTCCGCCGCTCCTCGCGAGGCAGGGGAGTACTTCCAGCAAGCGCTCGAGGCCCTGAGCCGATTGACACAATCAGAGCAGGTCAAGAAAGACGTGATCGATCTTCGTCTCCGCATGCGCGACGCATTCTGGCTTCAGCTTCCCGCCTCGTCGATGTTAGACCACTTGCGCGCGGCCGATGCGATCGCCGAGGAGGTGCAAGATCGAGGTCGGCAGGGCTGGATCGCCTGCTACTTGTGTCAGTATTTCTGGGCGGTGGGAGATCCCGACCACGCGCTCGCTGAAGGCGAGCGGGCGCTCGCCATCGGACGGGCCATCGACAATCAGGCAGTCTTGGCCGAGACGAATTTCTACCGCGGGATCGTCCAGCTCGCGATTGGTGATTTTCGTGCGTCGGTGGCCACGTTGACCGAAACGCTGGAAGCTCTGAAGAAGGTCGTCGCGGCCGGGCTCGACTTCCCCTCTCGCCGATTCGCCCTCCATGGTCCGTTCATCCTACGAAGCTTTCTCATTCGCTCTCTCGCAGAGCTGGGTGAATTTCGCGAAGCGATCGAGATGGGCAAGAAGGCATTCGATCGCGATTCCGATAAGGTCAGTCCGTACGCTTCGGCGGCGATCAGTGGAGGTCTCGGACTTGCGTATGTGAGAAAAGGGGAACCGGCCAGCGCAATTCCGATTCTCGAGAACGGGTTGCAGTTGTGCCGCACGTATGGACTCAATAACTGGATTCCCACGGTCGCCGGGACATTGGGGGCCGCGTACGTGGGGGTGACGCGCGTCGAGGAAGGGGTGGAATTGCTGAAGGAAGCGATAGAACACGGCGATCGCCTTGGGCTTGGCGCAAGCAATTCGGTGTGGGTGATCTTTCTCGGGGACGGACTTGCACGCGCCGGTCGCCGAACAGAAGCGCTCACGGTTGCGGGCCGCGGACTTGAACTCTGCCGCCAGCGCAAGGAGCGCGGCTACGAGGCTTGGGCACTACGCCTCCTGGGTGACATCTGCGCGGGAGGAGACGCGACGGAACGGGTCGCAGCGAAAGAGCACTACGGCGCTGCCCTCGCGATAGGTGGCGCACGCGGGATGCGGCCGCTGATCGCCCACTGCCTGCTTGGGCTCGCGCGTCTCAGTGGTTGGGCCGGTGAGACCGAAGCAGCCGGCGAGCAATTGGGCTTAGCCTCGGCCGCGTTCAACAGCCTCGGCATGGCACTGCCCCTCGATTGACTGCGCAGAAAGGGAACGACCGCGCGCACGCAGCGTCCGGGCACTCAGGACGGAGACGCCGGCGCGCTCCCTTCGCTCTGCGCCCGCCGAAGCTCCTCGAGTGCGCGTTCGAGACTCCGTCTGACTCCCTCGAGGTCGGGCCGCGTCTCGGGCGACTCGAACTTCCAGGCCTCGTTCAGCGCGGCGTCGGCAACGCTACGCAGCGCGCCGACAATCCGCTCGCCTCCGGTTTCGCTAGTCCCGAGCGGAGAGACAGCGCCAGGTCGGACCATGCGGGACTTGAGGCCCCCGTGAAGGTCGAGGATGGCCATCTCCGAGATATCCCCCGTGCGGAGGAGGTATCTTCGGGCACTCGTCGCCAACTTCGCCGCGGCGGCATCGCTGTTAAGCGGATCGCGCAACGCCATCACCAGTGCCTCGACGGCATCACCGTAGCAACTTGCGGCCGTGCCGGCGAGCTCGGACCAGTACGCAAGGCCGGCGCCGACCACCATCGGGTACAACTTCATCCCACTCATGACGAGATCACACAGGGCACCCGAGCCGTAGTCGTACCGTTCCGCCATAATGGGCCTCTCCCGCTCGCTGTCTGGATGGGACGGCACGCCGCCCCTGCGAAGGTGAGTATAGCATGCGATGAAGCTCGGCCATGACGGAGCAGACGCACGACGTCACCATCGTGGGCGCCGGGATGGCCGGCATGACGGCGGCGTTGCACCTGCTCAAGGCGGGATTCACGGTAAAGGTCGTCGAGGCCTCGGAGGCGGTCGGAGGGAAGTTTGGGGCACGGCGCGCCCAGAACAGTTACCACGACTTCGCGTGGCACGTCTTTGCAGACTGGTGCCTCAATTTCTGGAGCATCGCCGACGAAATCGGCCTCAGGAAGGATCGGGACTTCGTTCCGCAGCCCAAGCTCACCCTTCTTCGTCCTCTCGAGAGGGGTCGCTTGCCAAGTCGATGGCCTCGCGCGGCATCCATCTCGTATGTCGGCTCGCCCGAGTTCGTCTGGCAGAATCTCAACTCTGGCGTCGCACACTGGTCGGATCTTTACCTCTTCGCTTACTCGTACTATTCGCTGCTCTGTGACCAGAGTCTAGAGCACGAGGAGTTCCTCAACCGTGTGCCCGTGAATGGCTATGTGCGGTCGCTGCCGTTCTCGTCTGACATAGCGGCCCTCCTTCACAACGAACTCCTCCTCCGTATCTGGGCGATCCCCAGCTACCTCATATCGGTCCGCTCCTATCAGACATATTTGCAACTCATTACACCCTTCACATATCCCTCGCCACCGGTGTTCGTCCTCAAGAAGAACGTCGAAGAGGGCTTCTGGGCGCCATTTCGCAACACACTGAATCGATATCCAGGATTCACGCTGGAGACAAGGACGAGCCTCACGGGCATCCGACTCAATGCACAAGGCGACCGCGTCGACGAGATTGTCCTACGGTCAGACCGTGACCATACGACGCACACAGAACGAGTCCGTCACCTAATCGTCGCGATCCCGCCGGAGAGATTCGTGCAAGTGCTCGCCGCCCCTGACAGCGCGGCCTTGCGCGACCAGGCACCAGAGTTGCTTTGCCTCGCGAAGTTGCCGTCACAGCAGACCTCCTCCTTGACATTGTTCCTGAAACGCCGCATTGAGATACCAGGGGTCGGAGAGGAACCTGTGTCGCTGATCACCGACTTCGAGTCGATGTACGACGATGACACCCTCGCGCAGCGTAGTGGCATCGGCTCCGAGTATGGCCTCTCGCTCCTGGAAGTCGGCCGTATGTGGGGGGCGGATCACCCGACGGTCTACTCGGTCCTGGCCTCCGACGCGGATGCCTTGGGTCCGCTCGACGACCAGGAGGCGTGTCGGCGGGTCCTCCGGGAGCTGCAACGGTACATCCCATTCACCGCGGATGACGTAGATTGGGACTACACGTATTTTCAGCCGCATACCGAGGCGCGTCTGTTCGTGAACGAAGTCGGTTCCTGGGAGAATCGGCCGGAAGTCCGGCTGGCGAACTCGTCGGGGAACGCTCTCAGGCACCAGGCCTGGCGGCGCATCCACAATCTGTCCCTGGCCGGTGACTACTGCCGTTCCCAGATCGATATCGTGTCGCTGGAGGGCGCGGCTCACACGGGAATCTGGGCCGCGCACACCGTCTCGGGGCTGGCGAGAGCCACCGGCAGGCCGGGCGTACGAATGGTGGCTCCGCCGCGCCCGCCCAAGGACTGGGACCGTCAGCGTGCCGAGCTGATCAAGGGGGCCCTCACGCCCTGGGCCCCCTTCGCACAGCAGCGGTCTCGGGCGGTGGCCGCTGACATCAAGGCGGTCGCGCGCCGATCATCCCGAGAACCGGGTCACGGGTGGACGCGCACATTGACGCGAGCTGGCTTTACGCAACCTCACAACGAAGGAGATGCGGCCATGAGCGATGCGCCGAGCACGTTCCCCGGGTTGGCAGGACCGATTCCGGTGGCCAGGGACAAGAACAGATGGTTCGTTCAGAAGTATCAAGAATACCGTGACCGCGTGACTCTGAAGTCAGGCGCCGTGGTGCCGATTCCGATGTTCTATTGGGCCGCGCAGGCCCTCGTGCTGAATGGCAGCGCCGACGCTGACGGAGTTGATGGGCAGCTTCTTCCGAGCGGGGTCCACGCGGTCCGGCGGCCGGACGACGGCAGGGCACTCGTCACGATCTGGGCGCCTGACTACGGCGGCACTACAGTGGGCCCGATCAAGGTCGTTTTCGGTTCGATCCAGGTGGCGGCGCGTCGAACCTGTCCGCCAAACCACCAGGCGCTCCCGCACTTCTGGTGGTGGTGGTACTACGGCAATTCGATCGTGAATCAACAATTCAAGCGAGAAGTATGGGGAATTCTGAACAACGACCTTTCGATAGTGGAGACCCTCTACCAGGGCGAAACTAAAACGGCGCGCGTGCTCGAGAAGGGACAGGTGGCCATCAGACTCAAACTCGCGCCCCGGGAGGCCGTGAGGTGGCAGATCGTCTCGTCGGAGATGAAGAACGAGTTTTACGACGATGAATCAGAGGTCGACGCAGAGCTGGTGAGGTTGAGCGAGGCGTTAGTCAGAGATCCTCGACATGGAGCCGCGCCGTTTAGCTTCGTGACCGTGTCAGGTCGCACGAACGACGATGGCGAGAACGAGGTAGAGTTGTTGGGAGCGAAATTTGAGAACTACCGCTTTGAAGAAGGCCAGGACGAGTGCTTTCTCCGAGACGGGACCGCCGTGCAGAAGTTGCTGAGTTCAGTGAATTTCACGCCGGAGTCGTGGGATTTTTATTCCAGCTACAATGGTGTCGTGGGACTCTACGACCAGAAGGGTGGGGCGAAACCCAAAGGGCCACGCGAGTCGCCAGCAGAACAGATCGTGGCCGATTTGCAAAAGCTCATGCGCGATCTTGGCCGATAAGAGGCCGGACACCTTGCGCGGCGACACTGGCAACCCGGTCGGCCCAGAGCCTGCAGCGGAGGCGCGGCTTCGATTCGACTACATCGTGGTCGGCGCGGGCTCGTCGGGCTGCGTTGTCGCCAACCGGCTGAGCGCATCGGGCACCGTCCTCCTGCTCGAAGCGGGCGGATCCGACCTGAGCGAAGACGTCCGCGAGATCATTCATAACCCCGAGAACGTACTGACGGCCATCTTTGGGAGTCCCACCTTCAGCAAGCCGTACGTGACAGAGCCACAGGACGGGCTCGGGGGACGCGGCATCACGGTTCATCGGGGCGTCATCCGCGGCGGTTCGAGCTCCATCAACGGCATGGTCTACGTTCGGGGAAACCGCCGAGACTACGACCAATGGGCGCAACTCGGCAACGAAGGCTGGAGCTTCGGCGAGGTCTTACCGTACTTCAAAAAATCAGAGAACCATGCGGGCGGCGCCTCAAGGTACCATGGGATCGGGGGGCTACTTGACGTGCGCCCTCTCCCCGCGCCCTCCGAGCTGGCCCTCGCAACCATCCAAGCCGCGGGCGAGCTCGGATACCGCGACAGCGCGCCCGATTGGGATTTCAATGGCGCCCGGCAGGAAGACGCCGCGGGACTCTATCACGTCACTATCACCCCAGCTGTCCGGCGGGCGAGCGCGGCCGCCGCCTTCCTCGACCCGATCGAGGCGCGGGGGAGCCTCGTCGTCCGCACGGGGGTACGTGCGAACCGTCTCGTCATCGAGGCGGGCCGCGCCCGCGGGGTCGAATGCATCGAAGGAGGGCAGCGCAGGACATACTGGGCCGAGCGGGAAATCGTCATCTCCGCCGGCGCGTTCGAATCACCGAAGCTGCTCATGCTCTCCGGAATCGGTCCCGCTGACGAACTGCGGCGACATGGCATCGCTACGGTGGTTGATTTGCCCGGGGTGGGTCAGAATCTCTCCGATCATCTGATGATGGTCCTGTTCCATCCCGCCAAACGGGATCCAGGTCTTGCACATTTCATCGCCGAAGCCGGTCTGTTCGTCAATACGCGGGACGGTTCGGGCGCGACCTCACCCGATCTCCAGTATCATATCTTGGCGGCGATGTGGGGGGGGGTGGTCGATCCGGCCGTTACGCCGAATTTCCTGCTCCTTCCGACGCTCTGCAAGCCACAGAGCCGTGGACAGGTGCGTCTTCGGACGGGCGATCCCGCGACCCCGCCGCTCATCCATCCCAACTACCTCCAGTCCGAGGCCGATGTGCGAGTTCTGCAACGGGGGATCGAACTGGGCCAGCAACTGGCGCGGACACCCGCATTGAAAGCCTTTTACGACGACGGCACGCCTCCGTTTGCTGTTCCCGACCCCGCTCGACCTGCGATGCGCATGCCCGTTCCGAGCGGGCCGGCGTCTGCGGTACGAGAGTTCATCCGCGCGACCGTCACGACTGTCTGGCATCCGGTGGGCACGTGCCGCATGGGATGGGATCGGATGGCCGTCGTCGACCCCGCGCTTCGCGTCCACGGAGTGCAGGGGCTGAGGATCGCCGACGCCTCGGTCATGCCGATCATCACGAGCGGCAA
>Ga0126371_10005370_pt1 | contig 11377 bp, 9 predicted proteins | sample PanSoiMetaPlot_4_FD_110145 | JGI IMG/M metagenome (GOLD analysis project Ga0126371, IMG submission 110145) | Tropical forest soil microbial communities from Panama - MetaG Plot_4 | ecosystem: Environmental > Terrestrial > Soil > Tropical forest > Bulk soil | place: Panama | collected 2016-02-17
CCTTGGCACCGCGAGCCGCCAGCATGCGAACGGTGGCTGCGCCCAGCCCGGAAGCGCCGCCGGTGACGATTGCGCTCTTGCCCTGAATGTTCATAGGTGATCCTCGATAATTAGTGCTGGCCGGCGATCAGTGCGACAGCCTGTAGTAACGACGCCAGGAATCCAGGTATGCAGCAGGAGACCAATTTCGAAAATCGCCTGCTTTCTCGCAGCTGTTCAAATAGCCGAGAGCTTTTGATGCTTCATCAGATTGAAGCTCCCGCAGGTAATCCTGTGTCATTTTGAGTCCAGCTCCACACATAAGCTGAACGTCGTTTCCCACGCCTGAATTAAAGTTAGACTGCTTGGCTCTCCAGATTAAAAGGCTGTCTTCCACATTTGCCGCTGCGAATAGTTGAATGCAGAATAACTTAATCAGGGCCTCGTTGCCGTTGTGCTGCTTGCCTCTTGTGGTCTCATCAATAAGGAGCTGCCTGATCCGGGGCAATTCTTGAGATTTTGGAATCAACCCAAAATCTTTAATGACTTCATCTTCAGTCATGATTAGGCAATACGCTCGATGATCGTGGCATTGGCCATGCCGCCGCCTTCACACATGGTCTGCAATCCATAGCGTCCGCCTGACCGCTGCAATTCATGGACGAGCGTGGTCATCAGCCGCGCGCCGCTCGCGCCCAGAGGATGACCGAGCGCAATTGCACCGCCGTTGACGTTGACCCGCGTCATATCGGGATGGATCTCTTTTTCCCAGGCCAGCACGACGCTGGCGAAGGCTTCGTTGATCTCGATGCGGTCTAACTGCTCAAGTTTGAGGCCGGACCTCTGAAGAATCTTGCGTGTTGCCGGGATCGGCGCGCCGAGCATGAGGACCGGATCTTCTGCCGCCAGAGCAAACGCGACGAAGCGCGCCATGGGACGATATCCCAGACGTTCGGCTGTCCCGCGGTCCATGATCAAAACGGCGGCAGCGCCGTCTGTAATCTGCGATGAGTTGCCCGCGGTCACTACGCCATCAGGTTTGAATACGGTTTTGAGCGTGGCCATTTTTTCCAGCGTCGTATCCGGACGGATGCCCTCATCGCGCGAGACATTCACTGCGCCGTTCTCCGTCTGCACCGGCGTGGGCACAATCTCGCGACAGAACCAGCCCTGCTCGGTCGCATGCGCCGCCCGGCGGTGGCTCTCAAGGCTGTAGCGATCCAGGCTCTCGCGGTCAAGGTTCCATCGCTCGGCCAGCATTTCCGCGCTGATGCCCTGATTGAAACGTACGTTGTTGTAGCGCCGCATCATGGAACTGCCAAACGGTTTGCCTGGCCCTTGCGCAGCAGACGATCCCATGGGCACGCGGCTCATGCTTTCAACGCCGCAGGCTATTACCGCGTCATAGCTGCCTGCAATTACTCCCTGGGCAGCGAAGTGGATGGCTTGCTGGCTCGATCCACACTGGCGGTCGACGGTGGTTCCCGGAACCGATTCCGGAAATCCCGCGGCCAGCGCGGCGTTGCGTCCAACGTTGGCGGCCTGCTCGCCCACCTGCATCACGCAGCCGGCTATCACATCTTCCACCAAGGCTGGATCGAGCTTGTTGCGCTGTACCAGACCGCTTATGGTGTGGCCCAGCAGGTCCACGGGATGCCACTCTTTCAACATTCCGTCGCGCCGCCCCATAGGCGAGCGCACCGCGTCAACGATTACCGCTTCACGTGTATTAGCCATGGCGAGATTTCCCGGGAACATACTAACAGCAGAAAGAAAAGTTTGCGGAGTCGCGGCGCATTGGTTGTTTCAGGAAAAACAAGGCGACTCGGGTGTGGCCGCTTTAGTGTGGAGAAATTAAATTGAGCCTAAGCAGGCTGAGCCATGCTGTCGTCCCAGCCATCTTTCTTCATCTGGGCGTGCAACCAGCGGTGCAGGCTGCTGCGTGCCTCGGCGGCAATGTCGGTGAACTGAATCCCGTGTTGGCCTTCGTTGTTGGACCAGGCGATCTTCCCAGGCAGCTGAACTTCCAGCGTGGTCTCAGGAATGGTGAAGAAGATCGTAAGCGGGGCGCCGAAGCTGAACGTCTTATCCATGGCGATAGCAGCGCCGCCAACGCTGATATTGACCATGACAGCGTCAAGCTGCTCGTGCCCTGATTTGACCCGGACAGCAGCATTTACTTCCGCGCGGTAGTACCGCTGCTGCTCGGCACAGAGCGTGCCGACGGCAGTCTCCGGCTGGGCGCTGCCACGGTAATTCTTCAGTTTCCGCAACAATGTACGCCTGGAAATCCCGAGGGCTTCCGCCGCTTTTCCCTGATTCCCATTGCAGCGTTCCAGCGCGCTGAAGACCATCTGGCGCTCCACCAACTCCAGGTCCCGGTTCAGCGGGGCTTTCCCGTTTGCCGTGGCGCCAACCAATGGCAACTGTATATCGGTCGCGGTGAGTTCCACCTGCGGATTCTTTGCTCCCAGGACAGCGCGGAACATGCAGTTTTTGAGTTCACGGACATTTCCGGGCCAGTCATAGGCGAGCAAATGAGAGATTGCGTCATTGCTCAACACTGAGTCGGGATAGTGCTCCTGCAACAATTGTTCAGCAATGGCGACTAGATCGTCCGGCCGTTCGCGCAGAGGAGGAATTTCCAGCCTGAATTGCGCCAGACGGTGATAGAGATCGCTGCGGAACCGTCCAGCACGCACCAGTTCTTCCAGATTCTGATTGGTGGCGGCAACAATGCGCACGTCGACGGTGACTTTCCTGTTTCCGCCGAGACGGTAATACGGTACTCCGTCCAACACGCGCAGCAGCTTCACCTGGACCTTGAGATCGAGATCGCCGATTTCATCCAGGAACAAAGTCCCGGTGTGGGCCATCTCAAATAAACCCTGCTTCTGGCTGTCAGCGCCGCTGAACGCGCCTTTCTCGTAGCCGAAGAGTTCACTCTCCACCAGATGCTCCGGCATGGCCGCGCAGTTCACATCCACCCAGGGACCATTGCAGCGGAGAGATAGATTGTGCAGAGAGCGCGCGATCATCTCCTTGCCTGAACCCGTCTCGCCGACGATCAACACGGCGGCCGGATGTCGCGCCACTTGTTCCACCAGCGCCATCACTTTCTTCAGCGACTCGCTCTGAACGACCTGGCCAGTCAGCTCGCAAGAATTGTGAACTACGGTGGGCAAAAGCTTCTCCTTCAGACTGCTAAGTTCTCCGCCTGGGCATGGGCGAGAGTAACTTTGTTGCCCCTGATTATGTAGCAGGTTTCGCTCAAGAAGAGATTATGAATCGATCTGATGTGATTACTTAAGTTATCAACCCTCACGCAGGGATGCGGCTGATGAATGCCAGCGAAACTACGAAAAACCTCTTTCGCGCCTGTAGGTTGGGCGGAACGCGCTTGTGACATCTGTGTCACCGAAGCGTGAGCAGCCCTGTGACAACGGTGTCACATCACGCAAGCGATGTAAGTAGTACAGAGGCCTCTCTCATTCCGCTAAGTGGCTGTAAATCGGGCATATATCAGACATCGATAAGATTTTCTCAATGTGGTGCTCCAATTGCGAATGTCACAAGCGGAGAAGGGTATACGGCTATGGCGTTACGTGCACGAGCGTTCCTTGTGACAGTCTGTCTTGCCGGCCTGGCGGTGTTCGTGTACGGCGTCTGGACCTGGCAGATCGATGACCTGCCGAAATTCATGGCTTATCTGGGAACCGCGATGCTGGCATCGCGGCTCAAAGTTGACCTGCCAGAAATCACCGGCACGATCTCGGTCAATTTTCTTTTTATCCTGATCGGTGTTGCCGAGCTGACCTTCGCCGAAACGCTGGCGTTGGGATCCGCTGCGATCCTGATGCAGTGTTTCAACAACAAGAGTCGCTGGCCAAAAGTGGAGCAGGTGGCATTCAATGTATCGGGAGCAGCCATCGCGGTCTGGGTCACCTACTTCATCTACCATGGGCCTCTTTTGCACTGGTATAACAGCCCTGCTCTGCTGTTGATGGTCGCTGCCTGTGTGTATTTCCTCTTCAACACCTTGCCTGTGGCAACGATCATTTCGCTGACCGAGAACAAAAGTCTGCGCAAGGTATGGTCTGAGTGCTATTTCTGGTCACTTCCTTATTACCTTGCGGGCGGTGCGCTGGCGGCGATCGTTCGCTGGGCCAATCAGCGGGCAGGCTGGCAGCCAACGTTGCTGGCCCTTCCAGCCATGTTCCTGATCTACAGGTCTTACCGTCAGTACGTAAGCAAGTTGAGGAATGAGAAAAAGCACGTGACCGAAATGGCCGCGCTGCACCTGCGGACCATCGAAGCACTGGCACTGGCGATCGAGGCCAAGGACCAGAACACGCACGACCATCTGGAGAGAGTTCGCATTTATGCCATCGAACTTGGGAAAAAGCTGAACCTGCCTCCGGCCGAACTGGAAGCGCTGCGTGCCGCGGCGCTGCTGCATGACATCGGGAAGCTGGCCGTGCCGGAGCACATCATTTCCAAACCGGGCAAGCTGACCGCCGAGGAGTTTGAAAAGATCAAAATCCACCCGCTTGTGGGCGCTGAAATCCTGGAGCGTGTGCAGTTCCCATATCCCGTGGTTCCGATCGTGCGCGCGCATCATGAGCGCTGGGATGGAACGGGCTATCCTTACGGTCTCAAGTGCGAGGAAATACCTTTGGCCGCCCGAATCCTTTCTGCCGTCGATTGCCTGGACGCTCTCTCGACTGACCGGCAATACCGCAGGGCCCTGCCTCTGGATGAAGCTATGGATACCGTGGAGCAACAGTCAGGTAAAGCTTACGATCCGCAGGTGGTCACTGTTTTGAAGCATCACTATAAGAAACTGGAAGAGATCGTGCGCTCCCAGGCACGCGAAGCCGAGCGCCAGAAGCTTTCCACGCAATTCAAGATCGAGCGCGGCGTGGCGCCTGCCAGCGGGCTTCAGCCAAACGCTGGAGTTGACCTGGCGGGACAGGCGACATTCCTTTCATCAATTGCCGCCGCCAGGCACGAGGCTCAAACCTTGTTTGAGCTGAGCCATGACCTCGGCAATTCCCTCAGTCTGGATGAAACACTATCAGTACTGAGCGTTCGTCTACAGCGGCTGGTTCCTTATGACGCGATTGCAGCTTACATCCTGCGCGAGGACGAACTGATTCCCGAATTCGTGAGTGGCGAAAATTTCAGATTGCTGGCTTCACTGCGAATTCCCGTCGGGTCCGGCTTGTCGGGCTGGGTAGCGCAAACGCGGAAAGCAATTGTGAACGGCAATCCCGCGGTCGAGCCAGGTTATGTTGCCGATTCCGCGCGTTACACCAATTTGCGCTCGGCCATTGCCGTCCCGCTGGAAGGACTGCAGGGCGTAGTCGGCGTTCTTACGCTCTACCATTCGCAATCCGATGTCTACACCACGGACCATCTGCGCATCCTGCACGCCATCAGCGCCAAGGTTGCGCTTTCGCTGGAGAATGCGCTTGCCTTCCGCGCAGCTGAGAGCTCTGCGACTACCGATTATCTGACTGAGCTGCCGAACGCACGCTCGCTGTTTGTGCATCTCGATCGCGAGTTGGCGCGTTGCAAGCGATTGAAGACTTCGGTGACGGTTATGGTCTGCGATCTGGATGGTTTCAAGAAAATCAACGACGCCTTTGGGCACTTGGAAGGCAACCGCATTCTGCGCCTGTTTGCGCGAAGCCTGCAAGGCTCCTGCCGCGAGTACGACTATGTGGCACGCATGGGCGGCGACGAATTTGTGATCGTGGCCCCCGGATTCGGCGCCGGAGCGGCTGAGGCCCGCGGAATCTGTCTCAGCGAACTGGCCCGCAACGCCGGTCTTGAGGTCTGCGGAGTCGACTGGCTGTCTTTGAGCGTTGGATACGCGATTTCCTCCGAAGGAGAGATGGACGCGGAACATCTCCTCGCAGAGGCTGACCGCCGCATGTATTCGCAGAAACAGGAGCACCACAAGCTCCTGTCCTCAATGTCCCCGATCGTTCCTTTCGGCAATATGGGAATCGATGGGGTCCTGGCCGGCTAATGCTGCGCAAATTAGGATTCGCGGCGCTTCGGCTGCTCTGCGTGATGCTGCTCGCCAGCTTTGCCGGGGCTGTCCTCTTGCGCATTGCACCGGGATTCTCCTCAGACGAGCAAGAACTTACTCCCGGGCTCTCCGCCCAGAGCGTGCAGGCAATCCGGGACGCCAAAATGGCCGACTCCAATATTCCTCGTTTCTACGCGCGATACCTGCGCTCGCTCTTCCACGGAGATCTGGGAGTTTCACAATCTCTCAACCAGCCCGTTTCCGCGCTTTTGCGCGAGCGGGTACCGGTTACCGCAAGAAATCTGGGTTTCGCCCTTCTGGCCGGATGGATTCTTGCGCTCGGCCTGGCTCTTACATCGCAGCTGGTGCGAACACGATGGTTCGCCTTTGTGGCGGATGGTTTGAGCAGCAGTTTCATTTCGACGCCGGCGGCTGTGCTGGCTCTGATCTTCGTCCTCTTGCGCTGGCCGGCAATGCTCGCTGCGGCTCTTCTGATTTTTCCCAAGGTCTACTCGTATGCACGAAACCTTCTGCATGAGAGCTCCCGTATGCCGCATGTCTTCGCGGCCCAGAGCCGGGGCGCCGGCCGCCTGCGCACGCTCATTTGCCATGTGGCTCCTATCGCCCTGCCACAGCTGGTCGCACTACTAGGGGTTTCCATCAGCCTTGGGCTGGGAGTGCTGTTGCCGATCGAGGTGATCTGCGATACACCGGGAGTTGGACAGCTGGCATGGCAGGCCGCGCAATCGCGCGACCTGGCGTTGCTGGTCAACCTCACTCTGATCGTGAGTTTCGTAACCGTCTGCGCGACCATGCTCTCCGATGCATTTCGTAGCGAGCCCGCCGGGAGCGCAGCATGAAAGGTATACGAATTGCCGCCGCGGCAGTGCTTGTGATGGCTTTCCTGGTAACGGTGTTTGCGCAATTCTTAGCGCCGGCGGGATACGAGCACCAGTTCCGCGATCAGCCCGAAGCCCGGCCTTCGTTGCAACATCCGCTGGGCACCGACCAGCTTGGCCGCGATTCTCTGGCCCGATTGCTTTACGGCATGCGCGTCTCGCTTCTTCTTGCTCCGCTCGCCGCAGCTTTGAGCACACTGCTTGCCGGCCTGGTCGGCGGGCTTGCAGGCTGCTTTGGAGGATGGACTGAGCGCGTCTGCACTCTGCTGATTGACCTGTTTCTCGCAGTACCGTGGTTGTTCCTGCTGATCACAGTGCGCGCAGCCCTTCCTCTCGACATTTCGCCCGCACAATCCGTCGTCATTACATTTCTGCTGCTGGGAATGCTGGGATGGGCCGCATCGGCGCGCGTAATCTGCGCGGGAGCCAGGAATCTCATGCGCTCTGAATTTGTATGGTCAGCGCGAGCGATGGGCTTTTCAGGATTCCGGCTCATCCGGCTCCATCTCCTTCCCAATCTTCGCGGAGCTCTGGCAGCACAGTTCTGGATCTCGATCCCCGTGTTCATCATCGCTGAGGCGAACCTCGGCGCACTGGGCCTGGGAGTTGCGGAACCATTGCCTTCTTTGGGTAGTCTGCTTAAAGAAATACAGGAGTTTGTCACGTTACGTTCGGAATCTTGGCGTTTATTGCCGCTTTTTGTACTTATAGCTGTAGTGAGCGCGTTCCAGGCGCTGCTCAACAGAGAGAAGGTGCGCGCGTGAAACGTTTCGCGTTACTGTGCATTGCACTGTTCTTCAGTCTGAGTTTGGCCGCTGCTGCCGACGGTAATGGCGAGCTGCGCTTTTGTCTTCGCTCCGAACCGAAGACCTTCAATCCGCTGATGGTCAACGATGATGCTTCGGAGACGATCCGGTATCTGACCGGCGGCGTGCTTGTGCGGGTAAACCGGCTCACGCAGAAGCCCCAGCCGGAACTGGCAACCGATTGGAAGATTTCTCTGGCCGGCCGGCGCATTCGCTTCAAGCTGCGCGAAGGCATCCGCTATTCCGATGGCACGCCGTTTACGTCTGCCGATGTGGTCTACACCATGCAGCAGTTGATGGATCCGGCTTTACACAGCGCTACAGGCGATGCTTTTCGTTCTGGTGAAGGATCGGTCGTCGCCCAGGCAATCTCTCCGACAGCGGTTGAAATCACTTTCCCAGCCCCAGTTTCTAACCTAGTGAATCTGTTTGACACCGTCGCGATCATGTCAGCGCAGTCGCCGCAAAAAGAGATGGCTGCACTCGGTCCCTTCTATGTCGCTGAGCACAAAGCAGGCGCGTACATCCTTTTGAAGCGCAATCCTAATTACTGGAAGAAAGATTCAGCGGGCAATCCGCTGCCTTACCTGGCGGCGGTGCGGCTGGATATCGAACAGAACCGCGATATCGAAGCGCTGCGCTACAGCCGTGGAGAAATTCACCTGATCAACGACGTTTCTCCCGCGACATTTGAGAAGCTGTCGCATGAGAATCCTGTGATGGTCCGCGATGCCGGCGCTTCCACCGATACTGAGCAACTCTGGTTCAACCAGTCGCCCTCGGCGCCAATTCCGGAATACAAGCGGACCTGGTTTCAATCAACGCAGTTCCGCCGCGCGGTCTCAGAGGCCATCAACCGCGAAGACCTGGCACGCGTGGTCTTTCATGGCCATGCAGTGCCCTCGACCGGAATCGTTCCTGTAACCAACAAATTCTGGTTTAACTCTGACCTCAAGCCGCATCCTTATGACACCGCTTCCGCGCTGCGCCGGCTGCAGCAGGACGGATTTCATCTGGACCAGGGGACGTTGCGCGACCGAGGCGGAAATGCAGTCGAGTTCTCGATCATTACCAATGCCGGGAATCGCTCCCGTGAGAGCATGGCGGCGATGATCCAGGAAGATTTGAAGAAGATCGGAATCAAAGTCAATGTAGTCACGCTGGACTTTAGCTCGCTGCTGGAGCGGATCACGCAGAGTTACAAGTACGAAGCCTGCATGCTTGGCACAGTCAACGGCGATCTGGATCCCAACTCGCAGATGACTGCGTGGCTCAGCACCGGCGAGGACCACATCTGGAATCCCAAGCAGAAGACGCCCGCCACGGCGTGGGAGGCCGAGATCGACAAGCTCATGCACGCGCAGGCCTCCGCCGTCGATCAGCGCAAGCGCAAGGCCGCCTGGGACCAAGTGCAAAAGATTGCATGGGAGCAGGAGCCGTTTCTCTATCTTGTAAACAAGGACTCTTTGGTAGCGATCTCGCCGCTGGTAAAGAATGCGGAGCCCAGCGCTTTCAGACCGCAGACCTACTGGAATGTGGAAGAGTTATCTCTGGCACATTGAGCATTGATCTTTGATCGTATGCATTTACTGGAACTGGAACTCACGGTCAGTTACGCCGACAAGCCGCCGGTGCTGCGCGATCTCGCGTTGTATGTGGATGAAGCAGAAATCGTAGGCCTGGTCGGCCATAGCGGCTGCGGCAAAAGTTCTTTGGCCTGCGCCATCCTCGGTCTGCTGCACCTCAAAGGCGGAAAGCTTTCAGGAACAATCATGTGGAATGGGCGGGAATTGCTATCGCTGAAGGAGCGCGAATGGCTGCAGCTCCGAGGTAAAGAGATCGCGTTCGTGCCGCAGAGCCCCGCAGCATCGTTGAATCCCGCGTTGTGCTTGCGCACTCAGCTGATGGAGGCCTGGAAGCTTCACGCAAAAACCAACCGCAGCGTAGCGCAGGAGGCGATCCGGAGGGCGTTGGAAGATGTGAGCCTGCCTGCGTCCGATGAGTTTCTTGCACGCCGTCCTTCTGAGATCAGCGTTGGCCAGGCGCAGCGCGTGATGATTGCCATGGCCATTCTGCATCGCCCCTCACTTTTGATCGCGGACGAACCAACCAGCGCGCTCGATGCTGTGACTCAAGCGGAGATACTGGACTTGTTCTCTGATTTAAACCGCAAACTCGGAATGAGCATTCTCTTTATTTCGCACGACCTTTTGTCGGTCTATTCGCTGTGCCATCGCATCGCGCTGGTACATCAGGGAGAGGTGGTTGAAACCGGCAGTCCGCAGGACATTTTCTTCCGTCCGGTTCACCCGTTTACTCAAAGACTGATTTCAGCCCTTCCAGAGATACCTTCTCGGCACCTGCCCGAACCGGCTTTTCAATAAGCCGGAAAGCCCAACTCTGCAGTGCGAAGTTATTTATCGCGCTTCCATTTTTCAACTCCAGGAAATGGTTGGACCAGCGTTTCCTCCAAGCTCCGATCAACACCATGACACTGGTGCAAGGCCTGTGACGAGCCTGTCGCATACTCGTAAGTAGCTGTTGGATAAAGGGTTATTGCGTCCCGCCACAATTTCCGGCAGCGCGGGAAGCCATCCCTGTCGCATCCAGAACTGCTTTCTTTCGACCAACCGTTTGAAAATGAAGGACTTGCTGGCGATGGCTGGTTGGCGCACCTCGTGCATATGCAATACGGCAGAGAACCTGAAATTTGCCGAGGTATAAGACATGTCTTCCGGATTCAAGAAGTTACTCTTCGCCCTTGTTCTGACCGCGGCTGCAGTCCTGGCCGGCTACAGCTTCAGCGCAGATGGGGTTAGGCAGACGTTGAAGGCCTTGGGCTCCGCAGTGTGGGGTTCTTGAGTTCTACCGGCGAAAGCGGGTAGGGCAGTTATGGGACGGAGAGCAGAAATGACCACTTCCAATAAAAAATTCGAAGCCGCACCAGATTATGGTTTTAAGCGGCATTGTTTCGCCATTTTATTGATCTTTGCAGCCGCGCTCACATGCGTGTCGACGGCAGCAGGGTCTTCGGGGTCTGCCTCGGGAAACGGAAAACTTTCGCATGAATTGAACATGCGTCTGGCCGCACTTGCCGCTTCCCAGCAGGATCCCGGAGAAATGCTGGACGTAATCATCCAGTTCAAGCCGGGAACGAGCCTGCCCCAGCACATCACAAAAATCCTCGGCATGGGAGGCGTGCACAAGAACTCGCTGAATTTGATCCAGGGAGGTCTGTTCACCATCCCAGCCAGCCTGATTCCGGCGCTGGCGCAGGATCCGGACATCGCGTATATCTCCCCGGACCGCAAGTTGATCAAATCTTCTCCGGAAGATTACATCCTGGACGCTACGCAAAGTAACTACCTCATCTCGCAAATGGGCTATTCAGGAAACGGGATCGGGATCGCGGTGATCGACAGCGGCATTCGTTCGAACCATCCTGACCTTCTTGGATCCAACGGGTCTTCGCGCGTGGTCTACAGCGAAAGCTTCATCCTTGGACTGGACGCGAGCGACCAATACGGCCACGGAACCCATGTCGCCGGGCTGCTGGCGGGCAATGGCAACGCTTCGAACGGATGGATGCGTGGTATCGCGGCAAGAGCAAACTTGATCAACCTGCGCGTTCTCGATGGAAACGGCGCGGGCAC
>Ga0126371_10005371_pt1 | contig 11375 bp, 10 predicted proteins | sample PanSoiMetaPlot_4_FD_110145 | JGI IMG/M metagenome (GOLD analysis project Ga0126371, IMG submission 110145) | Tropical forest soil microbial communities from Panama - MetaG Plot_4 | ecosystem: Environmental > Terrestrial > Soil > Tropical forest > Bulk soil | place: Panama | collected 2016-02-17
CCACGTCGTTCGGCACGTACTGCATCACGTCATAGATCGCCAGGCCGGCGCTGACCGAGCCGCCAGGCGAGTTGATGTAGATGTTGATGTCGCGCTTGGGATCCTCGGCCGCAAGCAGCACGAGCTCGGCGCAGATCCGGTTGGCCAGCTCGTCGTCGACTTGCTGGCCCAGAAAGATGATCCGGTGCCGCAACAGCCGCTGGAAAAGCGCGTCGCCCATCGGCATCACCTGCGCTTCCGCGGCGCGCGCGACCACCAGGGCCGGCAGCTGATCTTCGGGCGACGTGCTCACCGTGCCTCCTGGATGTCTGATCTGGCACGGGCGCCCATCGCGCCGTGCCGTCTCCCGCGTGAATGACTTCTTGCTCTGATGAAAATGACCCTAACTCGCTGCCGGCGGCGCCTTGTCCACCGCTCGGCCCTGTTCGCTCTGGGCGCAGGCAAGCCGCATCTCGACGCCGTTAACAGCCTTGCGACGGGCATTGGGTCGGCGAGATCCCCCGTAGCTAGCGCGACCGCCGGCCGCGGCCCTTGCCCTTGGCGGCTGGCGCCGCCGCGACCGCCTCCTCTTGCTCGCCGTCCTCGGCCGACTCCGCTGGTTCATCACCGGTCCCGGCCGGCTCTCCCGCCCCGTCCCCGGCCTCGGCAATGTCGGCACCCGCGTCCCGGCCGATGACGACCTTGCGGCCGGAGGCGTCGGTGACCTTGACCCGCTCGGCCAGCAGGTCGGCGGTCTTGGACCTGAGCACGTCTGAGATCACCGCCGCGAGCTGGCCTGAGCTTGTGAGCTGACGCGCGATCTGGTCGGGGGGCACACCCTGCTGGTAAGCGATCTGAGCGAGGTACTGGGCTATCTCGTCTTGCTCGACGCTCAGGTTTTCCTGCTCGGCGAGCTGGTCGAGTATGAACCTCGCCTTGATCGACCTGCGCACATCGTCTGCGAGCTCTTTCTCCACATCGGCGGCGGAGACTTGCCTACTCTCCGCGTACGCCTCAAGCGTCAGCCCCGCTTGATCGAGGTCTCGGTCGAGCGACTCGCGCCTGTGCTCGATCTCATGCTCGACGATCGAGTCCGGCAAGGGCATGTCGATCCTGGTGAGCAGCGCATCGATTGCCCTGTCGCGAGCCTGCCCGGCTTGCCCCGCCTTTCGCATCGTCTCCATCTGCCTGCGCGTGTTCGCGCGGAGCTCGCCGACCGTGTTGAACTCGCTCGCGGACTGCGCGAAGTCATCGTCCAGATCTGGCAGATCCTTCACCTTGACGCTGCGCACAGTAACGGTCACCTCGGCATCGCGGCCGGCCTGCGAGCCGCCGGCCAGCTCAGTCTGGAACGTCGCCGTCTCGTCGGCCGACATCCCCTCGAGGGCCTCGTCGAGGCCATCGAGCATCGACGCGCTGCCTACCTCGTAGGAGATTCCGGTCGCCTGCGCGTCTTCGACACGCTTGCCGTCGACCTCAGCGGCCAGGTCGATAGCGACGTAGTCGCCGGACTTGGCAGGGCGGTCAGCCGCACGCAACGACGCGAACCGCTCGCGCAGCGCCCCGAGGTACTCCTCGACCTGGTCAGGGCTGACGTCCGCGTCGTCGACGACGACCTGGACGGACTCGAGATCGGGCAGCTCGAAGCTCGGCCGCACGTCGACCTCAGCGGTGAACGCGATCTGGTCGCCGTCCTCCAGCTTGGTGATCTCGACCTCGGGCTGGCCGAGCACCGACACGTTCGCCTCTTGGACCGCCTTCGAGTACAGCTCGGGTACGGCCTCGTTGATCGCCTGCTCGAGCACCGCACCGCGGCCGATCCGCTGGTCGAGAACCTGCCGCGGAACGTGGCCGGGCCGGAAGCCAGGGATCCTGACCTGCCGTCCGACGTCCCGGTACGCCTGGTCCAGGCTCGGCTTCAGCTCATCGAACGGAACCTCGACCGTCAGGCGCACGCGGGTCGGGCTCAGCTCCTCGACGTCGGTCTTCACGACGTGGTCACTCCTCGGATCTCCGGCTTCTGGCCGTCCGGATGCTCACACCCCGGCACCGGGGTTAGGCGGACCGGACTGCTCCGGCGCCTTTCCCAGGCACCGTGTTCCGGCCGGATGGTCGTCCTCGCCGCCGCGGTGCCCAAGGCGGGTCCCGCCCAGGCAACGTCGCTGACGGCTACGGACGCCAAGTCTAGGGGGTGCCGCCAATATTCACCCGTCACGGGTGGTGATCGACCTTCGCGATTGGCAGACGATGAGGCTTCCGTGACAGGAGAGCGGTCGCCTGGCCGCGGGCTGGCGCCGTCGAGCGCGGCGCGCTTCTTGACGGCCACGTGAAGGAGGCCGAATGACAACACCGCATTCAGCCAGGCCAAGCGAGCCTGGCGGTCTCTACGAGCCTGAGACCGAGGCCGAGCAGGCGTTGCTCGGGCCCGACTTCGCGAGGGCGACGTGGCCGGCTTACATGGCTGCTGGACTCGGCGGCGTCATCGTCGGCGTGGTCTTGCTCGTGTGGCCGAAAGCAACGCTGACGGTCGTTGCCGTCCTGATCGGGGCCGGCCTGATCGTGGCGGGGCTGCTGCGGCTGATCGACGGCTTCACCGCGCACGACGCGAGCGGCGGCAAGCGCGTCGCTTACGTGCTGATCGGCCTGCTCGCTATTGTCGTCGGCCTCTACTGCATCAGGCATTACCACCTGGTGATCGGTGTGCTCGCGGTCCTTGTCGGACTGTTCTGGGTCATTCACGGCATGGCCGACATCGGGATCGGGCTCTTCGCTGGCCCGTTTGCTGGCCGCTGGCTCACCGTGCTCACGGGTGTGTTGAGCCTAGCTGCCGGGCTGATCGTGCTGTTCTGGCCGGCGATCACCGTGATCATCCTGGTTCGCGTACTCGGGATCTGGCTGATCGTTTACGGCGTTCTCGTGACAATCACGGCATTCAGCCTGCGCCGGAGCGCCGAGTCGGTGCCCGAGCCTGGGTAGCCGACGTCGGCAAGGTTCCTGCAGGTGCGTTTACCGGTCAAGACCGGGTATGACGCAAGACGATCGCGGTACTCGCTGGCCGCCACGGGGACACGACAGGCGCCTGCGGGGTCAGGGCCGTGGGCATGTAGCTCACGGCTAGCGAGAAAGGGGGGACGGCTTGACATGAGTAATCCACAAGAACGGCAAGCCGGGTCGTCAGGCTCCACTATGGGGTACGAGCAGGGTCAGGCGCGCGGGAGCGAGTACCAGCCAGCGCAGGGCACTGGCCGGCAAACCACTACCGGCCGCCACGAAGTGACCGAGCACCGCGGCGCCGTCGTCACCTTCACCGCCCTCGCCGGGACGCTGATGGTGCTCGGTGGGCTGTGGGGCGTGGTCGTCGGTATCGTCGGGCTCTCAAGTACCCACGTATTCATCACGGCGCCGTCGACCACTTACAGGTATTACTGGACCTACCACGGCTGGGGCTGGGTGGAGTTGATACTCGGCATCGTCCTGTTCGCCGTCGGTGTGAGCGTGTTTCTCGGAATGGCCTGGGCGCGGTATGTGGGTGCCGGTGTCGCGGTGCTCAGCGCGATCGCGAACTTCATGTTGATCCCGTACACGCCACTCTGGGCAATCATCATGGTCGCGATTGACGCGTTCATCATCTGGGCGCTGCTCACCCCACGCCGGGTGGCAGGAGAGTTCTAACTGGCGCAGGTCGCGCGGGCGGTACGCACGCGCGGCCTGCGCAACGATCGCACGAAGTCTGAGCCCCGTCGCGGCACTGGCGCCGCGACGGGGCTTGACGGCGCACGCACGAGGAGGCCAGGACGCCCAGCGATCGCTCGAGCGGCGACGCCGACGACCAGCACGACGCCGGGTCAGCAGACTCTCGGTCCGCTCAAGACGGCATGACACTCCAGCGCAGGTACGGGCTGATGCTGGTAGTGCTGATAATATCATACCTATTGTCAGCATTTTTCGCGAGTAGGTGGATTAGCGACCTGCAGATTGTGCTCTTCACCTTGGTCGGCCTGCTCGAGATCCGTAACTCGCCGTTGCGCCGCCGAACGGCAAGACTCGTGGTCACGGCAGGGTTCGTGGTGTCGCTTCTCGTGATCGTCGTTGCGGATCACATCGGAGGCGACGGCGGCCGCGGCGCCGCTTCGGTCTGGAAGGGCGTTCTGCTCCTGCTGATCGTCGTCTCGATCGTTAGCCAGGTCCTTTTGGCCCGGAATGTGACGCTGCAAAACATCTACGGCGCGATCAGCGCGTACCTGATCATCGGCCTGATGTTCTCGGCCTTCTACGCGGCGATGTACTTCCTGGGCGGGCAGGTATTTTTCGTCGGCAATCAACCGGGAACTCCGTCAAATTTCCAGTACTTCAGCTTCACGACGCTCACGACCCTGGGCTACGGAGACTTCACGGCAGCCTCCAACGGAGGCCGGGCGATCGCCATGCTCGAGGCGATGACCGGCCAGATCTTCCTTGCAACGCTGGTCGCCAAGCTGGTTGCCAGCTTCCGGCCGACAACCCCACGCGGATCCGCGGGTGGTGGCACGGCGCCTGGATAGTTAATCGGTTGACGGTATTGAAATTCGGAGCTGGCGCACCGGGCGTGCGTTACCCGCCTGCGGGCGTGACCGATTGCAGCAGGTCGGCGAATGACGCGCCTGAGGTGAGGCGTCCGCTGTCCGCCAGGATGCCAACGACCGAGGTGATCTTGAGAACGAATCCGGGATCAAGGTCGTCCACGGACGTGATGACCGCGCCAGCGACCCTTCCGGTCCACCGGGTCTTAGTCTCGACAGACTTGATGTCATCAAGGTCAAGGCTGAACGCGTACACCGAGCCGACCGAATCGTCCAGCCTAGTGTCTCCGGCCGATCCGTGCGTGACCATGCCGATGAGGCGACGGCCAGAGACGATCAGCTGACCGACGTCCCCCGCTTCGGTTCCGTCGCTGAGCCTGATGGTCATGTAGACCGTATACCTGATGGGCGCGGCCGGACTTGTGGTCGCATCATTAGCCAAATAGATGAGCAGCAGCGGTTTCCTATTGTTTCCGACGCCCATCATGAAACCGGCGCGAAGCTCCTCCAATTGCGACGGCAAGTCCGATAGGTCAAGTATTAAGTGGCATGCGACGAACGCCACTGATCCTCCAAAAACAGCAATTGGTACCCAAGAAGTCATCGTCGGTCGTGGCATTCTAGCGCGCACCATTCGCTATTCGTGCGCATTTCACCTGCTCAGCGCGCCGGCGGCTGCGGAGCAGCGAGCAGCTCGCGCCGGTACGCGCCTGGCGGACGACCGAAAAACCTGCTGAACGCCTTGGAGAACGACGCTTCGTTGTCGTAGCCGACCAGGTGGGCGACCTCGCGTACGTTCTTCGTCGTCGCGGACAGATAACCTGCGCCGCGCGTCAGCCGGAGCTGGGTGAGGTAGGTCATCGGCGGCTCGCCGACGACCGCGCGGAACCTGGCGTTGAACGATGTCCTCGACATCCCCGCTGACTGCGCCATGGCGTCGACGCTCCATCTCGCCTGCGGGCGGGCGCGCATCATGCGCACAATCCGCGTGATGTCAGGATCGGGCATCGCAGGCAGTCCAAGCCGGACCAGGCCGTCGGCTGCAGTCAGGTAGCTTCGCAGTGCCTGTGTCACGAAAACGTCGGCGAGCTTGGCGAAGATCGCGGATGCGCCAGGAGCGCTTGCCTGCGTCTCCTCTCGCAGCAGCGCGAACAGCGGCTCAAGCCAGCGGACCAGGCCTGCGGCCGAGTCGAGGGTCAAAACGGGCGGCAGGAAGTCGGCGAGTACGTCAGGCAACGCTGGAGACAATTCGAACCCGCCGCAGAGCAGCCGGGTCATACTGCCGTTGCCGCCGTAGGACAACCGGCCTGCGTCGTCGACGGGATAGTCAGCGAGTATGGCGTCCAGTTGCCGCATCGACGATCCAGGCTGGTCGGAGATGGCATGACCATCCCCGTGCGGCAGCAGCACCAGGTCGCCTGTCTTGAGCCCTACCGGCGGCGCATCTCCGACCGTGAGCACGGCCGCGCCGTGCAGCACCACGTGAAACTTGGCGACCGGTGAGTGCTCGACGCGGAACCCCCATGGCGCCGTGAAGTCAGACAGGCAGTACACGACGCTGCGGACGTTGACGTCACGCAGCACGGTGCTGAGGCCGTCCTGGCTGCGCGCGCCGATCCTGTCCACGCTGCTCGCTCCCCTCCCGGCAACTGGGGACTGACTTCCGTCAGTTGGCCATCTGACCGCCGACCGATCTGACATGCATTATGTCCGATCAGACATTGCCCGGTCCAGGCGACTTGGCCAGCATGGAAGCCGTTGGCCGCTCGGCGGCCGAGTCCCTAGACGTGCTCAATGCTCTGCGGAGGTTAGCTCGATGCCGAAGTTCCTCGTCACTTATCACGGCGCTGGTGCGCCGACCCCGGATGAAGCGCAGCAGGCCATGGCCGCCTTCATGGCCTGGGCGCAGTCGGCTGGCGACGCGCTTGTCGATCCTGGGGCACCGCTCGGCCCGGCGAAGACAGTCAGCGCTGGCGGAGTCGCCGATGGTGCTGCCGACGGCCCGGCCGGCGGCTATTCAATCCTCGAGTGCGCAGACATCGACAGCGCGGTGAAGGTGGTCGCTAATCACCCCTTCGTGCAAAGAGGTGGATCGTTGCAGGTCACGACCGCCGTGCTGCCCGGCTGACGGCCTGGGCGGTCAGGCGGTCGTGCCAGCGAGCGTGGCGTTGCGGAATAGGTAGACCCCGATCGTGACGCCACTGATCGCGGTTGCTTCACCGCTGACGAATATCCGGTCCGTACTGGTCTCTCCGGTGATCATGAAGTAGTAGCCGGCGTGCTCGAGGCGCCAGCCGAGCTTTTCTATCGCGCCAAGTGTCGCGGCAGAGCTCGATATATCCCGGCGGCCGTCAATCGCGCCGAACCCTGCGCTGCCAGAGTGACTGCCAACTTGGAGCTGGATCTCGAAGAACGGCTCGCCCTGTTGCATCGCGGCCGTGGCCGCACCGATGGGCGTTGCTAGGTAGGCTGCACGCTGCCGCTGCTCGTCGGCGCGCGCTTCCTGAGCCTCACGCTCGCGCCGTTCGGCGTCCCGCTCCTCAGCGCTCTTGAACACGGCATCCCTCCGATCAAGGTCGTCAGTGCGGAGCGTACTGAGGGCATCGCCGCGATACCAGACCGCCCTGAGGCCACTTACCCGGATCTAGATCATCCCATAGGTCGTAAGTCGGGCGCCAGAATGGTTCCCGTCCGGGGTAAGTCAGCTAGCCGCCCGTCGGCGCGAGACTTAATTCGTACGCCGGTCGGGCGATCGCTCATATGATTGCCTGAGAGAGCACAGCGCCGATCACTGAGGAGGGAAGATGCGCCAGGCGTTCATGTCCATCGAGATGGCCTTCACGACCTGTTCGGAGGATGTGGCGCGTGTCGCAGGCGACGCTCAACTTGGGGATCCTGGCGCATGTAGACGCAGGTAAGACAACTCTTACCGAGCGACTGCTCTATGCGTCGGGCGTTATTGACCGGCCCGGCAGTGTCGATGCCGGTACTACTTTGACCGATTCGCTGCCGCTGGAGCGGCGGCGCGGTATCACGATCAAATCCGCCGTGGCGTCATTCCCGATAGCAGACGTGACGGTCAACTTGATTGACACGCCAGGCCACCCGGATTTCATCGCGGAAGTGGACCGCGTGCTGAGTGTCCTCGACGGAGTCGTCCTGGTCATCTCGGCGGTCAAGGGCGTGCAGCCGCAAACCCGGACGCTCATGCGTTCGCTCAAGCGGTTGGGGATACCGGCATTGCTGTTCGTGAACAAGATTGACCGCCTCGGCGCGCAGGCCGAGGCCGTGGTGCAAGTCATCTCACGGCGCCTTCAGGTAGCTGCGATCGCGATGGGCTCAGTCGCGGCCGCTGGGAAGCGGCACGCCTGGTTCACCGCGTCGGGCCCTGACGATGCCGGTTTCAGGGCGCGGCTGGCTGAGCTGCTGGCCGAGGATGACGAACGGCTGCTGGCTGCTTATGTGCGTGACGAGGCGCACGTGCCCTACGACCAGCTCCGCACCGAGCTGGCGGCTCAGACCAGGCGCTGCCGCGCGTATCCGGTCTTCTTCGGCTCGGCGCTCACCGGGGCAGGCATCGAGACGCTGATGGCAGGAATCGCCGAGTTGCTGCCTGCTGCGGTCGGCGATGCTGACGGGCAGGTGTCCGGCAGGATCTTCAAGATCGAGCGCGGGACCAGCGGAGAGAAGATCGCGTATGTTCGGATGTTCTCCGGCGCGGTTCGGATTCGTGATCGGCTCAGGTTCGGGGACGGGCTAGAAGGCAAAGTAACTGGCGTTGCCGTCTTCGAGCGCGGTCCTGCCGTCAAGCGGCAGGCTGTTCGCGCCGGCCAGATCGCCAAGCTTTGGGGGCTTGCCGAAGCTCGGATCGGGGACCGAGTAGGAGACCTGGCGCGCAAGGGCACGGACCAGCAGTTTCCGCCGCCAGCCCTGGAGTCAGCCGTCGTCGCCCGCGAGCCGGGCGACCGGCAGCGACTGCGAGCCGCTCTGGCCCTGCTTGCCGAGCAGGACCCGCTCATCAATCTTCGCCAAGATGACGAGCGGCACGAAATCTACGTCTCGCTATACGGTGAGGTCCAGAAAGAGGTCATCCAGTCCACGCTGGCCGAAGAATTCGGTCTCGCTGTCACATTCCGCGAGACGACGGTGATCTACGTCGAGCGGCCGATCGGCGTCGCCTGCGCCCTTGAAGTTCTTCAGTCCGATACTCATCCGTATTCCGCCACAATCGGGTTGAAGATCGAACCCGGGCCAATCGATTCGGGCATCGAATTCCGCCTCGAAGTCGATCCTCGCCTCGTCCCCATTTACATCTACAAAACCGTCGGCAGCTTTGTCGACGTCATGACGCAGCACATCAGGAAGGCATCAGAAAGAGGTCTGTACGGGTGGCGCGTCACTGACTGCATAGTCACGATGAATAAGTGTGGCTACTACGTCGGCGACGGGCCGAGGAAGCAGGTACTGCCTACACCAAAGACAACGGCCGCAGACTTCCGCAAACTCGCGCCGATCGTCATGCAGGACGCCCTCGAGCAAGCTGGCACGGTCGTCTGCGAGCCGACGGATCGCGTCCGCCTCGAAGTCCCCGCACCGCGCATGGGCGCCGTGCTGTCTGCCCTAACCCGGCTCGGCGCCAGCGTTGAAGCACCGCTGCAAGACGGCGATCAGGCTGTACTGACGACTGTGCTGCCATCTGCTCAGGTTCGCAGCTTGCACGAGCAGCTGCCAGGACTGGCCGGTGGAGAAGGCGTCATCGAGGCCAGCTTCCGCGGTTACCTGCCGGTGCACGGCAGCTTTCCGTCCCGCTGACCGCGGTAGAGCCGCCGCTAGTAGCCTCCGACGGCGGCGAAATCCGATTGCGGTTTCAGGCGCTTGGCCGTGATGCTCGGCCCGTGGACATGCATCCGGGCCAGCTGGCGGTCGCCTTGGGCACGGTTCGCGCGCTTGTGTATCAGCAGCTCCCCCTGTGGCGCGCAAGCCCGATCAGGAGGGTTGATTCGGAAGGGACAGTCAACGCGCTTTTTCGCATCGGCGACCGCCTGGTTGCCAGATTTCCCTTGCAACCCGCGGATGCCGACTGGACCCGCGATTTGCTCGAATCTGAGGCGCGGGCCGCCTGTGAGCTAGCAGGCCGCACCAGGTTCCCCACGCCCGAACCCGTCGCGCTTTGCGAGCCAGGATTCGGATACCCACTCCCGTGGTCGGTGCAGACGTGGCTTCCGGGAGTCACAGCTACCGAGGACGACCCAAGCGCCTCTGCGGGCTTCGCGCGCGACTTGGCCGAATTCATCGGCGGCGTGCGCGCGATCCAGACCCATGGCAGGACTTTTAGCGGTCAGGGCCGCGGCGGCGACCTGCGCCAACATGACGCCTGGATGCGGATGTGCTTCGAACGCAGCGAAGGGCTCCTCGACGTGCCACTGCTTCGCCGCACGTGGTCAGCATTGCGGGTGTTGCCACGCCGGAACAGTGACGTGATGACTCACGGCGACTTGATTCCCGGCAACGTGCTCGTCTCCGCCGGACGCCTGGCCGGCGTCATCGACGTCGGCGGCCTGGGCCCGGCCGATCCGGCACTGGACCTCGTGTGCGCTTGGCATCTGCTGGACGCCGGGCCGCGGCGCGTGCTCAGGGATGAGCTCGGCTGCGATGACCTCGAATGGGACCGAGGCAAAGCGTGGGCGATCCAGCAAGCGATGGGCGCGGTCTGGTATTACGCCAAGACCAACAAGGCCATGAGCCAGATGGGCTACCGCACCCTGGAGCGCATCACGGCGGCCATGTAAACCTGCGCCAGGACTACTCGGCTAACTTCGGCCGCAGCGAGGCTTCCGGCGTCGTCTCGAACCGGCGACATGTTTAGCGACGTCTTCTTATGAGATGACATACGTCGGCACGCTGATTGAACCGGCCGACGAGCTCGCCGAGTTCCCGGCCGCTCGCCAGGTGGGTGCGGCAGGCGGGCCGGGAAGGAAGATGACATGGAAGCTGCACTGGCTGCCCTGAGCGGCGCGGGCGTCTCGATCTGGCTGGACGACCTGAGCCGGCATCGCCTGGTGACAGGGAGCCTGGCCGATATGGTGGCCGGCTTCCATGTGGTGGGAGTGACCACCAATCCGACCATCTTCGCCAAGGCGATCACCGGCGCCGATGCGTACGCGGAGCAGTTGGGTGATTTGTCGGCGCGCGGCGTGGAGACCGGCGAGGCGCTGCGCGCGCTGACGACGTTCGATGTGCGCTGGGCGTGCGACGTGCTGCGGCCGGTCTACGACGCCACCGGCGGGCTGGACGGCCGGGTGTCGATCGAAGTGGACCCCAGACTGGCCCACGACACCCGGACCACGATTGCCGAGGCGCGGGCCCTGTGGTGGCTGGTGGACCGGCCGAACCTGTTCGTCAAGATCCCGGCCGCCCGGCAAGGGCTTCCAGCCATCGCGGCATGCCTGGCCGAGGGAATCAGCATCAACGTCACGCTGATCTTCTCGCTGGGCCGCTACGACGCTGTGTGCAGCGCGTTCCTCGACGGGATGGAGCGGGCCAGGAAGGCGGGACGTGACCTGAAATCGATGGCCTCAGTCGCCTCGTTCTTCGTCTCCCGCGTCGATACCGAGGTCGATGCGCGGCTGGACAAAATCGGCACGCCCGAGGCGCTTGCGCTGCGCGGCAAGGCAGCGATCGCCAACGCGAGACTGGCTTATCAGCACTACGAGCGAGTGCACGCCTCGCCACGCTGGGCCGCGTTGCAGGCGGCAGGGGCTCGCCCGCAGCGGCCGCTGTGGGCGTCGACGTCGGTCAAGAATCCGGCCTACCCCGACACCCGCTATGTCAGCGACC
>Ga0126371_10005372_pt1 | contig 11374 bp, 11 predicted proteins | sample PanSoiMetaPlot_4_FD_110145 | JGI IMG/M metagenome (GOLD analysis project Ga0126371, IMG submission 110145) | Tropical forest soil microbial communities from Panama - MetaG Plot_4 | ecosystem: Environmental > Terrestrial > Soil > Tropical forest > Bulk soil | place: Panama | collected 2016-02-17
CCAGCGGTTGTGCAAGGTCGAGTTGCCGATGGGCAACGCGCGCGACCAAGCGTGCGGCAGGCAGATATGCCTGGCGCTCGGCGTCGTCGAGGAGGTAGTTCCCGGTTTCCAGTTGTTTGGCCATGGCCGGGCTCAGCGACGGGCTGGGTTCCTTCCTTATATCAAGAACCGCTTGCCGTTCGAGGACACGCCGGGGGACCCGACCGGATAGCGCGATGTCTCCGCGGCGCCGGATGCCACCACCATATGCTCTGCTCACGAAGACCCGCGCGAACTTTCAGGGGCCGAGATTGCAGGTCCATGGGCGATGATGCTTCGGATAGCCGCTTCAACGGTCGACCAAGCTTCGGCGTAGCGGTGCTGTCGCAGGAGCCATTTGATCAAAGCATAAGCCGGCGTGCCGACCAGCAACGCGATGAGCCCGGCCGACCCGGCCAGGCCAGCGGCAATGAGCAGTCCGGCGAAGACAAACGCTTCGGCTGCGCTGAAGAGCTCGAACTGCCGCGTCGTGACCAGGTTGACGTACAGCCCCGCGGAGAAGTTAATGAGCGCCAGGGGTCGTCCGTCGCCGAGCAACAGGGTCACCCGATGCCCCTTCCGCGTCGGAACGGCGGCATTGACGAAGGTAAACCTGCGCTCGGCCCCGTTCCGGGGACGGACCCAGATCTCGCGGTGCACATCAGTCCAGTTCGAGCCGCTCCCGCTGACCGTGATCCCGGAAACCTCCTCGAGGTGATCCGTCTCGACCACCTCCCCGGAGAAACTGACCATGTCGCTGCGCGTCGGACGCCATCCCGACAGCATGTCGAGCCGTTGCGGCATTTCAAATCATTGCTTCGGACGGTCCAGTTCTCATCGAACGAAAGAGTGTCAAGATCAGCATAGACCAATTTGGCATCGTTGCCGGCCAACAGGCGAGCTGGCCGATGCAGAAGTCCCTTCACTCAAGGCACTGCAAGGCGCTTTTGGTCGAGTTGCGGGCCGTGCGCGCCGAGCGGGGTATCACTCAGGTGGAGCTCGCGGCGCGGCTCGACGCGACACAGTCTTTCGTCAGCAAGTGAGAGCGAGGCGAACGACGGCTCGAAGTGGCGGAGTTGCGCGTATAGTGCAAGGCGCTGGGTATGCGGATCACTGAGTTTGTAGCGCGCTACGAGCGGCGCCTGGAAGGAGGCGGGTAAGCCGTAGCGGTATGTCGGGTAGCCGTTGCTGCCCGCTCCCACGTAGGGCCGAACACCCGTCGGCGGCCGCTACTCGCCGATGTCGGCGAAATCGTGATCGCTGAGCCTGGCCTCGGGAGCTTTCGTCGTGGCCGCAGACGCAGCCGTTGGCCCTGCTTCGTGTAGCACGGGCGACCCGCTGCTCAGCGCTTTCTTCTCGCTCAGCAGCCCGATCGTCGCCAGGGTGAGGAGCCGCGCGTGCCGCGATCTTCGGAGCGTCAAACGCTTGAGATCGGACCCAAGCAACGGGTTCACGGACAGCGCCACGCGGAAGTTCACGCGCACCTCATCCTCGGCAGCGGTTCGCCTGTTCGCCATGACTCGATCGGGCTACCCGGCAGCCGGCACAGTGGCGACTACCGGCCGGCGCCAGGCTAGAGCAAGCCTCTGCATGCCGAACTGCTGAAAGCCCCGGACGTTGGCATAGAGAGGATCCGTCAACTCGTGAACGGCGTGGCGCGGGAAGGCGGCGCGAATCGCGTCGCGGAAGAAGAAGGCCGAGCCGCCGCTCAGGATGATTGCGTCGATGTCGCTCGCGTTCTCGACGAAGCGGCGGAGATAGCTCACCGCTTCCTCGGGGATCTTGCGTGCCGCCTTCAAGTGCGGCCCGAGGTCGAAGGGCCGCCCGAAAATGAGCGGCTGCGTCCCCGTGCGAAGCGCCAGGTCGAGCTTCTCGTAGTCGGTGTACTCGGTGCCGAGCGTCTGGCTGATTTCCGCGGCCAGTACCCGGAGGACGTCGTACATGCCGCGCTTGGTGTCGTCGCTTCGCTGCTCGTAGACCTTGAAGGCCTGGGTGACCAGGAAGTCGAAGGTGCGCCCGCCGCAGTCGATGATGAGGTTGCGCTGGTTCCGGATCATTCTCATCCGACCGCCGGTCAGGGCATAGTCGATGAGCGCCCCATGCGGTTGCGCGAGCACCTTCACCTCGCGCACCTCCACCGTCCTGCCCGCGCCGACGGGATGCAGCCCCTGCAGTCGGCGGGCGAGATCGCCCTTGCGCAACTGGAATATCGATACCGGCAGGCCGACGACCAGGAGGTCGACCACCTCGACCTGCATCCGCTGCAACGCTCCGCGGACCAGCGCCAGGTACTCAGGGGTGAGACAGAAGTCGTTGCCGAGCGTCTGGGTGGGGATGGGCTTCTCGGCAAGGAGCGCGTCGGGGCCTACCGCATAGTCAATGCCCTCGACCGTGACGGTAACAGTTTCACGCTTGCGGCCCAGCGCTTCGGACAGGTTACGGCTGTTGGTCGCCGGGGCGACCGAGGGAAAGAGCTCGCACTCGATCCCCCGATCATCTGCCACTGTAACGAGCTTGGTGTTGCGAAAACCGACATCGATACTGCGTACGATGGCGTCCACGGTAGGGGCCCTTGAGAGCAACTGACATGGGCCAGCATAAGCTTCAGTTCCAGAACGCACCACCCGAAAAGCCACGCAAAAAAGCGCCGTTTAACCGACCAAGTCGAGCGGGTGGTCTGTCAACCGACTGCGTATGCAGGTTTGTTCAGAAAGACAGGAGGGACATCGGAACGTGACCCGCGTGCGAACTTCCCTTACAGTCGTAGCGCTCGTGAAACGGCTGCAAACGACGTTTCCCGGTCGCTGCAACTGCAATCGGACTGCACACAAAGTTCTCGGGCGCAGGCAAGGTGATCATTGCGGCATTGCGATCGCCACTCAACCCGCGAGTGAGCGACCGTGAAGGCGACCGCCGCGGGGCGATCCCGCTCGAACCCCGCTTCCAACAATCGCGCGCGTACCTTGAGGATCGCCGCCATTTGTCAACTTCGCTCTCAACGGAGCGGCGGTTGTTTCGCACGCACACCTTTTCGCCACCTTTCCGAACAAATATTTTCTTGACATCAGTCGCTCGCTGCTTACAATCAAAGTGTCTTCGGACGGTGCTGCAACCGGCTCATTGATGAGCGCAAGTTCATCGATGAGCGAAGCAGTCGGCGCGCACGGGTCGTCAAGCCGTGCGGTTCGGCCGTTAAGGCCGAGGAGCGATCGGTCAAGCGAGGGAGGACCATAAGCCCTCCGCTCGCGTTGAGGATAAGCGGCGAGTCTGGAACGTGCGCCGCTACACGGATCAAGCCCCGCACAACGGGGTCATCACGCCGCTGGTTTCGCGCGGCGCAAAAGAGTACGCGACGTCTTCACGATGTTCGCGTCCCCAGGAGCTAACAAGCTACGCCCCAGGTTCGTCGGCTGCCGTCTTAAGGCCGATGACATTGCGCATTGCCGCGGCTGTCTCGCGTTCAGCGCAATGAGTGCGGACTGCAGCGCGACTCTGTTGGTCGGAGTCAGGGAACGTTGCGGGTAGCTTGCCCCAGAGCCAACACCAGAGAATCTGGATTCCCGGTTAGCGGGAATGCCGGGCGGACGCTTCGACGTCTGGCCTGTCCACGCTGCGTGGAACTGTGGAGTCGCGCAGAAATGCGTGCCCACCTTGCTCGTACTTTTTAACGCACCGACCAGCTGTCTTCGGACAGCAAATGTTTTCCCTCCCGGCATAGCGTTCGGGGTCACGCCGTGCCGGCAGCCGCAGTCGGCCCTCGCTTTACTCGCGCGTTGAGGAACCCCGGGCGAGTCCTAAGCGCACAACCCTCGGGCTCCGCTTGCTTCACGTCCTCGCCTGACCGAAGGGGCGAGGCGAAAACGGAGAGGCTTACATGAAGGCATTGTCGTGTCATCGAAGGCACAAATCGCGCGGCGCGAAGGTGCGCTCGTTTGCTACGTTTCCGTTCCATCAGCGACCGTGGTGCGCGGCGCTCAGGGATCAAGCCTTGAACCACGGTAGCGTCGGGAAGGAGGAAGCGAAGCGACGCTACTGGAAGGCCGAGCTGCAGGCTATCCTCGACACCTGCAACTGGGCACACTCCAGACTCGAGAAAGGGGTGAGCTACAAGACCATGGATGACCGGGCGATCTTCCTGTTCTCCATGTTCAAGACCCTGTGGTACGAACTGCCGGCCCCAAAGATGCGGGTGATGCCGCGCAACTTTGCGCTGAAGTACGTCAAGCGGCTGGTCGCCTACTGGCTCGAGGAGGAGTTAAGCGCTGGCACGATCCGGCAGTACGTCTCCTACATCCGAACCTTCTGCGAATGGATCGGCAAACCGCGCATGGTGCACGAGGTGGAACAGTTCGTTCGTGACCCGGCACGCGTCAAGCGCGTCTACGCCGCCCGAAAAGACAAGAGCTGGCGCTCGCACGGGGTGGATGCCGCGGAGAAGATCGCCCAGGCGGCGGCGATCTGCCCCTACGTCGGAATCCAGCTGGAGATGAAGGCTTTCTACGCACTGCGGCCCAAGGAGAGCCTCATGCTTCGCGTGCACGAGGCCGAACGAAATGGCTACATTGCCGTGGCTACCGAGGAGGATCCGAAGCGATACGCCGAGCTCCTCGCCGAGCTCGAAGTCAAGCGCGGCACCAAAGGCGGTCGTGTCCGCCTGGTTCCGATCGACACGCCTGAGAAGCGCGCGGTGCTCGAGAAAGCGAAGCGCTTAGTCCCGAAGAGCTCCCATTTAGGAGTTCCTGGCCGCTCGCTCGCCTGGAACCGGCGGCACTTCTACACTGTGTGCGAGAAGGTCGGGCTCACGCAGAGGCACCTAGGCGTGACGCCGTATGGCGCCCGCCATCAGTACGCCGGCGACCGCTATCAGCAATTCGCCGGTGAGCCGCCACCGGTTCGCGGCGGCAAGCCGATCGATCGCGCGGTCGACAAAGCCGTGCGGCTTCGTGTGGCGCGTGAGCTCGGGCATGCTAGGGAAAGCATAACTGGCGCCTACTTGGGGGGAGTTCTGCGCGCCAAGCATTCTGCCAGCAATGCGCCGCCAACGGCAACCGATGAAAGCGCGACAACAGCATGGACAGACGCCAGCACGGAGCGTGGAAAGGATAAGGAGGCCTGATCCGGAGAATCGATCATTGGCTGATGAATCTACGGCGGTCTTTTCCACAGAGTCTGTCTTGTCGACGCAAATGGAGTTCGGTCTGTCTGCGGGGCGCGCGACACGTTGCAGCGCGGCGATGCGGCTCCATGGAGATGCTATGTCTTTGCCGTGACGCTCTGCACCTTCGCCATCACGGCGCTGCGGACCAGCGCGATGTGTTCCCTCAGCGTATACGCCTCGCTCGCGAAGCTGCGTGGCGTGCGCATGCGCGCCGCCGCCTGTTCGATCCGGTCCAGGTAGGCGAGCCATTGCTTGATGGGAAGTGTGCCGTTTGCACGACGATCAAATCGAGCGCCGGATCTACGCGCTGTTCACACCCGCCTCGTGGAGCTTCCCCGCGATCGCCACGCGAAGCGTGCTCTGGAGTGCGAGCGTGCGGTCGTAGTCTGCGACCCACGCGTGTAATCGATATTCGCGCGAGTTGTCCCGAAAGCCGGTAAACCAAGCGAGCGGCGGAGGCCCAGCAGCCATGCCGTTGATTTCCTGCGCCGCCGCGTCCAGCAGCCGCAGCACCGTTTCCGGCTCGGTGTCAGGGGCGACGCTAAGCTCGATCTCGAGCCTGCGCCTGGCGGTCGGAGAGCGCCCAGTTGGACACGACCTTGGAAAATCAGATCTGCATTCGGCACGATCAGCTCGGCGCCCCGAGGGGTGCGGATGGTCGTGGATCGCACGCCGATCGCTTCCACGACGCCCTGCAGGTCGCCCAGCTGCACGGCGTCGCTAACGCTGATCGGACGCTTGGCAGGCAGGATCAGGCCGCACACGAAGTTGTTGACCACCCCCTGCGGTGCGAACCCGATGCCGACCCCGAGCGCTTCGGCCAGGGTTCTCGGTGGCCACCTTATCATCGAATGAATATTACCGTAATATACAAATGTGATCGATCTTGCCAAGATCAGCGGATTCGACTGGGACGCAGGAAACGCCCGCAAGAATGAGAAGCACGCTGTGTCCGTCGCTGAGGCGGAACAGGTGTTTTTCAACGCTCCACTGCTCGTTGGTGCCGACGCGAGGCATAGCGAGAGAGAGCGCCGCCTTCACGCTTTGGGAAGAACAGATAACGGGCGTCTGCTCCATATCACGTTCACGCTGCGCGATTCCGACACGAAAATCCGGGTGATCTCGGCCCGAGACATGCACCGAAGAGAGAGGGTAGCGTATGAGCAAGCAACTTAAATCGGTTCCACGGTTCAAGAATGAAGCTGACGAAAGGGCTTTCTGGGAAACACATGATTCGTCGGATTATGTCGATTGGACGAAGGCACAGAGAGTCGTGTTGCCCAATTTGAAACCCAGCACGAAGACGATCTCGCTACGACTGCCAGAACATTTGTTGGACTCGATAAAGGCTGCGGCGAACGCTCGTGACGTACCTTACCAGTCACTCATAAAGGTATGGCTGCAAGAAAAGTTGCGCAGTCGGTGAGACGCGGCTAGCTGCTTCAAAAGAAGATTGACGAGGAAAGATTGAAGCGCCAGATCGGTGATCTGCTGTCCGCCTGCGGCCTGCAGCGCCGGCCGAACGTGCTGATCTGCTAACAGTAGAGCTTGCATGAATGAGAGGTTCTGGCCGTTGACAGCCTTCGCCGCAGGCAACCGAAGGTCTCTGAACGTTCTAAGAAACGAGCGTTCGATTTGAAAAATAACGCTTTTCTTCGATCGCATCTTAGAGCTTTCGAACGGTAACTTGATGATTCGCGAACCTTGTCTCCCGGATTGTGATTCCGGTTGTCGCGGGTTCGAATCCCGTCAGCCACCCCACTTCCAAAACGCACGACGGCAGTTGGCGGCGGTCGCTTGCATCCTGCCGCAACTAAATCATCCTGACGGTCAGCTAGCGCGCCGGCCTGAAAGTCTCACCGCGCTTGGGCCTCGCAGAGCTCCACGACGCGGCCGCCAACAATCGCGCTGCGAAAGTATTCCACGCAGCAAGAAATAATTCCCTGCCGGAAGAGCAACGCCTCGAGGGGTGTTGGCGGTCTTCATTGGACGTGAAGACTGGTCGGACGCAATTTGGCGTCCGAGATTCGACGACGCGTCTCGAAAGAACAAACCACAATTCGCTGGCGCTTGAAGCTCGTCCGCGAATCGGATCGCCCGTTTTCGAGCATCAGGAGAAGTCGATGAGGAACCCTTACGAGCCCTCTACACCGCGCCTGGCATTCGCGGTCGCAGCTTTTGCGATGACAGCGATCACCATCGGTCTGCTGGTCGTGCTGCCGTCGAAAATGGAACCCGAGAGCCAGATGTTCGTCATGCTGGCCGAATCGGGTGTCGGCAAGGCAGACTCTACCGATGTCCTCGCGAGGCGCTCATGCATCGATGCCGCCGGTGCGCCGCGGAGCCTGCAGCAGCCCAAGGGCTAATCCCGAGCAAAGTCAACCGGGCGGAGCTGACCGCCTGGTTCCTCCCTGCGCTCACGTCGCCGCGATCGATCTCTGACGTCGCGGGCTGCGCGACTAAAGCCTCGCTTCGACCGCAGCACCGCCGATGGTTCCCGGCTGGAGCCGGTCGCCCGTCATTCGCTCTATAATGACCCCTCGTCCGGTTGTCCCAGCTTCCAATCCTCACTAACCATTTCTTGACCCACGGGAATTGCTATGCTCTTCAGAGGTGCGGTCACGATCGTCGGTCTATGCACCATTACTCTCGTCCACGCCGAGGACTCCCGCCTCGATGATGTGATCAAGCGCGGAGCGCTGCGCGTGTGCACGCCTGGCGATTACAAGCCGTTCAGCCTGGCCAAGGCCGACGGGACATTCGAAGGGATCGACGTAGATCTGATCCAGTCGATGGCCAAGTCCCTCGGCGTCGAAGCCAAGTTCGTCAAGACGAGCTGGCCCAAGCTCATGGATGATTTCGTGGAGAAGTGCGACATCGGGGTCGGCGGCATCTCGGTCACGCTCGACCGTCAGAAGCGCGCGTTTTTCACGACCGCTTATATGGTCAATGGCAAGGCGCCGATCACCAAGTGCGAGAACGTCGCCAAGTTCCAGACCATCGCCGACATCGACAAGCCGAACGTGACCGTCATCGAAAATCCGGGCGGCAGCAACGAACGCTTCGCACGCGCCAATTTCAAGCAGGCCAAGATCGTCATCTTCAACGACAACACGACGATTTTCGACGAAATCCTCAAAGGCAACGCCGACGTGATGATCTCCGAATCGGTCGAGACGATCGTGCAGTCCAAGCTGCGGCCGGGGCTTTGCGCAGTGAATCCCGAGCGTCCCTTGCAATATGGGGAGATGGCGTATCTGATCCCGCGCGGCGACGCTACCTTCAAGGCGTGGGTCGACCAGTGGCTGCATCTCGCGCGGGCGTCGGGCGAATACGACCGCGCCGTTGCGGTGTGGCTGAAATAAAGAGGCAGGGCTCTACGTGACTTGCTTGGGGCAATCGGGCCCGCCCGCCAGCGTTACCGCTCCGCCTCGCTGACCCACACCCGGGCAACTCGTGGCGGGCTGGCAGTCGCGCCTGCACTATCGGAACCCATCCCCGCTAACCCGGCCCTAAGAACTTGAAGGCGCCGGCTTCGCCCTCATTTTCCTAAGCACCCAAATGTCTACACGTTACCCGACCGACTGGATGTGGGCCGAGGCCTGCGAGCTGATTGAGCAGGCCGAGCGCATGCATCGGCAATTCTTTCATTTGACGACTTCGACTCGGGCGCAGGCCGTGTGGGAGCCGCCGGCGGACGTCTTCGAAGACGAGCACGAGGTCATCGTCGTCGTCGCGCTGCCCGGCGTTCCCGCGGACCGGATCCAGCTCAGCACCGAGCCCGGAATGCTGATCGTGCGTGCCGAGCGTCCGGCGGCGTTTGGCGCCGAGCACAACGTCCGCCAGCTCGAGATCCCATACGGTTTCTTCGAGCGGCGCATCCGTCTGCCAGATGCATCGCTGCATACCGGCACGCCCGAGACCAGGGACGGCTGCCTGGTGTTGAGGCTACGCAAGAGCGCTTGAACCGGACAACCATGAACGAGCACACCATCGACAAGCCAGACCCGCTGAGCGCCGACGCCACCCCACGGGCGGAGACACCGACGGCAGAATCGCGCACGTCGAAGGAAGCGACAATGCGGCCGCTGCCCGAGGACGCGATCGCCATCGTTCCCGTGCGCAACGTCGTTCTCTTCCCAGGCCTGGTAGTGCCTCTTGCGGTCGGGCGCGAGCGCTCTCGCGCCGCTGCGCAGCAGGCGGCGAGGCTGCAGCGCCCGTTGGGCATACTGCTGCAAAGCAAGCCGGACGTCGAAGAGCCGGGTCCGGACGATTTGCACTGGGTCGGCACCACCGCGACGGTGCTGCGCTACATCACCGCTCCCGACGGGTCGCATCACGCGATCTGCAAGGGCCTACAACGCTTTCGCGTGCTGCAGTTCCTGGAAGGCTATCCGTTCACCGTGGCACGAATCCAGGTCATCGAAGAGCCCGAGCGTGTCGACACGGACATCGAGGGTCGGGCCCACGCGTTAAGGGAGCGCGCGACCGAGATCCTGCAGCTCCTGCCCCAAGTCCCCGAGGAGATGGTGTCGGCGCTGCAAGCCGTCGAAGGCTCGGCGCGGCTGGCCGATTTCATTGCCGGTCTGATGGACATCAGCGCCGAGGAAAAACAGTCGCTCCTGGAGACCTTTGACCTCAAGACGCGTCTGGACAAACTGCTCGAGCTGCTTTCGCATCGGATTGAAGTGCTGAAGGTTTCGCGTGAGATAGACGAGCGCACCAAGGAATCGATCGGCGACATGAATCGCAAGCATCTCTTACGCGAGCAGATGCGCACGATCCAGAAGGAGCTCGGCGAAGGCGAAGAAGGCGGCGCAGAGATCGCCGAGCTGGAAAAGGCCATCGCTGAAGCGAAGATGCCCGACGAAGTCGATAAGCAGGCACGCAAGGAATTGAAGCGCCTCGAGCGCATGCCGGAAGGCGCCGGCGAGTACTCGATGATCCGTACTTATCTCGACTGGCTGATCGAGTTGCCGTGGGCAGCGGAGCCCGAGCCGGCGATCGACATCGCCGAGGCGCGGCGCATCCTCGACCAGGATCACTACGGGCTGGACAAGATCAAGCGGCGCATTCTCGAGTACCTCGCCGTGCACAAGCTCAATCCTTCCGGCAAGAGCCCGATTCTGTGCTTCGTCGGCCCGCCGGGCGTAGGCAAGACCTCACTCGGGCAGAGCATTGCCAAGGCGACCGGACGCAAGTTCGTTCGCGCGAGCCTGGGCGGCGTGCATGACGAAGCCGAGATGCGCGGCCATCGCCGCACCTATATCGGCGCGCTGCCGGGCAACATCATTCAGAACCTGCGCAAGGTCGGGACGCGCAACTGCGTGATGATGCTCGACGAGGTCGACAAGCTCGGCGCCGGCGGCTTTCACGGCGATCCGTCGTCGGCGCTATTGGAGGTGCTCGACCCGGAGCAGAACTCGAGCTTCCGCGACAACTATCTCGCCGTGCCGTTCGATTTGTCGAGCGTGATGTTCATCTGTACCGCGAATGTCCTCGACACTATTCCGGGGCCGTTGCGCGACCGCATGGAGGTGATCCAGCTGCCTGGCTACACTTCGCAGGAAAAGCTGCAGATCGCCCGCCGTTACCTGGTCGCGAGGCAACTCGAAGCGACGGGGCTCAAACCCGAGCAGTGCGTGATCAGCGATGAAGCCCTGGCGGAGATCATCGACGACTACACGCGCGAAGCGGGGGTGCGCAATCTCGAGCGCGAGATCGGCAAGGTCTGTCGCAACGTTGCCGTGCGCATCGCCGAGGGCAGCGTGCAGCATGTGAACATCGGCCCCGCCGAGCTGGCGCCGATCCTTGGCCCGCGTCTGTTCGAAGCCGAGGTCGCAATGCGCAGCGGCGTTCCTGGCGTTGCGACGGGTCTTGCCTGGACCCCCGTCGGCGGCGATATCCTGTTCGTCGAAGCCGCGCGCATGCCGGGCTCGGGCAAGCTCATCCTGACCGGACAGTTGGGAGAGGTGATGAAGGAAAGCGCGCAAGCCGCGTTGTCGCTGGTCAAGGCGCGCTCGGCGGAGCTGGGCGTTCCTGCGGAGTCGCTGGAAAAATCGGATATCCACGTGCACGTGCCGGCCGGAGCGACGCCCAAGGATGGTCCTAGCGCTGGCGTTGCGATGTTCGTGGCGCTCGCGTCGCTTCTGACTCACCGCGTGGTGCGCAGCGACGTCGCAATGACCGGCGAGATCA
>Ga0126371_10005374_pt1 | contig 11372 bp, 11 predicted proteins | sample PanSoiMetaPlot_4_FD_110145 | JGI IMG/M metagenome (GOLD analysis project Ga0126371, IMG submission 110145) | Tropical forest soil microbial communities from Panama - MetaG Plot_4 | ecosystem: Environmental > Terrestrial > Soil > Tropical forest > Bulk soil | place: Panama | collected 2016-02-17
GATCACCTCGGCGAAGGTGACGCCGGTCGCCTCCCACATCTTCTGGAAGTAAGACGCCGGCGAAAGGCCGGGCATGGTGTTGATCTCGTTGACCATGACCCGTCCGTCGCTGGTGTAGAAGAAATCGACTCGCGCCAGACCCTCACATGACACAGCGTCGAACGCGGTGGCTGCGAGCCGCCGGATCTCCGCGATCGCGTCCGCCGGTATGGGAGCGGGGATGGCCATGCCGCTAGCCGCATCGAGGTACTTGGCTTCGAAGTCCCAGAACTCCTCGCCGCCGTCGACGAGCAGCTGTCCGGGCAGGCTCGTGTCCGGTGGTGCGCCGTCGATGCCCTGAAGTACAGACACCTCGACCTCGACGCCGTCGATGGCCCGTTCGACCAGGACCTTGGGGTCGTATTCGCGGGCTAGCGTGATGGCCTCGTGCAAGCCAGCCATGTCCTTCGCCTTGGACGTGCCGATGCTTGATCCGCCTCTGGCTGGCTTCACGAACAGCGGCCAGCCCAGCTCCTCGATCTCGTCGAGCACCCGCTTGCGCTCTGGGCTTGCCTCGGCGTCGGCGAGCTCGCCAGCGGCGGTGGCAGGCCAGTCCTGATCGCGGACCACCACGAACGGTCCGACTGGGAGGCCCCTGGACTTGAAGATCAGCTTCATGTACTCCTTGTCCATGCTGACCGAGCTGGCCAGCACGCCCGCGCCGACGTAGGGGACGCCCGCCATCTCAAGCAGGCCCTGAATCGTCCCGTCCTCGCCGTACGGGCCGTGCAGGACCGGCCAGACAACATCGACGTCGCCGAACAGGTGCGGGATGTGAGCAGGAGCGCTGGCAACTATCGCGCCGGCCTCCGCTGCCGCGAGCGCGGTGTCGGCTCCTGCCCAGGGCACCACTTGCGCGCCGGGCACTGCGGCGGCTTCGACAGTCGGGAGCACGTCACCCTCGATCGCCAGCCGGTCGGGTTCGTCGACCACCTGGACCCAGTGGCCGTCAGTGGTGATCCCGATGGGGATCACTTCGTACTTGGTTCGGTCAATCGCTCCCAGGATGTTGCCGCCGCCCATGCACGAGACTGGATGCTCTGGCCCCCTGCCGCCGAAGACCACTGCCACCCTGATCTTGCGCTGCCCAGTCACGAATCCTCCACTCCCGTCTCCTGACCCGGTCGAGTCAAACACCGGTCGAGTCAAATACCGTAGCGCTCCGGCTTGGCCGATCTGCTCGCCAGCATTAGCACTGCTTCCCCGATTTCCAGGCCGTCGTGCACGACGGCGACCATTACTTCCGTGATCGGCATCTCGACGCCGTGCTTGCGCGCTAGCTGGAGCACAGGCTGGCAGGACGCGACGCCTTCAGCGGCCTGATTCGTGCTGGCGATGACGTCGTGCAGCGGAATTCCCCGGCCAAGCTTCTCGCCGAAGCTGCGGTTGCGCGCCAGTGGCGAACTGCAGGACGCGATGAGATCTCCCATCCCGGCGAGGCCGGCGAACGTGTGCTGATCGGCACCCAATGCCGCCCCGAGCCTGGCAATCTCGGCCAGGCCCCTGGTGATGAGCATGGCTTTGGTGTTGTCGCCGAGACCCATGCCGATGGCGATGCCCACGGCCAGTGCGATCACGTTCTTGACGGCACCGCCGAGTTCGCAGCCGACGACGTCCGGGTTGGTGTAGGGCCGGAAGTAGGCAGTGTGGCAGGCCTTCTGCAGCCTGTCTGCGGTCTGCAGGTCCGCGCACGCCACGACCGTCCCGGAATACTGCCTGGCGGCTATCTCCGGCGCGAGGTTCGGGCCTGTCACTATCCCGATCCGCTCTGGTGGCGCTCCGGTCACCTGCGCGATGACCTCGCTCATCCGATCGCCGGTGCCGTGCTCGATGCCTTTCATCAGGCTCACGAGCACGACGTCGGCCGGCAGGAGTTCACGCCAGCACGTCAGGTTATGCCGCAGGGTCTGAGCCGGGACCGCTAGCACGGCCACCTCCGCCGCAGCAAGCGCCTCGGCCGGATCGTCAGTAGCCAGGATCGGCGATGGCAGCAGGACGCCAGGAAGTCTGTCCGCGTTCTCGTGCGTTGCGTTAATTGCGCGCGCGAGTTCGGGCCGCTTGCACCAGAGGACTACCTCGTTCCCGGCATCAGCGAGTACCTGGGCGAACGTCGTGCCCCAGGACCCTGCTCCGAAGACTGCGGTCTTCATCCGGCTGCCTTCACCGGGCAGCACTGTCCTCGTCGGCACTGCCGTCCGCCTTGTGTGCATCGGACGCAGTTGCCTCTTGCAGCGCCCGCAAGTCCTGTCGGAGCTTGCGGCGCGCGACCGCCGGGTGGTACGGCTCGGCGGGCGGTGTCTCACCGCGCAGCTCGCCGAGCAGGTGAGCGACGTCTCGCATGATCTTCTCGGTCATCTCGCGGAGCACGTGGCTGGTCGGCTGCTCCCCAGCGAACTCGGACAGATCGACGGCCGGCCCGGCGAGCACCCTGACGGTCTTACGCGGGAGCAGCCGCGGGACGTAGTTGCCGTACGGCAGGATTTCCTGCGCACCCCAGTGCGCGATCGGGATGACCGGTGCACCCGTCTCGAGCGCTAGCCGCGCGACACCCGTCTTCGAGACCATCGGCCACTTGTCGGGATCCCTGGTGACGGTCGACTCCGGGTAGAAGATTACGCACGCGCCGTTGCGGGCGACCATCTCGGCCTCCCTGAGCACGAGTGCAGCGTCGGCCTGGCCTCGGTACACCGGAAGCTGGCCGAGTCTGGTGATGATCGTCCCAAGCACCGGGATCGTGAATAGCGAGGACTTGGCCAGGAACACCGGGTAGCGCCTGGCGCTATCCGCGAACAGTGAGACGGCGAAAATGTCCATATAGGACAGGTGATTAGCGGCCAGGAGCACGGGGCCATCGGCTGGGATGTGTTCCTGACCCCGCCAGTCCAGCCCCATCATCATCCGAATGCCAGGCCGCAAGATGATCTTGGAGACGTTCCGCCACGCGTTCGAATAGCTTCCGTCCGCGCGCTTGGGGGTCTTCTTGCGTGTCATCGGGTTCCTCTGGGTCGCTCTTCTGGTTCAGTCTGTCCGGTCCCGTGACGCTGTGTCGAGGCGTCACGGCAGGATCGGGTACATGACGTCCGAAGGCAGGCTCGGCTGGTCGCTTGTGGTCCCCGTCAAGGTACTTGCCCAGGCCAAATCGAGGCTCACCGGGCTGGCAGGCGCAGATCGGGCGGAACTGGCGCTCGCGATGGCCGCCGACACCGTAGCGGCCGCGCTAGCATCCAGCGCGGTCCAGACCGTCCTGGTCATTACCGACGACCGCGCTGTTAGCGCGGAAATGAGCAGGCTGGGAGCGCTCGTTCTGGCCGACGAGCCTGCGTCAGGACTCAACGAAGCGCTGAGATTCGGTGCCGGGTACGCGCGGGATCGCTGGCCCGAACGGGGCGTCGCCGGGCTGGCTGGCGACCTACCTGCGCTGCAGCCCGCTGAGCTGACGACCGCGCTGGAACTGGCGGGGCTGCAGGGGCGGGCCTTCGTACCGGACGCAGCTGGCACCGGGACGACCTTGCTCGCCGCAACACCAGGCGCCGACTTCGAGCCGCTGTTCGGACTGGACTCTCGCGCCCGGCATCGGGCCGCCGGTGCCGCCGAACTCGATCTTCAGGCCACGTCAGGTCTGCGCCGGGACGTGGACACCGTGGAGGATCTCCAGGTGGCTGCTTCGGTTGGCCTTGGGCCGCGGACCCGCGTGCTGCTACACAAATCGCTACAGGACCGCTAAGATCCGGCCGAAATATGGAATGTAACTCGGGGAGACGTCATGCGCCTGGGCCTGCGTGCATTCGGAGCCGGGACGGCGGCGATGCTTGGCCTGGCGCTGGTGATCTCGGTTGCGCTCCCTTCGGCGGCGCAGCAGGCCGCCAGCAAGGTCACGGTCACCGTGGTCGGGATCGACCGCTCGGGCAATCAGGTCGCGATCCAGTCGAGCGTCGTCCCGCTGCAGGGGAATGCCGTTCCGTCGAACGGGCCGACCTACCAGATCGCCCCAGGCACTTACTACATCGGCGCCTCGGTGCCGACTGTGACTGGCGGCACGACGGCCAGCGACAGCATCGTCATCAGGCGAGTTGACATCACTGCCAGTGAGACCATCAAGCTCGACGCGCGCGGCGGCAAGCTGGTCTCGGTCTGGCTGAACGGCAAGGATCTCGGCAGTCCCGCGATGGCGGGCGGCTGCATCCGGGGCGGCTTCGGCGTCATCTACCCGTCGGGCGCTCCTCAGCTGTACGTGAAGCCTGTCAGCGTGGCCCATGTGGGCTTCGACTGGACGGCTAGCGTTCCCGGTCCTGGAACGTCCACCCGCGACCTGGCGGGCGGAAGCAAGGCCGGACTGCCGGCAAACCCGGTCTATCGGATCAGCTCGTCGCAGCTCGTGCCCACAGTGATCAAGGCCAAGGCCGGGCCGGTGCCAGACACGGCCGTTACCTGGTCCACATTCGTGACGGCAGCCGACGGCTGCGGCCTTCCCGGCGCCCGTGGCATCGCCTCGCTGCCAGGCAGCGTGACCGACTACCGCTCGCCCGGCAGCTGGCGTACTGAAGTGGACACCAACCGCGGCAATGGCACTTATAGCTGCAGCACGACCTGGGCGAACCAGAATTACGCTGCGGGCCACCGCTACGCGCTGCCGTTCGACAGTGCAGCGCACGGCCCAAGCCAGGCCGTACCAGTGGTGGTCGGGAATCTGCTCAGCTTCGACCCGTCTCCTGCGTATCAGTTCTCCGACCCGCATCAGAGCGGTTACGAGTACTGCAACACCGTGACGGTCACACTCAGCCGCGCTGGCCGGACGGTGAAGTCGCGGCAGTACACCGGATACTCCGGGCCGGTCACCGACTTTTCCGCGACCGTCCGGGCCGGCTGGTACGTGCTCACCGTGAACTCGAAGCAGTCCGAGCCGAACCAGGCGATGCCGGCGGCGCTGTTGTCGCCACGGACATCACTGAGGTGGCGATTCAAGATCGGCCATGGTGCGGTGCCGGTGGCAGTGATGTCTTTCCTGCCCGAAGGTCTGAATATGCGCAACGGAGCGGCGCCAGGTAGTGTCTCGACCATTAAGGCCTGGGCGACTCAGAACCGCTACCTGTTCCGGTCAGGCTCGGCCAGCGCGGCGAAGACGTTCTCCGTGCAGGTGTCGTTCAATGGCGGGAAGAGCTGGCATGCCGCCGGAGTGGTAAGGCACAAGGGGTACTGGACGGTCCGGGTCCACAATCCGAAGTCCGGTTACGTCTCCATCCGGTCCACCACGGTCAATGCCGCCGGGGAGAGCAGCGTGCAGACGATCTACCGGGCCTACCGGATCGGCTGACCGCGCCAGAACCCGACTAGATGTGAACTATCGGGCAGGTGAGGGTCCGCGTGATGCCGTTCACGCCCTGGATCTGCGCTACGACGAGGCGACCCAGGTCGTCCACGTTGTCAGCCTCAGCGCGGACTATCACGTCGTACGGCCCGGTTACGTCATCAGCCTGGGTCACACCTGGGATCTGCCCGATGCTCAAAGCTACGTCGGCTGCCTTCCCGACCTCGGTCTGGACGAGAATATAGGCCTGCACCATGCCGTCCTCCACGGATCGCGGCCCTTACGGATCACGCTGTCACGGTAACGCTACCGTAGTGGCCTGCTGACCGGCGTGACGTGGTTGGCGAAAGGCGGCCTGAGATACGCCAGTTACCATTCCCTCCGGTCACGTATATCCGCTGGAGGTCATTATTACCGTCGCCGATCTCGGTGAGTTCGCACTAATTGCCGCCATTTCAGCACTGTTGCCGTCTGACGGTGCGCTCGAGGTTGGGATCGGCGACGACGCCGCGGTGGTGCGGGTGCCTGACGGACGGGTGGTCGCGACGACGGATCTCCTCGTTGAAGGCAGGCACTTTCGCTGCGACTGGTCCGGGCCAGCCGACATAGGCGCCAAAGCAGCGGCGCAGAACCTAGCCGACGTAGCGGCCATGGGCGCCATCCCGCGGACGATACTTGTCGGCCTCGCTTGTCCCGGCGATCTGGCGGTCGACTGGGTGCTGGACATGATGAGCGGCATCGTGGCGGAATGCGGCCGCACGCGTGCGTCGATCGCTGGCGGAGATGTCACCGCTGCGGACACGATCATGCTCGGCATCACCGCGCTGGGTGAGCTAGATGGCCGCAAAGCAGTCACCAGAGCCGGCGCCCGGCCGGGTGATCAGGTCGCTGTGTGCGGACGGCTCGGCTGGTCGGCTACGGGCCTTGCGCTGCTGGAGGCCGGCCAGTCGGATGAATCTGACCCGGACGTGGCCGCGCTTGTCGCCGCGCACCGGCGCCCGCAGCCGCCCTACGATGCCGGACCTGCCGCCGCTGTAGCCGGTGCCACCGCGATGATCGACGTGAGCGACGGACTGCTGGCCGACCTAGGTCATGTCGCCGAGGCGAGCGGCGTGAGCATCGACATTCAGATGGAAAGCGTCCCCGTCGACACCGAGGTGCTAGCCGGCGCGCGACTACTCGAAGCCGACCCGGTGGACTGGATTCTGACTGGTGGTGAGGATCATGCACTCGCCGCTACGTTCCCGTCCGGGTCGGCTTTGCCGGCGGGATGGCAGGCGATCGGATCGGTCCGCGAAGGCAGCGGCGTGACGGTCGACGGAGCGGCCAGAAATGGCCCGCTGGGCTGGGATCACTTCCGTTAGCCAGGACTTCAGCCAACGAGTTGATAACTGCCGACGGTTGGCACTGGCAGATCTCCTAGGCGGCTTGATATAACCCCTTTGATGCCCCGCCATCGCAAGGCTCAAGTGCCAAGGCACAGGGCGCAATTGCGTGTCGACGAAACGGCCCGCCGCGTCCGGCTCCGTGCTGCGTATCAGCGGGTAGCACTGGCGTTCGCGGCAGTGTGGCCGGAACGCTTCCGGAGCGCGACGACCGCGGTTACAAGGCTGCTGGCCGATGCGGTCGGACAGGCGTCACTCAGCAGGCTGTGGCCCGCCGCTCGGCGGATCGACATGGCGGCGACGACGCAGCCGCTGGCCGACGCGCCCAGGAAGTTGCGACTGGCGTCACGAAGACTGCGGCCCGACGACTCAGGTAAGCCCGCGCGCCCGCCGACATACGCGGGACCAACCACGTTTCGCGGTGCGGCGCGCGGCGCGGCACGCACGTTGCTGGTGACACCCTGGTTCGCGACCGGGGCCGGCCTCGTGCTGGCGATAGGCATGTTCATCTATGCGCCGCACACCGACCTGACGTTCCCGCAGAATAGTGTCCCTTGTAAGGCATTGCATTGCAGCCCGAACCGCACTCATCCGAACTCGACCCTGACTAACAACGGCCCTAGCGTGAAGATCGCAATCCCGCACCACCACAAGCGCAGACATCATGACGCAGCTGCCGGACTCACTTTCAAGTTCACTGTGGCGTGGCAGGAGAACGGCGAGTTCCGCGCGGTGATCGCAGTTTCCGGGCGCCCCGTACCGAGTTCGTGGCGGCTCCACTTCGCGATGCCAGGATCGGAGATCGGCTCTGTCGTCGGTGCGCAGTGGAGCGGCGCTCCAAGTGCCAGCAGCGGGGTTGCGAGGCCGATCGACTATGGCCAGTCGGGCAGCGACGGCGGCGTCTGGGGTCGAAACCCCGACGGTCAACTGGATGAAGGCTTCAGCTTCTGGGTGTTTGGCACCGGATCGGCAAGCACCCCGACTCGCTGCCGCTTCGACGGGTCCAGGTGCTCGTTCACCTAGCCCTCCGATCCGCGCCGTGCGAGCGCAGCTCGCTGCCTAGGCGGGTCGGCTGCTTAGGCCGGCCAGGATCGCCCGGATGGTCGAAGCCACGGCATCCCTGGTCGCGACCGGCTCCGGCGAGCTGGCGATCAGCATCCCGCCTCTGGTGAGCATTCCGAGGAGCAGCCTGGCCAGCGTTGCCGGGTCATCGGCCCGCAAGGCTCCAGAGTCGGCCGCCAACTTCAAGACGGCAACGATTGCGCCGAACGCGTCTCGCTCGTCTAGCTCGGTGAACCTCGCCGGGCCGAGCACGGCCGGGGCGTCGGTGATCACGATGCGCTGCACGTCGGGCTCGAGCACCTTGTCGAGGAACGCCTCGAAAGCGGCCGCGAGCGAGTCAACTGGCCCGCTGGCCTTGAGTGCCGCCTCGTTGGAGGCGGTCATAAGTTCCTGGTGCACCCGCTCGAAGACGGACTCGAATAGCGCAGCCTTAGTCGGGAAGTGGTGGTACAGCGCGCCGGTTGTGACTCCGGCCTCCCTGGCCAGGTCTTCGACCGACGTGGCAGCAAAACCGCTGCGGCCAAACAGCTGCCTGCCAGCGCCTACGAGCGCCGCCCTCGTCTGCGCCACGTGCTCCGCGCGCAGCGAAGGACGCTGCTCGCCTGGCTCCTGGCTGTCGCTGTCGCTGTCGCGCATCTCATTTGTGTAACGCACTTTGTCTGTCTTGCACCTACCTAACGTCGGTGGCATAGTGAGAATATCTTACATAGTGACGCTATGGATCCGTGACCGCCGGGTGAGGGGTATCCGATGATCCCAGCAATCGAAGCCGTCAAAGCTGACAGAGCTGCCCTGCTCGACATCTGCGCTCACCTCAGCCCGACTGACTGGGAAGCCTCGTCCGGTTGCCAGGGCTGGACCGTTCAGGACCTGATCGCGCATCTATGCGCGTTGTTCTGGGCCATGGTCGATCCCAGCAAGCTCCCCGATACCACCGGGATGCCGACCGAGACCGCCCAGGAGGCGCTTGTGGGTTCGCGGCGGGGTCTGAGCGCCGCTGAGGTGCTGGCCGACTACACCGATGTCAGCGAGATTGCGCTGCAACGGCTCGCGGAAATCGCCGAACTGGACCTCGAATTGCCGCTTGGCGATCTTGGCACCTATCCAGCCGCGCTGCTGCCCAACGCGTACGCGTTCGATCACTTCACCCACATCAGGGCCGACCTGTTCCGGCCGCGGGGTCCATTCGGCGGACCACCGCCACCCTCGGATGAGCTCAGACTGCAACCAGCGCTGGACTGGATCGAGGCCGCTCTTCCGCAGCAGAATCCGGGGGCAGCCGAGGCTGGACTCTTCGAACTGCAGGTAACCGGGCCGATAGCCAGGATCATCAGCTTCGGCAAGGGCCAGGCAATGGCGACAATCAGTTCCGACGCCGACGCGTTCGTCCGCTGGATTACCCAGCGCGGCGAGTGGGAGGAGCTCGGCGTACAGGCGGCCGGAGACGAGCCCGCGCTATCGGCCGCGCGCAAGCTAAAGGTGTTCTGAGGGCCGATCGTCGCCGTCGATCACGCGAGCACAGCGGTCGGCTCGATCGGCGATTAGCTCAACTAGCCGCGAGGGTAGCTTGCGGCGGAGGGCGACTACGTCGGGATCCGCAGCGGCACCTCTAAACGCGTCAGCGACAATCTCGGTCAGCTCTCGGGCTCTCGCAAGAGCGTTGTGCTGGCTAATGCGGAGGTCGGCTGCGGCCCTGTCCCAAGTGTTGCGCCTCGGAAGGACGCCGTAGTCTCCGCCGATTTTCATGGCAAACCGTAGCTTCCGCTCGTGGGTTCCGTAGGGGAGAGCGGACGCGATGTCATAGAGAGGAGCCAGCCGTACCTGACCACCGGCCAGCAGAAGCGAGTAGTTCTTGGCATGCGCGTCTGTGCCGCCGATGAGCCAATTCCATACCAGTGCGTCGAAGAAGCGGCCGATCGCTTCGTCTGCATTCTTCGGTGACATGACCTTGCGGAACAGCGCAGCAATCTGCGGAGGCGTCGGCCCGCCCTCAGCCTGGTACTTCATCGTGGGAGGGAGCGCCATAGCCTGGCACAAGTCCTCCTGGTGTACCCGAACGGTTATGCCGTTGGCTTCAGCGCGGTCGTAGCGGTCGACGACGATAGCCGTTTCGGTGTCGAACTGGGCAACTCGAGTTCGGACCGCTATCAGGCCCGCCCGGCGGGCTGCATCCAGACATAGATGCTCGTTTAGATCGTGGTCGTCCAAGCCCGCAACGGCTGGCTTCAGTATGTGCGTTGTTGCCCTGGCGCCGTGCGGGACTCCCCATCGGCCGTTCTGGTAGAGGAGTGCTGTCTTAGCCTGAGCTCCGGCGAGACTGAACTGCCCAGTGAAGGATCTGCCCAGCCACGCAGTGGAGTCGGCTTGCAGATCCCGCAGCCGCTGGCCAACCTCCGCGTCAGTCAGCCAGGTGACGTCGCCAGGGCTACCGATGGCCTCCCCAGCGTTATCTCGCCGCACGAATCGCACTGCTCCGGCGCAATCTTGTCCGACTGGCGTTGCCAGGAGTGAGAATGGCGACGATGCGGAAGCGTGGAACTGACGAGCCCAGCGAAGGAGGACTGCCTCGTTGTCTGGGAGCAGATTCCATAGCCAGGGTGAGATGACGCTATCCGGGTGCGACCGGATTCGCGGTGGCATCGAAACCGACAGCGGGGTGACGTCGTGCAGAGCTTGATAACCGTCGTCGTAAATAAAGGTAAGGCGACCACCCCGCAATCGGCTCAGGGTCCCGATCGTCGCATCGCCGAGCAGTACGGTCAGCGCGTCAGTCACCGCTTGCGGAGCTCCTCGAGCAGGGTGTCGAGGTCGACAGGAGTGTGCGCAGGTCGAGTCTCGGTAGCTGCCGACCTGCTCGAAGACGTTGGCGCTGCTGGAGAGCGCGTATCGATATCAAGCTCGAGTTTGAAGCCGAGTGCTTCTAGGATCCGCAGGACCAGGGCCAGCTCCGCCGTGGCCTTGCCAGCCTCGAACTCGGAGATCCATTTGCGGGAGATGCCGGTACGCCTGGCCAGAGCAGTCTGGCTCAGCTCCAGGTCTATGCGGCGGCCACGCACTGCAGATGCGAGGTCGGCTATGGACCGGATTCTCACGGGGACTCCTCACAAGTAAAGACTGAGTGTCGCGTAACCGTATGGTGACAATCGTACTCTGTAACCGCTCGGTGTCAAGCTTAGATTGCAACCGTACGGTGTCAGCCGCGTGCGTGTAACCGTACGGTGACGGAATGTTCGAGGCAGACCTGGCAGGTCGCACGCCTGGCCATAAGCTAAAGCGCATGATGCCCACGCCGCCCCGCGTCCTCGCCATCGCCGGTTCAGACTCGGGCGGGGGGGCCGGCATTCAAGCCGACCTGAAGACGATGCTGGCCCTCGGCGTGCACGGCATGACCGTCGTCTGCGCGGTCACCGCGCAGAACTCAGTTGGCGTGCAGGGCTACTGGGAGCTCCCGCCTGAGGCGGTCGCCGCGCAGTTGAACTCGGTACTCGGTGATATAGGCGCGCAAGCGATCAAGACAGGGATGCTTGCCTCCGCGGAACTCGTCAGGACTGTGTGCGATGCGCTCGGCGAGGTGGCGGCGC
>Ga0126371_10005377_pt1 | contig 11370 bp, 9 predicted proteins | sample PanSoiMetaPlot_4_FD_110145 | JGI IMG/M metagenome (GOLD analysis project Ga0126371, IMG submission 110145) | Tropical forest soil microbial communities from Panama - MetaG Plot_4 | ecosystem: Environmental > Terrestrial > Soil > Tropical forest > Bulk soil | place: Panama | collected 2016-02-17
GCCTGGGACATCGCGTCAGCGCACGGCGTCAGGGCAACCGCCGAGTTCCGCGACGGATACCCCGTCACCGTGAATGACACTGCCGAGCTGGCGTTCGCGGAGCAGACTGTCGGCGATGTACTCGGCGCGGGCAGATACATCACCGCACCCGACCCGCTGACCGGCTCGGAGGACTTCTCCTTCGTGCTCGAAGAGGTGCCAGGGGCCTTCCTGATGCTCGGCGCCTGCAGTCCCGGCACCGATCCTTTCGCCGCGCCGTTCAACCACTCGGCCGAGGCCGTGTTCGACGACGCGGTGATTCCCGACGGGACTGCTCTCTACGCCGAACTAGCCCTGCGCCGCCTCGCGGGCTGAGACTGCGGCGGCCGAGAGTCCGACCGGGCGCTCCGCGGCCTGGCGCCGCGCTACCCGGCGGGGCTAGAGGGTCGCGACGTCGGCTTGCTTGGCACGGACTGCTTCGGCTGCCGCGTTCAGGGCCGCCCGCTCGGAGTCGGTGAGGTCGCGTTCGACAACGCGGCGGACGCCCCCCGAGCCAAGCTCGGCCTCGACGCCGAGGTAGACGCCCGAGATGCCGTACTGGCCGTCCACCCACGCGCAGACCGGCATCACTGCACCGGAGTCCTCGGCCACGGCCCGAGCCATCCGGGCCGCTGCGGCGGACGGGGCGTAGTACGCCGAACCGGTCTTGAGCAGGGCGACTATCTCGGCGCCACCATTGCGGGTGCGGTCGACCAGCCGCTCGATGTCCGCGGCGGGCAGCAGGCCTGCCAGCGGCTTGCCGTCGACAAGGCAAGCCGATGGAACCGGGACCATGGTGTCGCCATGCGAGCCGAGCGTCAGCGTGCGAACGGACCCGACCGGCACGCCGAGGCGCTCGGCCACGAAGTAGCTGAAGCGAGCCGTGTCGAGCATGCCCGCCTGGCCCATCACGCGATGAGCCGGGAAGCCGGAGACCTTGGCAGCCAAGGCCGTCATCTCGTCCAGCGGGTTCGAGACCACGATGAGGATCGCGTCCGGCGCGTGCTTGACGACCTGCTCAGTGACGTTGCGGACGATCTTGGCATTGACGCCGATCAGGTCCATCCGGCTCATGCCAGGCTTGCGGGGCAGCCCGGCGGTGATGACGACGATGTTGGACCCGCCGATGGCCTCATAACCCTCGCCGGTCGGCCCCGTGGTCTGCCCGGTGATCTTGGTCTCGAAGCCTTCGACTGGCCGCGACTGGTTCATGTCGAGAGCGAGGCCTTCTGGCTTGCCCTCAACGATGTCGGTGAGCACGACCTCGTCGAAGATGTCGTACTCGGCGAGACGCTGGGCCGTTGTCGAGCCGTAAAAGCCGGCACCGACGACCGTTACCTTCCCTCTGCGGGCCATATCCCCTTGATCTCCTCGCTCGACGGCTGATCAGGACCCGGCCATAGCGGCGCGCAGGTTCTCATCCAGCGCTGCCAGGAACTCCTCAGTGGTCAGGAACGGCGTCCCCGCACCGACGAGGAGCGCTAGGTCCTTCGTCATCTTGCCGCTCAGCACGGTCTCCACGCAGACCCGCTCCAACGTTTCGGCGAATTCGGTGACCTCGGGCGTCCCGTCCAATTTGCCGCGGTGAGCCAGGCCTCGGGTCCAAGCGAAGATCGACGCGATCGGGTTAGTTGACGTGGGCTTGCCCTGCTGATGCTGCCGGTAGTGCCTCGTCACCGTGCCATGTGCGGCCTCGGCCTCGACGGTCTTGCCGTCGGGGGTCATCAGCACGCTGGTCATTAGGCCGAGCGAACCGAAACCCTGGGCCACAATGTCGGACTCGACGTCACCGTCGTAGTTCTTGCACGCCCAGACGATGCCGCCGTCGCCCTTGATCACCTGCGCCACCATGTCATCGATGAGCCGGTGCTCGTATGTGATGCCAGCAGCCTCGAACTCAGCCTTGAACTCGGTCTCGAAGACTTCAGCGAAGATGTCCTTGAATCGGCCGTCGTACGCCTTCAAGATCGTGTTCTTCGTCGACAAGTACAGCGGCAAGCCCCGGTCGAGGGCGAACCGCATCGTCGCGCGCGCGAAGTCGCGGATCGAGTCGTCGAAGTTGTACATGCCCATCGCGACGCCGGGGCCGGTGAACCTGGCGACCTCGAAGTCCGTCGGCTGCTTGCCGTCCTCCGGCACGTACGAGATGCGCACCGTTCCCGCGCCCGGCACCACGAAGTCGGTCGCGCGATACTGGTCTCCGTGCGCGTGCCTGCCGATGACGATCGGGTGGGTCCAGCCGGGCACGAACCGAGGAATGCTGGAGACCACGATCGGCTCGCGGAAGACTACGCCGCCCAGGATGTTTCTGATGGTGCCGTTCGGCGATCGCCACATCTTCTTGAGTCCGAATTCGGTGACGCGGTCCTCGTCCGGCGTAATCGTGGCGCACTTGACGCCGACGCCGTGCCGCTTGATCGCATTGGCAGCTTCGACGGTCACCTGGTCGTCAGTCGCATCGCGGTTCTGGATCGACAGATCGTAGTAATCAAGGTCGACATCGAGATACGGCAAGATCAGCTTGTCCTTGATGAACTGCCAGATGATGCGCGTCATCTCATCGCCGTCGAGCTCCACGACGGTGCCCCGCACCCTAATCTTTGCCATGCTCTCGCGTTCCCTTCATCGCACAGGCGCCGTTGCCACGGCGAATTCGACCCAGGCGGCCACCGCCCAGCTATGTTCTCAAATCCCCGATCCGGCCTGCGCAGCTCATCACTGCGGGACCGCGATGATGAGGCCTGCGACCAGCACGCCGATTCCGAGCATCCCGAGTATCGCGACGTCAACGATTCGGCGTCGTGACCCGAGCATCCCGGCCTTGCCTGCTGGCAGCACAAGCCTCGCTAGCGCTCCCACTAGCAGCGCGCCAGCTATTACCAACGTACCTGCCCGAACTGCCTGCCCACCGCCGCGCACTGTCGCCAAGCCCGCCACGATCCCGGCCATGACCAGCCAGTACGGGAACTGCGTGAGCAACCACCCAGAACCCAACCCGCCGGTACCTGAGCCGCCGTCACCCGAGAGGCCGTCACCCGAGCCGACAGATTTGCCGGACTCCAGCTCCGTCCTGGCCTGGCGCGCCAATGCCTTCGCCGAGTGTTTCACCGCGCATCGAGCGGCACCCAGCTCAGGCCGCGTTCTCCGATGTACTCGCTATCCGGCCTGATCAGCCGGTTGTCGGCGTGCTGCTCGATGACGTGTGCGGTCCACCCGGCCATCCGGCTCGCCGAGAAAACCGGCGTGAACAGGTCAGTCGGAATGCCGAGGTAGTGGTAGACCGTGGCGGCGAAGAAGTCGACGTTCGGATACAGGCCCTTCTCGGCCAGGACGACCTCTTCCATACGCCGGGACATCTGGTAGTACGTGTCGTCCCCGGCGGCCGCCGCTAGCTCCGCCGACATGCGGCGCAGATGGGTCGCCCGCGGGTCCTCGGTCTTGTAGACGCGGTGCCCGAAGCCCATGATCTTCTCGCCTTGCGCGAGCCGATTGCTGACCTGCTTCGTCACGGCTTCCACGGGATCGCCGCCGGCCTGCCTGATCGTCTCCAGGCCGAGCATGACCTGCTCATTCGCACCGCCGTGCAACGGCCCAGACAGGGTGCCGAGAGCCGCGACGACGGCCGAGTGCATATCGGCCAAGGTTGCTGCGCACACCCGCGCTGCGAAGGTCGACGCGTTCATCGTGTGGTCGGCGTGGAGTACCAGGCATGTGTCGAAGATCTCAGCGGCGCGTTCGTCCGGCCGGGCGCCAGTCAGCTGCAGCAGGAAGTTCGCGGCGATGCCAAGGCTAGGATCAGCCGCCACGAGCTCCCGGCCGTTCCGGGCCGCGTGGTAAGCGGCGATCAGCACGGGCTGCTGTGCGGTCAGGCGGGCGGCCTTGCGCAAGTTCGCCGCGGGTGCGTTGGAAGCCGCATCTGGATCAGCTGCGCTGCCGAGGGACACCAGGCTGCGCAGTGCCTCCATCGGCCGCTGGCTGTGGGCGATGCCCGCAAGGTCATCGATGGCGAGGGCACCGAGCCGCCGACCTGCGGCCAGTTCGGCCCGGTAGTCCGTGAGTTCGCCCTGGTCCGGGGCGGAGCCCCGCTGAAGGAGGAAGGCGATCTCCTCGAAACTAGCGCGGCCGGCCAGGTCGTTGATGTTATAGCCACGGTAGAAGAGCAACCCGGCGCGGCCGTCGATATCGCTCAGCGCGGTAGAAGCCGCGACGACATCTGCCAGGCCCCGCGATGGCCCGTCCGCCATATGACCTCCTCGCAGCTACTCGCTCGGCAGTGTACTTCCGTGACCCACGGGGGCTCCGCCCCGTGCATCCTCGAAATTCAGCAGCCCTGGCTGAGCGGCGGTTCCAAGCCGCAGCTTTGCATGGAATTTGCCTGGACCGGGTATCTCGCAGGTGACACCTGGCTAGCTGGCCGGACATGCCGGAGGAACGTCATGGAGACCCCCCACATCCGGATTGAGAACAACGGAGCGGTCATCAGACTGCGGCCGGACGTCACCACGATCGGGCGCGGTAAGTCCGTGGATATTCAGCTTGACCACCCGAGCGTCTCCAAGCTGCACGCCGAGATCATCCGGCGAGGACCCTACGCCTACGTCAGCGACCTCGGATTATCCCGGCACGGCACGCGAGTCAACGGCAAGGTCGTAGCCCAGCGGCTCCTGGAGAACGGCGACGTGGTGTCGTTCGGATCGCAGCGCTGCCGGGTCGGCGGGCTGCCGAATGAGGGTGCGCTGCCAGAATCCGATCCGCGCCGATCAGCCGAGCCCGAGTTGACGCGCCGCGAGGTTGACGTCGTGACTGCGCTCTGCAAACCAGCGCTGAGCGATGATGCCTTCGTCGCCCCGGCTACGGCGCGTGACATAGCGGCCGACCTGGTGGTGACTGAGGCCGCGGTCAAACAACACCTGCTGCGCCTTTACCAGAAACTCAAGATCGTCGAGGGTCCCAACCGCCGCGTCAGGCTCGCCAACGAGGTGGTGGCCCGCGGTCTCGTCCGGCCGCTCCCGATGGCTACTACGGTGGATGGCAGAACTCAGGCGGCGGTGTCTGCCCTGCCCGTCGTTCCCACGGAAGTCGCTCGGACGCCGCCGCCGATAGCAAGCTGACCCAGCGGACGGTCGCTGAACGACCAACCAGTCGGCTGTTAGCTAGAGCCCGAGCCAGTGGAGCAACCGCTTGCCAACGTCAGCCACGTTTCCAGACAGGTGTCCTAGCGTGGGATGCGTGAGTGATGTGGTCTGTAGCTGGTTGCCGAGATGCTGGGCAGGCCAGAATCCTGGTGCTACCGCGGTCGCGGCTGCGATGACAGCGACGGCGATGCCAGCGACACCGATAGAGCCCAGGAAGACCGCCGGTACGAACCGGGTAACCCGCCCGTAGAACCTGTTCAATGATTTGCGGCACGGGCCCGAACCGGGCCCGATGCAATACCCGGCGATCATGCCCCCGGCCGTGTAACCGGCCACGCGCGGCAGGTGGTCCGGCCCAAGCGCGAGGACCGCGAGTACCGTCGCCGCCGCCGCGAACACCGCCGCCACGGGTGCCAGCAGCAGGCAGGCGAAGGCCGACCGGAACACAGCCAGCGGGTAGAACAGGGCGGTCGAGATCCCGTCGCTTGGCCGGTGGCCTGCGCGTCCCCGGCGCCCCGTGAGCCAGCGCGCGGTGCCTTCACCGGCGCGCAGCAGCACGACAGCGGCCAAGGCCGCGGCAGCACCCGCGATCGGCAGCAGGACGCTGACCGCGACAAGACCCGCCAGCGTCGCGAGCACGAGCAGGCGTATTGCAGGCAGCGACTGTGTGGCGGCGCCGGCACGTTGACCGCCCGTCGACTGGCCACCCCTACCGTTCGCCGCCTGGATGCCCCGCTGCGGAGGCGAGGCAATGGGCGCGAACGGCTGAGCCGGAACTAGCTGGCCGGGAGCCGCAGGCGCGGCCGGGGTGACCCAGAAGGCGGCCGGCTCGTTATAGCGCACTGGCGGCAAGAGGTCAGCGAAGCTGTCCTTCGGCTGAACCGCCAGTGGGCGGGTCGCTGGCCATGGCGGCGAAGGCAGCTCCGGTGCCGGAGCGGGCGCCGGCAGCTTGACCGCTTGGCCGGCGCCAGGAACTGCGGCAGCAGCGGCCTCGCCGAAAGCCGCGCCGAGCCCGAGAGCGGCAGCAGCGTCGCCGGCTACCGGGCCCCCCATGTCCAACGCCGTGCTCGTCAGCTGGCTCGAGAGGCTCGCATCGGCCAGGGCGACGATGCTGGCCGCGGCGCCGGCGGGCGAGCGGACCAAGGCTGCCGCGTCCAGTGCCGTGGTGAGATCGGCCAGCTCGGCCGCGGACGGCCGTCGGCTCGGGTCCCTGGCCAGCGCCGCGAGCACGATCGGCAGCAGCGGCGCTGGCATGGTGTCGAGGTCGGGCTGGCCATTGACGATCCGGTAGAAGATCGCCTCGAACTGCCCTGTCCCGAACGGTGGCCGTCCGGTCGCGGCGTAGGCGAGCGTGGCGGCCCAGGAATGCACGTCCGCGGCCGGGCCGCTCGACTTGCCTTCAATCACCTCTGGCGCCAGGTAGCCCGGGGTGCCCATGAACATGCCCGTCATCGTGAGCCGGGTCGACTCCGGGGTCTGGGCGATGCCGAAGTCGATGACTACCGGTTGCCCGTCGACCAGCATCACGTTGCCTGGCTTCAGGTCACGATGCACCACGCCCGCCGAGTGAATCGCCACGAGGGCCGCGGCCAGGCCCTGAGCAAGCGTGGCGAGCGCCGCGCATGTCAAGGGCCCGTCGGCGGCGACGACATCATCGAGCGTCCGGCCGCCGACATAGCGGGTCACGATGTACGGCGGGCTGCCCTCCACGTCGGCGTCGATGACCTCGGCCACGAAGGGGCTGTGCACCCGGCGCATGGTGTCGACCTCGCGCGCGAGTCGCCGGCGGGCAGTGGCCTCGGCCGGTACTCCCTGGCGCAGTACCTTGACCGCGACCTGCTGCTCACTGGCGTCACGGGCGAGATAGACCACGCCCATGCCGCCCTCGCCAAGCTGCTCGCCTAGCCGGTACGGGCCGAGGCGCTCCTCCCCCGAGTGGGCACTCATGGCCAACAGCCTAAAGCGCACTGGTGCCGATAGCTGCGCGCCATGGTCGGCTATCCACCTGCGACCAGGCGGCGCAGCGCGTCGGCGGTGGCTGCGTTCTGCTCCGCGTAGCCGACCAGAGCCCTGGCCAGCTCCGCTGCCCACTGCCCGACCGGGACAGGCTGGCGGGACAGGACGACGCCCCTGACTTGGCGGCAGATCTCGGCCGCGGGTGCCCCGCGGGTCAAGGCGAGCGTCATGACCTGGTCACCCAGCCGGACGGTGATCTTGGTAACTGTGCCCGGCCGGCCCTTCATCCGGTCTGACACCGACCTGTCGCGCTCGATGGTGACGGTGTCAGGCGGCAGCGCCTCGCCTAGCGACTCGGTCAGCACGCGCGCGTAAATCGCGATGTCGCTGCTGTCCGCCCGCAGCGCGGCCGTCACCATGTCCAGCGACGGGCTGCCCGCTGGGTCCGTTGGCTCCATCGTCACTGGCGCATCCCTCTCCGCCATCTCATCGCCCGCTGAATGTGGCCTTCCCCGGCCCATTGTCCAGGAAGCTGCGCATTCCGGTCCTGGCATCCTCCGTGGCGAACAGCCCGGCGAAGCTAGCCCGTTCGATGTCCAGCCCCGTCGCCAGGTCTGTCTCGATCCCGACGTCGATGGCGTGCTTGGCGGCGGCGAGCGCGACTGCGGGCCCGGCGGCGTATGCGGCAGCCATCTCACGCGCGGCTATTAGCACCTGGTCGTCGGGCACAACTTTGTCGGCTAGCCCGATCGCCAGCGCCTCGGCCGCCCGCACGAAGCGGCCGGTGAAGATCAGGTCCTTAGCCTTGGCCGGTCCGAGCAGCCGAGGCAGGCGCTGCGTGCCACCAGCGCCCGGGATCAGCCCGAGCAGGATCTCCGGCTGACCAACCTGCGCGCTCTCGCCGAGGACCCTGAAGTCGGCGCAGAGGGCGAGCTCAAGCCCGCCGCCAAGGGCGTAGCCAGTGACCGCGGCGATCACGGGCTTGCCGATCGCCGCCACGGCGTTGAGAGCGTCTTGCAGCCGCTTGATGTCCTGGATCATCTGGACGTAGGTGCGCTCGGACATTTCCTTGATGTCCGCGCCGGCCGCGAATAGCTTGTCGCCGCCGTAGATCACGACGGCTCGGAAGGATGGGTCGTCGCTGACCTGCGCTGCTGCGGCCGCCAAGTCGGCCTGCAGCCCCGCGCTGAGCGCGTTCATCGGCGGCCTGCTCAGCCTGATGGTGGCGACTGCCTGGTCGGCTTCGACCGTCACCAGATCACCCACGACGCACCTCCCATGCCGAGCCACGATCCTACGCAAGTCGCGACACAGAACAGCAGCACGGCGTTCGCCAGAGGCGCGCCGTGCTGCTGTAGGAGTGCTGCTGCACCGTGTGCGGTTGTGCTGGACTGGGGAAGTACTGGCTTTGGGTTCTGCGGTCACTCCCCCGACGCGCGCTGCAGTGAAACGCCCTGCCAGCCATTCAGGAAACCGCGAACCTCGCTCTCGCTGTACCGGCGGTGACCGCCCGGCGTCCGGATCGACGACAGCTTGCCGCCACGTGCCCAGCGGGTCACGGTCTTGGGGTCCACGCGCAGCATCGCGGCAACCTCGGCGGGAGTGAGCAGGCGGTTGTCCGGCTTGATCTGGGTTCTCACGAGGGGTCCTCTCCTACGTGGTAGTGATGACTTGATCACAGAAGGTGACGATCTTAGACCGTCACCGACCGAAATCACTGAATCACAGGATGTCACAGTGATCTTGGTTTTGCTGACGTTCTGTCGGTCACGTAAGGAAATTCCACTAGCTGGCCGCTCATGTCGGCGGTATCACGACGTCAGCGCCCAACGCGTGCGTCACAGCTCCAAAAAGACCGGCCGTCAGCGAAGGTCGCCGTTGACCATTCCGGCCGGCGCGCCGGGGAGCGTGACCAGGCCAAGCTCGGCGGGTCCGGCCAGCAACCGGTGCTGGGGCAGCACGCGAACCGTATAGCCGAACGGACCTGGCTCACCGAGCACGGCAGAACCGGTGTACCGAGCAACGCCATCGGGAGCCACGCTGCCGTCCAACCGCATCAGCGACCGGGACGGGTTGATGATCTCGTCGGAGTCACCGGCACGACCGTAGATGACCTCGACGCTAACATCGGCCGGCGACAGCGAGCCGAGTGCGACACTGGCGCGCACGATCAGCTCTCCGCCCGGGCTGAGATCACCGTCGTCGGCCTCGACGTGCTCGATGCGCACGCCGGGCCAGGCCTTCGTGACGTGCTCCTTCCAGGCCGCCAGCTCACGGGCTCCGTCGAACGAGGCGCCCGCCGCCGAGCCGTGCGCGACCGAGCCGCCGGCTGCCGGAGCCGAAGCGGCCAGCACCCGCGAGGACCGCGCCGCAGGCGCATAGAGCTCAGTGACGTATTCCCTGACCATCCTGGTGGCGACGGCTTTCGGCCCGAGGCCTCGCAGCGCGCTGGACACCATCTCCAGCCACCGGGCCGGTTTGCCATCGGCTCCAGTGTCGTAGAACAGCGGCGCCACCGACTTGCCGATCAAGTCGTACAGCGCGGCCGCCTCGACCTCGTCCCGGCGGGCCGGATCGGGCACGCCGTCGGCGGACGGAATCGCCCAGCCGTTCCGGCCGTCGAACCACTCATCCCACCAGCCGTCGAGTATGGACAAGTTCAGCGCGCCATTCAGCGCGGCTTTCATGCCGGAAGTGCCGCACGCCTCGAGCGGCCGCAGCGGATTGTTCAGCCACACGTCGCAGCCCTGCACGAGCGTGCGCGCTAGAGCCATGTCGTAGTCGGGCAGGAACACGATCCGGTGCCGCACTTGTGGATGATCGGCGAACCGCACGAGCTGCTGAATGAGCTGCTTACCGCCGTCGTCGGCCGGGTGGGCCTTACCGGCCACGACGATCTGGACCGGCCGCTCCGGATCCAGCAGGAGCGCGGTCAGCCTGGCCGGGTCATGCAGCATCATGGTGAGCCGCTTGTAGGACGGCACCCGGCGGGCGAATCCTATCGTCAGTACGTCATCGTCTAGGACGCTGTCGATCCAGATCAGCTCGGCCTCGGACGCGCCGCGCTGGCGCCAGGAAGCGCGCAGCCGCCGCCTCGCCTCGGCCACCAGCCGGGCTCGCAGCGCACGGCGCAGCTCCCACAGCCGGGCCGGGTCACTGGCGGCCCGGTCCCAGAACGACGGGTCATCGGCCGGGTCGGCGATCATCTCGCCAGCGCCGCCGCTGCCGTCGCTCACAACCGAAAGCTCACGGGCCAGCCTGACGACCTCGGGCGCCACCCAGGTCGGCGCGTGGACGCCGTTGGTGACCGAGGTGATGGGTACCTCGGCAATGTCGAACCCAGGCCACAGGCCGCTGAACATCCGCCGTGATACCGCGCCGTGCAGCCTGCTCACGCCGTTGACGCGCTGCGAAAGCCGCATGCCCATGACGGCCATGTTGAAGACGTCCGGGTCGCCACCGTCGTACGTCTCCGCGCCGAGCGCCAGGATCCGGTCTAGCGGCAGTCGAACGCTGTCGCCACCGCCAGCGGTGTCGCCACCGTCGGCGAACTGGCGTGCAACCAGATCGCGCGGGAATCTGTCGATTCCCGCAGGTACCGGCGTGTGGGTAGTGAATACCGTGCCAGCGCGGCACATCTCGAGTGCCGCGTCGAAGTCCAGGCCGAGCCGCGTGTACTCGCGGATGCGCTCGATCCCGAGAAAGCCCGCGTGGCCTTCGTTGGTGTGGAAGACATCCGGCTCGGGGTGCCCGGTGATCGCGCAATAGGCTCGCACGGCCCGGACGCCGCCGATACCGAGCAACAGTTCCTGATGAAGCCGGTGGTCGGAGGCGCCGCCGTAGAGCCGGTCGGTGACCTCCCGGAGGTCAGGGCCGTTTTCCTCGACGTAGGAGTCGAGCAAGAGCAACGGCACCCGGCCGACCTGAGCCACCCAGATCTGCGCGGCCAGCTTGGCCCCGTCGGCTAGGCCGACGCTCACTCGCACCGCATTACCGGCCGAATCCCGGAGCAGCGTCAGGGGCAGCCCGTTCGGGTCTGAGGCCGGGTATCGCTCAGTTTGCCAGCCCTCGATGGACAGCGCCTGGGTGAAGTAGCCGTGCCGGTACAGCAAGCCCACGCCGATCAGCGGCACGCCGAGGTCGCTGGCCGCCTTGAGATGATCTCCGGCCAGGATGCCGAGACCGCCGGAATACTGGGGAAGCGCCGCCGTGATCCCGAACGCGGGCGAGAAGTAGGCGATCGCCACAGGCAGCCGAGCAC
>Ga0126371_10005378_pt1 | contig 11369 bp, 8 predicted proteins | sample PanSoiMetaPlot_4_FD_110145 | JGI IMG/M metagenome (GOLD analysis project Ga0126371, IMG submission 110145) | Tropical forest soil microbial communities from Panama - MetaG Plot_4 | ecosystem: Environmental > Terrestrial > Soil > Tropical forest > Bulk soil | place: Panama | collected 2016-02-17
CGATCTTCTGGCGCAGCTGATTGATGAAGATGAGCGAGCAACCGGTGCGGTGCGCCACGCCGGTGAGCTTGCGCATGGCCTGCGACATGAGTCGTGCCTGCAGACCCATGTGTTGATCACCCATCTCGCCCTCGATCTCGGCGCGCGGCACGAGCGCCGCAACCGAGTCGATGACGATGACGTCCAGCGCCCCGGAACGGATGAGCATGTCGGCGATCTCGAGCGCTTGCTCGCCCGTGTCGGGCTGACTGACAAGCAACGCATCAGTGTCGACGCCCAGGGCCCGGGCGTACTCGGGGTCGAGGGCGTGCTCGGCGTCGATGAACGCAGCGACGCCGCCGGCAGCCTGCGCGTTGGCCACCGCATGCAGCGCCACCGTGGTCTTTCCGGAACTCTCAGGTCCGTATATTTCGACGACCCGTCCACGCGGCAGACCACCGATGCCGAGCGCGACATCGAGCGCGATCGACCCCGTGGGGATCACCTCGATCGGCGCTGCGGCCCGCTCGCCGAGACGCATGACCGACCCCTTGCCGAACTGCTTGTCGATCTGCGTCAGGGCGACGTCGAGCGCCTTGTCACGGTCGAACCCTGCTGCCATCAGGCCACCTCATTCACTAGTTCGCGAGCTGTCAGCCGAGACGCTAGAGCCAGGCGCCGACAACTTCGCCGTCTTGGGCGAAGTTGTGGACGACGCTCCGACAATCCACAGCCTAGGCGAACACTCGTTCGAGATAGCCACACGACACGCCGTCTGGATCCGCCGGAGGCGGATCTCCGTCTCCACCACTCGACAGAGCGGACGGCGACCAAGCTCGACCGCAACCACCAGGCGATGAGAGCTCGCGCGAAGAGCCCGCCGGCCGCGACGGGGTCGCGCCGAAGGCGCGTGCGGAGCTCGGTACCCGCCCCTTGGGGGCGGTGCCGAGCTTCGCCTCCGGCGGATCAACGAAGGTGGGCTGGGATGTCGAACTCGTCGCACACCGCGCGCCAAATGTCCTTCGTCTCGACGCCTGCCGCGATCGCCTCGTCGATAGTCGCGCCAAGTGCCGGCAGCCGGTAATCGGCAGCGACGCTGCGGGCGTAGGTGGCGCCGAAGCGCGCCTCCATCCGGTTCCAGAAGTCGGTCAGGCGCATGTCCATCACTGTAGGAGTAGCCCGCGCGGCAGCCCCGTAGCGGTTGGCACCATCGTTCGCGTGACCGACCTGTGGTACGCACTGCCAGTCCTCGCCGGGGCAAAGATCCGCCTCGAGCCGCTCGCGCTCGAGCATGCCGAGGGCTACCTCGCCGCGTCCGAGCGGGACGGCGACGAAGTGTTCCGCTGGATGGCCGTCTGGCCGCCGAAATCCGTGGAGGACGCGCGCGACCAGATCCTGACCGCGCTCACGGCCCGCGCCCGCGGCGAGCGGTTCGCGTACGCCCAGATCGACGCCGCTTCGGGAGAGTTCGCCGGCACCACCTCGTACTACGACGTCGACCCCGCGCTGCACACGATCTCGATCGGGCACACCTGGCTCGGCCGCCGGTGGTGGCGCACCGGCCACAACACCGAATCGAAGCTGCTCATGATGGGCCACGCCTTCGACACCCTGGGCGCGGCCCGGGTCGTGTGGCACACCGACATCTACAACGAGCGCTCCCAGGCCGCCATCGAGAGGCTCGGGGCCACGCGCGAGGGCGTGCTGCGCAAGCATCGGATCCGCAAGGACGGTAGCTGGCGCGACTCGGTGCAATACGCCATGACCGACGACGACTGGCCGGCCGCGAAGGCCCGGCTGACCGAGCGGCTGAGACTGTCGTAGGGGCGAGGCAGACTGGACGGCGTGTCCCGCTTCTCCCCAGCCACCCAGGCGTGGTTCGACGGCGCCTTTGCGGCGGCCACTCCGGCACAGGAGGGCGCCTGGGACGCGATAGCCCGAGGCGAGCACACCCTGGTTGTGGCGCCGACGGGGTCGGGCAAGACGCTCGCCGCGTTCCTCTCGGCGCTCGACCGGCTCGCCGCACTGCCCATACCGGACGAACCACTGCGCCGCTGCCGCGTCCTCTACGTCAGTCCGCTCAAGGCGCTGGCCGTCGACATCGAGCGCAACCTGCGTTCACCACTTGCCGGGATCCGGCAGGCGGCCGCGCGCCTCGGGCTGCCGCCTGCCGATGTCACGGTTGCGATGCGCACGGGCGACACGTCCGCGGACGAACGGCGCCTGTTCGCCCGGCGGCCGGCCGACATCCTGATCACCACGCCGGAGTCGCTCTTTCTGCTACTTACCTCGGGCGCCCGCGAGGCGTTGCGGGGTGTCGACACCGTGATCGTCGACGAAGTGCACGCCGTCTGCGCCACGAAACGCGGGGCGCATCTCGCGCTGTCCCTGGAGCGTTTGGACGCCCTGCTCGATGCGCCGGCGCAGCGCATCGGCCTGTCCGCCACGGTGCGCCCGGTCGACGAGGTGGCTACGTTCCTGGCCGGCGGCCGCCCGGTCGCGGTCGTGCAGCCTCCTGCCGCCAAGACGTTCGATCTGCAGGTCGTCGTCCCGATCGAGGACATGTCAACACTCGGTGAGCCGGCCGGCGACCTCACCGGCCCGGCGGCGAGCGCCGAGCGGCGCACCTCCATATGGCCGCATGTCGAAGAACGGGTGCTCGACCTGGTCGAAGCGCACCGGTCCACGATTGTGTTCGCCAACTCACGCCGGCTGGCGGAGCGGCTGACCGCCCGGCTCAACGAGCTTGAGGCGGAACGCCGCGGCGCAGCCCTCGAGTCCGCGGGCCCGCCGGCACAGCTCATGGGACAGTCCGGCGCCGGCCACCCGACCGGCGAGGTGGTCGTGGCACGTGCGCACCACGGCTCCGTCTCGCGTGAGCAACGGGTACTTGTGGAGGAGGAGCTCAAGGCCGGCCGGCTCCCTGCGGTCGTCGCGACGTCGTCACTCGAGCTCGGCATCGATATGGGCGCCGTCGACCTCGTCGTGCAGGTCGAGGCGCCGCCGTCCGTCGCGTCCGGGTTGCAGCGCATCGGCCGCGCCGGGCATCAGGTCGGCGCCATCTCGCGAGGCGTCATCTTCCCGAAGTACCGGGGCGACCTGGTCGAATGCGCGGTCGTCGCCGAACGGATGCGTGACGGCGCGATCGAGGCGATGCGTTACCCCCGTAACCCGCTCGATGTCCTGGCCCAGCACATCGTCTCGATGGTGGCAATGGACGAGCTGACCGTCGATGATGTCGAGGCGGTCGTGCGCCGGACGGCGGCATTCGCCGGGCTGCCCCGGTCAGCCCTCGAGGCGGTGCTCGACATGCTTGCCGGGCGCTACCCCTCCGACGCGTTCGCCGAGCTGCGACCTCGGCTGGTGTGGGACCGGTTGACGGGCGTGCTGCGTGCGCGGCCCGGCGCTCAGCGGCTGGCCGTGACGAGCGGCGGCACGATCCCCGACCGTGGGCTGTTCGGCGTGTTCCTCGCCGGAGCGGACGGCCCGGGTCGACGGGTGGGCGAACTCGACGAGGAGATGGTGTACGAGTCGCGGGTAGGCGACGTGTTCCTGCTCGGGTCGTCCTCCTGGCGCATCGAGGACATCACCCACGACCGCGTGCTGGTCACCCCAGCTCCCGGCGAGATCGGCCGGATGCCGTTCTGGAAGGGCGACGCCCCGGGGCGACCGGTCGAGCTGGGCCGCGCGCTCGGTGCGTTCATGCGTGAGGTGTCCACTGTGGACGCCACGGCAGCCGAGCAGCGGGCCCAAGCGGCCGGGCTCGACGAATGGGGATCCGGCAACCTGCTCGCGTACCTGCGCGAGCAGCGCGAGGCCACCGGTGCACTGCCCGACGACCGCACGGTCGTGGTCGAGCGGTTCCACGACGAGCTCGGCGACTGGCGTCTTGTCGTGCACTCGCCGTTCGGCGCTCCGGTGAACGCGCCGTGGGCGCTGGCGATCAGCGCGCGACTGCGTGAGCGGTACGGCATCGAGGTGCAGTCGATGCATAGCGACGACGGCATCGTCGTGCGGCTGCCCGACACCGACGCCGAGCCACCGAGTGCCGACCTGGCGGTGTTCGACTCTGACGAGATCGAGGCACTCGTGACCGCCGAGCTGGGCGGATCGGCGGTGTTCGCGGCCCGGTTCCGTGAGTGCGCCGCCCGCTCGCTGCTGCTGCCGCGTCGTGACCCGCGCCGGCGCACGCCGCTGTGGCAGCAGCGCCAGCGGGCCAACCAGCTGTTGCAGGTGGCCAGCGAATACGGCGACTTCCCCGTCACGCTCGAGGCGATGCGTGAGTGCCTGCAGGATGTGTTCGACGTACCTGGGCTGGCCGGGCTGATGCGTGAGATGGCGTCGCGGACCGTCCGCCTCGTCGAGGTCGAGACGCGTGAAGCGTCGCCGTTTGCTCGATCGCTGCTATTCGGCTATGTCGGCATGTTCCTGTACGAGGGGGACGCACCGCTGGCCGAACGGCGCGCGCAGGCGCTGTCGCTGGACAATGCGCTACTCGCCGAACTGCTCGGGTCCACGGACCTGCGCGAACTGCTCGACGCCGACGCGATCGCCGCAGTCGAGGCGGAGCTTTCCCGGCTGGCGCCCGAGCGGCACGCTCACGGCAGCGACGCCGTGCACGACCTGCTGCGCGGCATCGGCGACCTGAGCACTGCCGAGGCGCTGGCACGCGGGGCGACACCGCAGGATCTCGTGACGCTGGAGGAGCAACGGCGCGCGATACGAGTCCGGGTGGCCGGCGATGAGCGCTGGCTCGCGATCGAAGACTCCGGCCGGGTCCGCGATGCGCTCGGCACCGCGCTTCCGGTCGGTGTACCGGAGACGTTTACCGAGCCGGTGCGCGACCCGCTCGGTGATCTGGTGGCGCGCTATGCCCGCACACATGGCCCGTTCCACGCGGCCGACGTGGCGGCGCGCCTCGGGCTCGGTCCGGCGGTCGTCGCCGCCGCCCTGGACCGGCTGCGCGCGTCCGGGCGGCTGCTTTCGGGCGAGTTCCGGCCGGGCGGCATCGGCGCCGAGTGGTGCGACGCCGAGGTGCTGCGACTGATCCGACGGCGCTCGTTGGCGGCGCTGCGGCGTGAGGTCGAGCCGGTTCCGGCGGATGCGCTGGCGCGCTTCCTGCCGGCATGGCAGGGCGTCACCGGCCGGCGGCTGCACGGCGCGGACGGGCTGCTGCGCGCGGTGGAGCAACTTGCAGGCGTGCCGTTGCCGGCCAGTGCCCTGGAATCGCTGGTCCTGCCCGGCCGGGTCGACGGCTACGCTCCCGCACTGCTCGACGAGTTGACCCTGGCCGGCGAGGTGCTGTGGGCCGGCGCCGGAGCGCTGGCTGGCAACGACGGCTGGCTCACGCTGGCCCCGGCCGACGGGGCACCGCTGCTGCTCGCCGAGCCCGTGCCACCTCCTGAGGGCGCGGTCCATCAGGCGCTGCTCGCGGCTCTGGACGGCGATCAGGCGATGTTCTTCCGGTCGCTGGCCGAGCGCATCGACGCCAGTGACGTCGACCTCGCCCAGGCGGTGTGGGATCTCGTCTGGGCCGGCTGGCTCACCAACGACACGATCGCGCCACTGCGCGCGCTGCTGGGTAGAGGCACCCGCACCGCCCACTCCCGGCGCGCCCGCCCGCCGCGCGCCCGCTACGGCCGTTACGCCGGGCTGGCGCCGCCGGCCGGGCGGACCTCGGCCGCCCCAGCAACGTTGGCCGGACGGTGGTCGCGCCTGCCGCGCCGCGAGCTCGACCCCACCCGCCGCGCGCTGGCCGCGGCCGAGACGTTGCTCGACCGCCACGGCGTGATCACGCGAGGTGCCGTCACTGCCGAGCGAGTGCCCGGCGGCTTCGCCGCGGTGTATCCCGTGCTCAAGGCCGCCGAAGAGTCCGGCCGCGCCCGACGCGGCTACTTCGTCGAGGGGCTGGGCGCCGCACAGTTCGCCCTGCCTGGCGCCGTCGACCGGCTCCGCACCCAGGCTCGGGACGACAGCGCAGCGCCGGCGCTCGTGCTCGCCGCGACCGATCCGGCCAACCCCTACGGCGCGGCGCTGCCCTGGCCGGAACGACCAGCCGAAGACGACGGCAAGCGCGGCCACCAGCCGGCGCGTAAGGCGGGAGCGCTCGTCGTCGTGGTCGGCGGGCGGTGCGCGCTCTATGTCGAGCGCGGCGGGCGCACGCTGCTCAGCTTCAGCGACGACCCGGGGCTGCTGCAGCCGGCCGCCGACGCGCTGGCGCTGGCCGTTCGCGACGGCGCGCTGGGCAAGCTATCCGTCGAGCGGGCCGACGGCACGCCGGTTGTCGCGTCGCCACTGGGCGAGGCGCTGGAGGCCGCCGGCTTCCGGCCGACGCCGCGCGGCCTTCGGCTACGCGCCTGAACCATGCCAGAAGGCGACACGGTATGGCTGACTGCCAAGCGATTGCATGACGCCCTCGTCGGACGGATTGTCACCACATTCGACCTGCGCGTGCCCGAACTCGCGACCTGCGATCTGGCGGGCGACACGGTGCTGGAGGTAATCGCGCGGGGAAAGCACATCTTGATCCGGTTCGCGGGCGGCCTGACCCTGCACAATCACCTGCGCATGGACGGCTCGTGGCGCATCGTCGCGGCCGGGCGCCGGCCGGGCGCGTTGCCCGCGCACATGATCCGCGCACTCATCGGCAACGACACGTGGACCGCCGCGGGCTACCGGGTCCACGACCTGCGCCTCGTGCACGCCGCGGACGAGGCACGGCTGGTCGGTCATCTCGGTCCGGACCTGCTCGGCCCCGACTGGGATCCGGACACGGCTGTCGGGCGGCTCCGTGCCCGGACCGACCGTCCGGTCGGTGAGGCGCTGCTCGACCAGCGCAACCTCGCCGGCATCGGCAACCTGTACAAGTGCGAGGCCCTGTTCGTCGAGCGCACCAACCCGTGGACACAGGTGGGAAACGTCGCCGACCTGCGTCGCCTCGTCGTGACCGCCCAGCGGCTGATGCGCGTCAACCGCGACCATCCCGAGCAATCCACCACCGGCATGTCCGGTCGCGGCCGCGAGCACTGGGTGTACCGGCGCGCCGGATCGGCCTGCCGTCGATGCCGCACGCCGATCCGCCACGAGATACAGGGCGCAGCGCCCTACCAGCGCGATACGTTCTGGTGCCCGACGTGCCAGCCGGCGAGGTAGGCGCTCGGCGAAGCGCCGTCCGAGACTGAGTCAGGCCTGGTCGGGCGCCTTGGTGACGTCATTGGGAATGGCGGAGCTTGAGGGCGACTGCGAGCCTATCGCGGGTCGCTCACCGCCTTCCACCGCCTGCGGTCCGGCCGTGCCGCCCTTTTCGGCTTCGAGCGAGGCGCGGATTTCCTGCAGTCGCGCGGAACCCTTGAGGTTGACGGTCGCGCGCTCTATCTCCAGCTTCCGGCCGGCGACCGAGTCCTGCGCCAGCTCGGCCTGGCCCAGCGCCACCGAGTAGCGCTGCTCGATCTTGTCGCGCACCTCGCCGAGCGTCGGGACGTTGGACGGTGCGGCCAGCTCGCTCATCTGCTGCAGCGACTTGGACACGGCTTCCTGCATCTTGGCCTGTTCCAGCTGGGTCAGCAGCTTGGTGCGCTCGGCCAGCTGTTGCTCCAAGCGCATCTCGTTGGTCTTGACGGCCTCACGAGCCTGCGCCGCTGCTTGCAGCGACTGGTCGTGCAGCGACTTGAGGTCCTGCACCGACTGCTCAGCCGCGACAAGCTGGTTCGCCAGCGCTTGCGCGGTCTGCTCGAAATCCGCAGCCTTCTCGGCGTCTCCGCCGGCGCGCGCCTGGTCGGCGAGTACGAGCGCCTGGCGCGCCTGCGCCTGAAGGTTTTCGACCTCGCCAAGTTGACGGTCGAGCTTCATCTCCAGCTGCCGCTGGTTGCCGATGACGCTGGCGGCCTGCCTGGTCAGCGCCTGATGCTGCTGCTGTGCCTCCGCGATCGCCTGCTGGATCTGGATCTTGGGGTCAGCCTTCTCGTCGACCTTGGCGCCGAACCATGCCGAGAAGTACTTCCAACCCCGCACGAACGGATTGGGCTTGGCCATGTTCGACGCCTCCGCATGCTCACACTGAACTGATCAGCCAATGATGCCGCTTCCATCGTCTCGACGTGCGGGCGGTGCGGCAAGTTCCGTCGCTCAGGCCGAGGCCGCCTGCGCGCCGGCCGGAGCGTCGGGCAGCCCGGCGACCAGCACTTCGACGTCGGCGGCGATCACGTCAGGCGTCGACGGCGACACGATGTGAGAGGCGAGCCAGCGCAGCACGAGGTCAGCACCGCCGCGGTCCGCCCGTCCGACCGCCGTCCGCACGGCATCACGGGCCTGCCGCCATCCGACGGCGGCAGGATCGACGCGGGCAAGCGCGGTCAGGGTCGCGGGTTCGCGGCGCGCCAGCGCGCGAAGCGCGGAATGCTCGGACAGCGCCGTCGCCGCAGCGCCCAGCGCCTCGGGCAGCGGCCGGCTCGCCGCGCCGTCGATCAGCTGCTCGATTTCGTCCGCGAGCAGCGCCGAAAGCACCGCCTCGCGGGTACGGAAATGGTTGTAGAGCGTCGCCTTGGCGACTCCGGCCGCGGCGGCCACCTGCGCCATCGTGATCTTGGTCCCGCTCGCCTCGACGGCATGCCGGGCACCCACCAACAGGGCGGCCCGAGTGCGGTTCATGGCGTTGCCGGCCCGCGACCGCGTGCCCGCCGCCCGGACCGGCGCCGCGGACGCGTCCTGCATCGGCGCTGCGGTCGGCCGGAAAAGGGTGTCGATGAGCGGGTCGGAACCCATGCCGAGGACGCTACCGCGCCGGTACCGCACCGCCACGGTGGCGCGCGGGTCGCCGCGATGAGCGCTCGCGCGAAGAGACCGCCGCCGCGACGCGGCCCACGCCGGAGGCGTGGAGCGGAGCCAGGGATCCACCCGAGCGCAGCGAGCGGTGGAGACGGGGATTCGCGCCAGGCGGGATGAACTACGCGGCGACTGGGCCCAGTGCTCGCGCCTGCGGTCCTCGCGAGTCCTCGGGCGCCGGGTTCAGCCGAGCGCGGTCGGTACCTGGCACGTGGCCCAGGCGCACTGCCAGTTTCTCTTCCCGGCGCAGGGTGTCAGTGACTTCGCGGAACAGTTCGGACAGTTCGACGTCGAGGGCACGGCAAATCGCGGCGAGCAATTCGGACGAAGGTTCCTTCTGCCCGCGCTCAACCTCGGACAGATACCCGAGACTCACCCGCGCACTGGACGAAACCTCACGTAACGTGCGCCGCTGGCGCAACCGCAGCCCGCGAAGGGTCTCGCCAACGACTTGTCGTAGCACAGCCATGGTGGGAAACCCCCTTCACGATGCGATCCGGCGCGGGATGAGCCGGATGCAATTTACGTTACCTGCCGCTGCGGACAGCCATGTCTTTGTCCTTGGTACTCCGCTCACAGCGAACGTAACGCTGTAATCGCGCCCGCGCATTCCCTTTTGAGGATGTCCAGCATGGCCTCGACGGCGGCGGCCCGGATCGCGGCTCGCTCGCCGGCGAATGCGCGCTCGGCAACCGTCTCGTCGGACGGACCTGCGAGCGCCAGAAAGACGGTGCCGACCGGCTTATCGTCCTGTGGGTCTGGACCGGCCACGCCGGTCACCCCGAGGCCGTACGTAGCGCCAAGCCTGGCGCGCGCCCCGTGGGCGAGCGCGAGCGCGACATCCGCGTCGACCGCGCCGCGTTCGTCCAACAGCCCGGACGGCACCCCTGCGAGCGCAGTTTTCAGCTCGGTGGCATACACCACGAGACCACCACGAACCGTGACGCTTGCACCGGGCGACGCGGTCAGCGCCGCGGTGAGCAGCCCGCCGGTCAGCGACTCGGCAACCGCCACCGTCGCGCCGAGCTCGCGCAGGTCGGCGTGCAGTGCGGCGAGCTCGCTCGCATAGTCGGTCATGCCGCAGCCCGCGTGGTCCGGCGCAGGCGCATCGCCCGGGCCACATAGTCGACGCCCGTGATCAGCGCCATGACGACGGCGGCCCCCATCACGACGACGGCCAGCACGTGCAGCCAGCCGGACAGCGGCAACACGTAGAGCCCGATTGCCACGCCTTGCAGCAGCGTCTTGACTTTGCCGCCGCGGCTGGCGGGCATGACACCGTGGCGAATCACCCAGAACCGCAGCAACGTGACGCCGACCTCACGGATGAGGATCACCACCGTCACCCACCACGCCAGCTCGCCGAGCACGGAGAGGCCGACCAGCGCTGTCCCCACGAGGGCCTTGTCCGCGATGGGGTCGGCGAGCTTCCCGAACTCGGTAACGAGCCCCCGCTTGCGGGCCAACTCGCCGTCCAGCCGGTCGGTGACGGATGCGATCGCGAAGACGACACATGCCCAGATGCGCCAAACCGTGTCGTGACCGCCGTTGTGGAACAGCAGCAGCGCGAAGACCGGCACGAGCAGCAACCGCAGCACGGTCAGGGCGTTGGCGATGTTCCACGCCGAGACCGAGCCCGACGTCTCAGCGATCCGGTCGTCGGGCAACGGACCGGCCTTCACCGGCACGGGACAGCGGTCAGGTCCACGCCGTCGGCGTCGGCGACAATCGCGGTGACGAGCTCGCCCCGGCGCGCCCCGGGCACCTGTGTGACGCCGTCGTCCGGGCCCTGGTGCGCGGCGCGGCCGACGCCTGCCTGCTCGATCAGCACCTCCACCGTCGTACCGACGCGCTCGACGGCCCGCTGCGACACGAGCTCGTCCGCCAAGGTCGCGACGTGATCGACGCGGGCCGCCACCTCATCGGCGTCAAGCTTGCCGTCGAATCCGGCGGCGGCAGTCCCCTCCTCGTCGGAGTAGCCGAATACGCCGATGGCATCGAGGCCGGCAAGTCCGAGGAACCGCTCCAATTCGGCGACGTCCGCCTCGGTCTCGCCGGGAAAGCCGACAATGACGTTGCTGCGGGCCCCCAGATCAGGGGCGAGCGCGCGGGCGCGGTCGAGCAGTTCGAGGAACGCGTCGGCCGAGCCGAACCGCTTCATCCGGCGCAGCACCGGGGCACTCGCGTGCTGGAACGACAGGTCGAAGTAGGCGGCCACCTGTGGCGTCGTCGAGATCACCTCGACGAGCGAGGGCCGGAGCTCAGCCGGCTGCAGGTACGACACGCGCACCCGCTCGACGCCGCCGAGGCCGGCGAGCTGCGGCAGGAGCGCCTCGAGCGCGCGTAGATCGCCGAGATCCTTGCCGTAGGACGTGGAGTTCTCGCTGACCAGCACCAGCTCGCGCGCCCCTGTCGAGGCCAGCCAACGCGCCTCGGCGAGCACCTCATTCGGAGGGCGCGACACGAACGCACCACGGAACGACGGGATAGCACAAAACGAACAGCGCCGGTCGCATCCGGAAGCCAGCTTGACGTACGCCACCGGGGCATCGGAAAGGCGACGGCGCGCA
>Ga0126371_10005379_pt1 | contig 11365 bp, 7 predicted proteins | sample PanSoiMetaPlot_4_FD_110145 | JGI IMG/M metagenome (GOLD analysis project Ga0126371, IMG submission 110145) | Tropical forest soil microbial communities from Panama - MetaG Plot_4 | ecosystem: Environmental > Terrestrial > Soil > Tropical forest > Bulk soil | place: Panama | collected 2016-02-17
CGATTCGGAAGATCACGCTTTCTTTTCAATTCCTTTGACGTACAATCTCATCGAAAATGCTGGCTGAAGAACGACGTTTCCAAATCCGGGAAATCCTCTCTTCGCAACGCACTGTGTCCGCTTCAGAACTTTGCGAGCGGCTCAAGGTGACGGCAGCTACGATCCGGCGCGACCTCGCCACTCTCGAGCAGGAAGGGGTACTCGTGCGCTCCCATGGCGGGGCGGTGTCGCGTATGTCGAGCACGAACTTCCAGCCTACCTATGACGCACTCTTGAGGAGCCAAAACGAAGAGAAGCGGCAGATCGCCAGGGCCGCGGAAGAACTGGTCTTAGATGGGGACACGATTTTTCTCGAAAGCAGCACTACGGTTTTCGAGCTGGCGCGCAGGCTGGTGCATCGCCATCGTCTGATGGTGGTCACCAATTCTCCGAGCATTGTGTGCGAACTGCAGCGCAGCGCGAGTGTGGCCGTCATGTGCACGGGCGGGGATCTGATGAAGGACACCTTCTGCCTCTCCGGCGAATGGGCGCAGCGGGCCTTGTCGGAAATCCGCCTGGACAAGGCAATTCTCGGGGTCAGCGCGATTGATCCAAAGTATGGAGTCTCGACCGCCCACCATGCTGAGGCGCAGCTAACCAGGATGGTTTCGCGAGCAGCGAAGACGCGCATTGCGTTAGCAGATCACACGAAATTTGGCAGGCAGCGGTTCGCCTTCGTTGGTCCGGTTACCGACATTGACATTCTCATAACCGACTCCGGCACCGATCCCAACTATATCCAGGAGCTGCGTGATGCCGGGCTGCAGGTGATTGTGGCCGAATTCGGGCGCAAAAAAGCAACCATTCACGCATATTCAAGCAACAACGTTGACAATCGATCAGGTGCGGACTAGCCGGCCGCTACTCTGGGCGAACCTCGAGGAGCAGGTGACCGTTGAACTGTACGTTCAACCGCGCATTCTGTCCGGAAATAGTTCCGAAGGTCTTGTCGTTCACGTAGTCGTAGACACTGTATTTGCGATCCTCGAGCCCACGCAGCTCAATCGGTCCTTTCCACTGCTTCGCGTAAAAGGCGTAATACATGGACTGGTCGCGGCGGATCACGTGCGTCTCCGGCAGGTCAAAGCCGATATCGTAAAGTTGGCCCAGGTACTGACCACGGGATAGCATTTTGTCGCGATAAATACGAAGCCATCGTTCGAATTTTGCTTCGCGCTCCGGGGTCAGATCGGATTTGCTTCTTTTCTTCACCAGGGAAGGAAGCACAAACTGCGATCCGAGCACACCACCGACGCCCACCGTGGACGCAAAATCATTTCCACCGTCCGACAATTCGACGTGATCGCCAAAAAACGGCAGGTCATCTCCCATCAGCGCCTTCAGGGTTTTTGCCTTCGAGCGGACTTGAAACGAACTCTCCGGGTCGGAGGCGACTGACATGTTGAAGTGAGGCATGGTGAGAAACGAATAACCCGTGCCGCAGGGGCAGAACTCAACCAGTGCCCCAGGCTTGACAGATTGTGCGGTCTCATAGATTTGCCGGAAGAAATCCGGCATGGCTTCGACGGAGTCTTCGGGCGAAGCGTGATGGTGGGCCGGGTTGTAACAGGCGGGAGCGCCATTCATGTGCTGGCCATCGAGCTTCAGACCGTCGAATCCCCAGTCGACCAGAATCTTACGCACCAGAGCCTTGTGGTACTCGATGACGCTTTTGTCCGCAGGGCATAGGTAATTTGAATTCCACCATGAAATCTTTCTCTTCGAGCCGTCCTTGTTTAGCAACGCATAGTCGGGATGCTCTTGGAGCAGTTTCGAATCCGGCACGGCGCTCAACGGCGACCACCACAGTTGCGCGCGGAAGCCTTCCGCGTGTATGCGGTCGACGAGGGCTCTCATGTCCTTATCGCCATTCGGAAATTTTTTCGGATCCAGTTCCCAATCGCCAACATTGTTCTGCCAGCCGTCGTCGAGCGTGACCCACTTGAAGCCGAGCCGTTTTGCTGTCGGCAGGGTATCGTAGACCTGCTGCGGACGGACGGTGCGTCCGTAGCCCCAAGCGCACCAGATCGCGCCTTTGCCGTCCGTCGGCGGACTTGCCGGGCGAAGACCTTGGGCAACCATGAATCGCCGGTATTCAACCAGCGCGTTGAAGTAATCCCGCTGATGAACCGCAACGAAGGTGCGAAAAGTATGGAAGCTCTCTCCCGGCTTCAGCACAATCTCTTGCCGCCGTTCGACGGCGACGCTGGCGTGATCGGGATCTGGCATCGAGACCGGCAAGGAAACCAGCCGCGGCCGCAACTCCACGTGTCCCACCGCGATCCCAACATCTCGACGCCAAACGTCTACGATCGGGGTCCCGCCACCATAGTCGCTGGCGTTCATGCCAAGATAATTCTGCTGCCGGAATCCCGCTTTGAGCGGCAATATCCAGTTCGGCCTTTTTTCGTATGAACCGCTTTGGTATGACCAGAGCGCAGGAACGCCTGAGTCGCCCTGCGTGTCGACTGTGTAGTTGTTGTTCGTCCACTGCGTGATCGTCAGGTTGGTGCGGCCGGTGTTGGTGTATTCGACATCAAACACCGCCAGCGCAGGAAAATCATCGTAGATGGTTGTGGCGATCGTCTTGGTGAGGCTCGGTGCGCTGCCCGTCAAAGTGAACTTCCGCCCAACACCGACGCTGTCTTTGACGCTCTCGCTAGTCTGCGACACCAGGTGAAAAAGCGCCCACGTCCGCGTGGCTGTTTTCACGCTTTCCGACACCGCGAACGGTCCCAAAGGTATCGCTTTCCCTTCGAAGAGAGCCACCACCCGGCTGCGCATGGAGGAGTCAAATTCGATTGCCAGGTTCTTACCTCGAATGTCCGCCACTCGATGTCTTGGCGCTTTCGCGGTCGGTTGCGGGGTTGTTTGCGCAATTCCAGCGCACGAAAGTATGCCGATGATAACGATGTCTTGGGCGAAGGTTCGTAGGGATACCCGAGCGCTATGGTGTTGCGATTCATTTCTTTTCACTGCGAAATAGTTCCTTTTTTAGCAATATCGGCCAGAATAAACATGAAGTCAAACCATCCGATCGGAGGGAACGGGAGCTGGGAGCGAGGAATTGCCCCGAGGATTAGGCCAAATCGCGGCGCAAGAACCCGCTTGACAAGGGGCAAATACGAAAGTAAAAGTTATCGAAACAAAGCTTGCGAAACCACAAGAGACATATCGCGGATCTTTCCTTGTTCCTTTCAGAGTTGCGTTCGTGGTCAGCCGCAGCCCATCTCGTGGCGATCTCCATCATCCTTACTCATGCATCATGGGCGCAAAATAAGCCGGTTGAATCTCTCCAGGCGAAAACGATCGGTGTGACGGTTAGCCCAAGAGATGGGGGCTATGCAATTTTCGATCCTGCCTCGTCGAAGTCAATTCTCCACGCAAGCGTCGCGGTAGAAGTCGATCATCACTGGATCCGGTCGAACGACTATCCGAAGCATTCCGTCAAAAGCGAGAATTTCACCGACAAGGTGGGATCGCGTGCGTCGCTTACGGTAACGAATCGCGGCCTCTCCAACCAGCCGGACCTGACCTATTCCGTCGACCTGCACTCGTCTCCGGATTTCGTCACCATCACCGCGACAGTACGGAACTCGGGAGCAAAACCGATGGTGGTGCAGGCGATTCGCAGCCTCGAAGCTGAGGGAGCGCCGGTGGTGGATTTGGGCGCGAGCGATGCTTCCGACCGGGTGCTTTCTGACAGTTTTAGTGAAGACCGCCCGGGCATCGTTATCCACGATCTGCCGGAGGCAACCTCCGGCTTGCATCGCGCCGTCGGCAGCCAACTGATCTACAACCGCGAAACCAAGCGCAGCCTTTTTGTGGGAGCCTTGTCATCGGACAAATTTCTCACCGTCCTGCGGCTTCATATCGAAAGAGGACACGCGTCGAAGTACGAGGTCGACTCGACCGGAACCACCGAATTGGCTATAGAGAACTCGCTCGAGCATTCCCGGCCGGAGGACCGCATCGAGCTGAGTCTCCCTCTTGCTCCCGGGGCGGAAATACGTTCGGAGCGGATGCTGATCAGCACCGGAACCGACTATCTCGATCAAATGAAAACATATGGCGGTCTGGTTCGCCAGTTCCATCATCCTCGCGAAATCACCACCCCTCCCGCAGGATGGTGGAGTTGGACGGCCTACTATTTTGGACTGAATCAGGGAACAGCTCTCACCAATGCCAAGTGGCTGTCAGAGAACCTGAAAGAACTCGGCTACAGCTTCTTTCATATCGACGAGGGATATCAATATGCGCGCGGAGAATACACCACTCCCGATGCCACCTTGTTTCCCGGCGGGATGCGCGTTCTGGAGCACAAAATTTCTGGCCTCGGACTGACTCCCGGTATCTGGACGGCTCCCTTCGAAGTCTCGGAACGCTCCTGGGTCTACGAGAACCACAAGGATTGGCTGGTCCACAACGCTACAGGACAGCCGATTCATGCCGGATGGGTTCTCCAGGAACGAAAAATCGATCCTCTTTATATCCTCGATACCACGAATCCCGGCGCGCAGAAGTATCTGCGGCAGACCTACTCCACCCTGACCAAAGACTGGGGTATCCGCTACATCAAGCTCGACTTCATGGATGATGCCGCGATTGAAGGCTTTTATTACAAACCGCACACAACGGCCCTGGAGGCGCAGCGCATTGGTCTCGAAGTCATCCGTGAAGCCGTGGGCGAAAATGTGCTGCTCGATAAAGACGGCAGCCCCATGCTCAATCCCGTGGGACTCGTAGATACTGGCCGAATTTCCGTCGACACCGGGCACTCGTTCGCAGCCAGCCGGGAAGCAGCCTCGGGCATCGCGGCGCGTTTCTTCATGAACGGGAACTATTACTTCGCAGATCCCGACGCATTCACCGTCGCTCGCCAGACCATTCCCGAGCAGACGTGGCACGGGGGAAAGAAGCCGCTGACGCTTGATGAGGCCAGAGTCTCCATCGCGCTTGCTGCCATCGCCGGAGGAATGTATGAAATCGGCGACGACTTGCCCACGCTTGGTGCCGATCCGGACCGGGTTGCGCTGGTCAAAAATCAAGATCTGATGAACATGACACGGCTGGGACGTTCGTCCCTTCCGCTCGACTTGATGAGCTACATTCCGACCGATGAGATGCCCAGCATTTTTCTTCTTCGTGAAAGCAAGCGGCAGTCGATTCTGACCGTCTTCAACTGGACGGAGAAGCCGACGGAGCACAAGGTTGATCTCGCCAAAGATGTCGCACTAGAGGAAAGCCACAATCAGATATTCGATGTTTTCGAAGGGAAGTTGCTCGGGGAGAAGCTGGACTCTATCGACGTTTCCCTGCCACCGCATTCAGCCAAGGTTTTCAAGATCGTCGACACCTCCATTCCACCGGCGGCGCCGGCGGTTACCGTAAACCTTCCTGACCACGTAGTGGTGGGCATGACAGCTGAACTCTCTGCTCAAAGCGACCCCAACGGCACCCCTGCATTGCGCTACGTGTGGCAGTTCGGAGACGGCACCAGCGGCGAAGGGATGAAAGTCGAGCACACCTTCACTCGTGCCGGAGATTTCCGCATCAGTCTGCATGTGGAGGGGCTGGACGGCATCGCCCTCGATAAATTAATCCCCGTTGCCGTCACCGGCAAGATCAATACCCGTTTCGATCCCGCCAGCAAGCAACGCCTCACCACCGAGACAGGCTCGCCGTAGATCTTGAGCGCGTGCTCGAAATGCTGTGGGACGTCTCGAATGCACTCGGGGCGGATACCTGATCTTCAGCATTTCCGCCCCGGCGAATCTCCAGATGTTCCTATTGCCTCCCCATAGATATGCATGTAAGCTGAGACCTATGGGCTTGCCATAGGAGCCCCATCGATGAGTGATAAACCGGACGTTTGGCAGGGCACGCTGGCTCTGATGGTCTTACGCACTCTGGAGACCATGGGGCCTCAGCACGGATACGGGCTGGCGCGGCGCATTGAGCAAATCAGCGGAGACCTTCTTGCGCTGAACTACGGCACGCTTTACCCGGCTCTGCTGAAGCTGGAACAAGAGGGCTACATCCGCTCGCAATGGGGAAGTTCCGAAAACAACCGGCGCGCCAAGTTTTACGAGCTGACGAAAGCGGGACAACGGCGGCTGCGGAAAGCTGCAGGGGAATGGAAGCAGACGACCGAAATCCTTGCCCGATTCCTGGACGATCCGAGCGAAGCCTGACGGAGCGCCCCCATGAACAAGCTGCGAGCATTCTGGATTCGGCTGATCAACACTCTGCGCAGAGCACCCAGCGAAGATTTCGCCGACGAACTTGAGGCCCATGTCGCCATGGACGCGGAGCGCGGCATCCGATACGGATTAAGCCCCGAAGAAGCACGGCGGCAGGCGCTGATCCGTTTCGGTGGTATCGCGCAGGCGCATGACGCTTACGCCGGGCGTCAGGGCCTGCCGTGGCTTGAATCCGTGCTGCGCGATGTTCAATACAGTGTGCAGTCTCTCGTGCGGAACCGTCTCGTAACCGCGGTGGCGATCCTGTCAATCGGTCTAGGCGTGGGATCGAACACGACCATCTTCTCCATCGTCAGCCGCTTCGTATTGCGTCCGGCGCCGGTGGGAGATCCGGGCACCTTGCTATCGCTGCACATCATGCACGACGGCGACCGCTGCTGTAATCAGTTTCCCTGGCCGGTATTTTCCGACCTGCGCGAACAAGCCACGGAATTTTCTGACGTTGCAGCGTATTTCGATCTGATCCCCGCCTCTGTCAGCGGGGGCTCGGAGCCGGAGCGCGTCTGGGGTCAGGGTGTGACCCCCAACTTCTTCGGCGTGGCTCAGCTGCGTATGGTGATGGGAGCAGGCTTCTCAGACTCGGAGGAAAGAGCGCCGGTCGTGGTTTTGAGCGAACGATTGTGGAAGCGCCGATTCAACAGTGACAAGGGTATGATCGGTAAGACCGTGATCCTGTCCGGGCATCCTTTTACCGTGTCCGGCGTTGCCCCGGCCGCCTTTCATAGTATCGACCAGATCATCAACGCGGAGTTCTGGATTCCGCTCGGCATGACACCGGAACTTGCAGCCGGGCTGCCTCCGCGTGATTCGCGCGAGTTTCACTGGCTGTCGGTCATTGGCCGCGTACGATCAGGCTTGCGCCGTAAAGATGTGGCTGCGGAATTGGGCACGATTGCCGACCGCCTGGCTGCCAGCTATCCGGCCACCGACAGAGGCAACCATTTCGTGTTCGAGCAGGCGGGGTCCTTACCCCCTTTCGCACGAAGCGCGGTGCTGCTGTTTCTGAGTGCGCTATCGATTGTCGTTCTCCTGCTCCTGGGCATCGCCGGATTCAATGTGGCCAACCTGCTGTTTGCGCAGGCCATCCATCGGCAACGCGAGATGGCGGTACGCCTCGCTTTAGGCGCGACACGCGGACGATTGGTTCGTCTGGTTCTGCTGGAGAGCCTCCTGCTCGGTCTGGGCGGCGGAACACTCGGTGTGCTGCTTTCACTGTGGTCGACGGGAGCGCTGTCGTCGCTCCGATTGCCCGCTCCCGTGCCGCTCAATTTGCAGGTGAGTATCGATGGCCGCACCCTGGCCTACACCTTCCTTCTCAGCGTGCTTTGCGGTCTCCTTCTGGGAATGGCGCCTGCCTGGACCGCATCGCGGCCGAGAATCGCCTACTCACTGAAACAAGAGACCGGATTTGCAGCGACCGGAGGTCGCTTCGTCGCACGCAATCTCATGGTGATAGCTCAGGTGGCAATGGCGGTCGTCCTCCTTGCGCTGACGGGGCTGTTTCTGCGCAGCCTCGAGAGCGCATCCGAGATCAACATAGGCTTTCGGACCCGCGGCTTGCTCTTGCTCTCGGTGGATCCGCGCCTGAACGGCTACTCGCCATCGAAGATCAGCGCGTTTCTCGGGCAATTACGCGAACGCGCAGCGGCACTACCCGGGGTGGACGCCGCAGTCTGTTCGGATGTGCCCTTTCTCACCGGCGGCAATCGCAGCGACGGGTTTACGATCCTGGGGAAAGCGGCGAAGGACGACCCATCCGTTCTGGCAGATCTCTACATGGTGACGCCCGGCTATTTTGCCGCGCTTGGAATGCCAGGCTTAGCCGGGAACGACTTCCGCCAAGGAACCGCCAGCGGACCCCCCGTCGCTGTGATCAATAAGGCTTTTGCCGATAGGCTGTTTAGCGGGACGGATCCGATTGGACGGCGAATTGAGGGGGGAGGCCGGACTTACCAGATCATTGGTGTCGTCGGAAATGCCAAGTCCCGCACTCTTGGCGAAGACACGCGCCCCATCCTGTACCGTTCGCTCGATCAAAGCATCGCCGATGATCCCTCCATGATGGGATACACGCTCATTGTCCACACCCCTAGCAATCCGGCTGGGATCGCTCAAGCCCTCAGGCGCGCGGTGTACCAGCTGGATCCCACCATGGCGGTCTACAACCTCGAAACCATGGACGAACACGTGCGCACGGCCTACGTACTGCCGCGGGTTGCGGCGATGCTGTTTGGGATTTTCGGCGGAATCGGGCTCGTGCTTGCCACCGTGGGTCTGTACGGCGTCATGACCTTCGCCGTCGCGCGGCGTACGCGGGAGATCGGGATCCGTATGGCGATGGGTGCTCGACCGGCAGCCGTTCTGCGGCTTGTTCTACGCCGTGGCATGGCCCTAACGTTCACAGCTCTGGCGCTCGGCTTGCCCGCGGCATGGGTGATCGCGAAGTTATCTTCGAGTTTTCTCTACGGCATCAAACCGCACGACGCGGTGACGTTTACGCTAGTGCCTGCCATGCTCGCCCTGGTTGCGTTGAACGCCGCCTGGATTCCTGCCCGGCGCGCCGCCTCCATCAACCCGACCCAGGCGTTGCGGATGGAATAACGGGAAGTCGGCCAGGATCCCGCAGACTGCAGTGACTCCAAGTGTCATCTGTTGCATACAGGCCAACCTATCGAAGCGTTTCGGGTGTGTAATCGGCAAAACCGGCCCGCTCCACTATTTGTGTTCTTTCAGGATCTCTTCAATCCTGGTTCTAGGAAAAGGCAGATGGTCTTCATTCTCTTTTAACCATTGGTAATAGTCCTGCTCAATGGCCTCGTTCCAGTGGGCGTCAATCTGACCGGCGGTGTATTTGCCTTCTTGCAATCGTAGGTGTCCAAACATGTCGCGTAGATGCGTCTCTTCCGAGTATTTGACGACCTGCTCCGCCAATTGCGGTGGAATAAAGATGACCCCACCGTTGCGTCCCAGCACTACGTCCCCAGGCATGACCATGACATGGCCGATGCGGGTTGGCGCATTAATGCTCACCATGGTGGAGTTCAGAAGTCTGCCGGTCTTTAGCGATCCATAGTGGTGCGAAGGATCGTACGCCCGCACGAAGGCGACGAAGTCCGGCAGTTCTTCGAGGCCGTTGATGTCGCGGACGGCCCCGTCGTAGACAATGCCGTTTTCCGATTTGGCATAAATTGCATTTCCGACATTGTCGCCGATAGAAGGTCCACCCTCCTTCAGTCCGAAGTGATCACAGGTATAGACATCGCGCTTTTGCAGCATGTCCACAGGCCAGGCGTTCATGCCTCCGATCCTGTGCATCCTCGCGCCTTCATCCTCCAGCAACTTCTGCACGTCAGGTCGGCCGGGCATCCAGGTGGCAGTCAGTGCGCGCCCGACCAGTACCTTTTCCGGATGAATCGAGAACCAACCATCCTCGTACTGATGCGTGAAGCTGTTTTGCTGGAGTACAGCCCATGCCTCTTCGAGTGTCACTCGCTTCATGCGATCCAAAATATCGTCGGGTACTTTGGGGCGGCCATCTGGAAAGCGATCTCCGTGCCAGTCCGGGGTGTACTTGACGACATCATCACGAGTAAAAAATCCTTGCTGCGCGTGCGCATTTTGCGCCGTTGCCGCGATAAGACCCAGACACAAAATCGCGCACGGAATATGGTTAAGTTTCTTCTTCATGGTTTGGTTTTGTTCCCCATTCACATCAAGTCTGGTTTGGTTCAAACCAGGTGGTTCCCGGGACTTGTGCTTTTCGCGCCACTTCTTCATTCATCTCAACGCCGATGCCCGGTTGATCACTCACAGTGACGTAGCCCCTCTGGATGATTTCGCCTTCCTTCACCCAGTTCCTCCAAAGATCGGGGAAGTTGATCCAGTGCCATTCGCAAACCAGGAAGTTAGGAATCGAGGCACAAACATGGGCTGTGGACATCACACCGATTGGTGACACAACGCAATGCGGCGCAACCGGCACGTAATATGCCTGCGCCAGATTGGCTACCTTCCTGCCCTCAGAGAGGCCACCCACCTTTTGAATGTCTGGCTGAATGATATCCACCGCGTTTTTATTCAGAAGCTCGCGATACCCCCATCGCATGTACAAGTTCTCTCCGCAGGCGATGGGGGTTGACGTCGAGTGTCGAATATCAACCATGGCATCAATGTTTTCAGCTGGTACAGGTTCTTCCAGCCAAAGCAAGCGGAAAGGCTCAAGTTCTTTGGCCACTCGTTTGGCTGTCCCCGCGTCGTATCGGCCATGCATGTCACATGCGAGTTCCATTTCTTTGGGAATGGATTCGCGCACGTGTTTGACCCAGCGCACCATGCGATCCACCTCAGCGTTATTGGCGGTCCAGTTCACCCGGTCAAACCGGTTCGGGTCGGCGGCATCATCGAGGTCAATCTTCATGGCGGTGAAGCCCTGATCTTTAATCCAGGGAAGCTTACGGTCGGATTCCGGCCCGGTGGGATCCTCCATATCCGAGTCGCAATAGATTCGCACCTTGTCGCGGAATTTTCCGCCTAACAATTGATAAATGGGCAGGCCCAAAGCCTTTCCGGCCAAGTCCCATAGTGCTATCTCAATGCCGGCTAACGCTGTGACATATTGCCCGCCCTGTGCACCAGCAAAGATGCCCGAGACGCGGAGTCTCTCCCAAAGCGCGTCGACGTTCAGGGGGTTCTGGCCTACTAGAAATCGCCGGAACTGGTTTACCAGCGCCGCGGTCCCAACGGCAGCGTCGGTTGACTCGCCCTGGCCGTATAAACCCTGGTCGCTGTAAATGCGCACGTGTGCTTGCAGGCCATGCACGCGCACCTGCGCCGTACGCACATCGGTGATCTTGAGCTTCGGGCGCTGGTACGGACTGCTCACATTCTGAATTGCTGCTGCCAAAGACGGGAGCGCAAACGTTCCCGCCAAGGGACCTACGCTCTTAAGCATCTTCCTGCGCGTGAGCGGACTCATTCAGGAGTTTCTCCTCGTGTCGTCTGTTCAGTCCAACCGTTCTTAACCCAATCGCGATCGCGGACTCGCCTTGAATTACTAGTTCGGC
>Ga0126371_10005381_pt1 | contig 11362 bp, 10 predicted proteins | sample PanSoiMetaPlot_4_FD_110145 | JGI IMG/M metagenome (GOLD analysis project Ga0126371, IMG submission 110145) | Tropical forest soil microbial communities from Panama - MetaG Plot_4 | ecosystem: Environmental > Terrestrial > Soil > Tropical forest > Bulk soil | place: Panama | collected 2016-02-17
CTCTGGCAAACGGAAACGAAAGAGGGTTTCAGAATCATTCGCGTCGGGTCAACTGCGTTTCCAAGATTTAACATGAAGAAGCGCGTAATCAATTATCTGAGTTACGTATTTCTTGCAATTCCGCGTTCTCTCGTCGTCAAGTGCGATGCTGTGCTTGCGATGACCGATCCGCCGTTTGAAGGAATCGTCGGCGCGGTTGTTGCGAAGCTGAAGGGCAAGCCGTACATCTACAACATCCGCGACTTGTATCCGGATATGGCAGTGGGCGGATCAATCATCCAGGCGGGATTGATGGCGCGGGTTTGGGAGAAGATGCATCGCTGGGCATTGCGACAGGCGGATTGCGTGATTGTGCTCGGCGAGGATATGAAGAATCGCATTCTGGCCAAAGGAATTAATTCATCGAAAATCGAGGTTGTGCGAGATGGGACGGAGATTGCCGCCGACGGCGCAGCTCCGACGGTGGACGTGGATGTGGTTCGAGAGATTCGGGGTGAGTTCCATTTCGTGCTCTTGCATGCGGGAAATATCGGGTTTTATGGAGCGTGGGACACGTTACTGGCTGCGGCCAAGGAATTGGCGGCGGAAGGCGTGGGATTTGTCTTCGTGGGCGAGGGAGCGCAAAGAGATGTACTGGCGGCCGAGGCGGCGGGAATTCCCAACGTAAGGTTCTTGCCGTTTTTCCCCGGGAGCAAGATCCCATCGGTACTAGCATCGGCAGACGCACATTTGATCACGGTAAAGCGAGGACTTGAAGGCGTGGTTGTGCCGAGCAAGATGTACGGAATACTAGCTGCCGGAAAACCTATCGTCGCGGTGGCGCCGATGGAAACGGATGTGGCAAGCCATGGCTTGAAACAAGGATTCGGAGTCGCAGTGGATCCCGACCGGCCTGCAGAACTTGTCGCTGCGATTCGGGCACTTGCAGCCGACTGCGATCGCATGGAACGAATGAGCGGAGCGGCAAAGGAAGCGGCGCGTGGTTACGATAGAGTTCTTGAATTGAAAAAATTTGTTGGAATCGTTGGCAAAATTGCCGCCAGAGAAGAAAACTGAGCACGATTGCAACTGGAGGAATATCGTTCACCGGATAGGCGATGGGCTTCAAGATCCTGGCTCGTGGGCGAAGGTTACACGTCCAAGAAAATCATGACCTGCATAAGAATACTGATGGAACGGAAAGCGTTTCCGCGCTAGCGTAGGAAGCCCGGCGAATAACCAAAGTTATACAGGTAGTAACGAACGGCTAAGGATCCGGTGCCCACGGCGAGACAATAGAAGGCCAGCGAATTGGTTCCCAGCCAATTCAACGTTTGCACAAAAAGAGGAAGCATGACGGCAAGTCTGATTGCATTTGTGGTGGCACTCGTCGCGTCATTACTGCTGGCAGTGCCTGTGCGGGCGCTGGCCCTACGGGTGGGAATGGTCGATTTGCCGGGTCCGCGCAAAGTTCATTTGCAGCCGATTCCGCTCCTAGGAGGGCTGGCAATTTACGGTGGAGTGCTTCTTGGAGTGTTCTCTCTGTTTACAGGAGAGGCGCAAGCGCAAATTGGCGGCATCCTAGCAGGGGCAACGTTGATTGCGGCCGTCGGAATCCTGGATGATCGAGGCCTGTTGCACCACCAGGTGAAACTGTTCATCGGCATGCCGGTGGCAGCTTGCATTTTGTTATTGAGCGGAATTCACGCGCAAGTATTCAGCGTATTGGTGGGAGGGCGGCTGGGCAACGTTCTGGATGCAGCACTGTCTGTGATTTGGGTCGTTGGGATTACGGCTTCGTTCAGCATCTTGGATCACATGGATGGACTTTGTGCCGGTGTTGCCGCGATGGCATCCGTATTTTTTGTGGTGATCGCTTACTTGAATGGGCAGACGCTTGTATCGGTGCTTGCAGCGGCCGTACTAGGGGCGGCGGCAGGATTTCTACGATGGAATTTCAAGCCTGCGAAAATCTTCATGGGCGATGGCGGGGCAATGTTCCTGGGTTTTTTGATGGCGACGCTCGGATTGAAGCTTCGGCTGGAGCAAGCAAACCATTTTTCACAGTGGGCAGTGCCAATACTGATTCTTGGCGCTACGATTTTTGATACGACACTTGTAACAATTTCGAGAAGCAGGCGCGGGCTACTTCCCTTTGCGACTCCCGGAAAAGATCATGCGGCGCACAGACTTGCCAATCTCAAATTAGGCCAGCGAGGCGCGGTACTGTTGATGTATCTGGTGGGCGCAATTTCCGGTTCTATAGCGATTTTGGTCAGTTACCTTTCGACGAGGCAGGCGATCATTACGACAACGATTGCGGTTTTTGCCGCGTTGGCCGGAGTGGTGTTGCTAGAGCGCGCACCGTACGAGCGCCAAACGAAAAAGTCCACGGCTACGCCGTAATTTGGCGGCCTGGGATTGCCAATCTCCGGATTCCTCAATCCATTCCTTTTGCCCCCGCACTGGATTCGCTATACTTGGTGGCCGCCCGATTTGCGACGCGATTGTGCGTGCGCGATCCGGGCGGGTTTTTTTAGAAGCGATCCTTGGGCTTATATTTAGGCCGCGGCTTGGTGTGTGCGGCTTGTATCTGGAAAGATCGAGGCGTGGGCGAATCCAAGCAAATCTCTCCTGCCGGGCAGGAGAAGCGTGAAGTTATTGTCGTTGGGGGATCGGCGGCGGGCCTTTTCACCGCCGCGAAGCTGGCGCGCGGCGGACGGCCGGTGCGAGTGCTGGATTCGAAACCGGAGCTTGATCCCGCGCCACGGTCGTTGATAGTTACCCACCATTTTCGGAATTTACTTGGAACTGCAGCGTCTGCGAGCGTCAAAAACGAAATTCGCAGGTTTGAGATTTTCACGGATGGCCGTTCAGCACAGATCGCTTTGCGTGATCCGGATCTAATTATCGAGCGAGCCAAGTTGATTCCTGCGCTGGCAGCGGACGCAAGGCAACATGGCGCAAGGTTTTCCTACGATACGCGATTCCTCAGCCTTGGTCCGAATGCCCGTGCCTTGCGGCTCGAAGTGGAAAGCGGCGGGCAAAAGGAAGAGTTGCATGCGGACCAAGTGATTGGTGCGGATGGCGCCACGAGCCGCGTGGCACGGACTTCGGGATGGCCGCCGGTGGAGACGGTTCCGCTGGTGCAAGCGATCGTGAAACTGCCGAAGGATTGTCCCGCAGACACGACGCGGGTGTGGTTCGTACCCGATGATACGCCTTACTTTTACTGGCTGATTCCGGAAAACGAACAACGTGGGGCGCTGGGGATAATCGGCGAAGGCAGTGGACAGGAAACAAAAAAGCGCATAGAGCAGTTCCTCGAGAAAAAGGGGATGACAGCGCTGGAGTGGCAAGGAGCGAGGATTCCGGTCTACCGCAAGTGGATTCCCGTAAGGCGAAAAATCGGAAATGGCGAGGTGTTTTTGGTCGGGGATGCGGCGGCGCAAGTAAAGGTATCGACCGTCGGCGGAATCGTTACGGGATTTCGCGGCGCGCAGGGAGTCGTGGATGCCTTGCTGGAAGAATCGCGCAGCACGGAATTGCGCGAGTTAAGACGAGAGCTGGGGACGCACTGGCTAATCCGTCGGGCGTTGCACTATTTCCAGCAGAAGGATTATTCAGAGCTGGTGGATTTGCTAAACGACTCGACGCGCGAATCACTAGGTGAGATTAACCGCGATGAATCGACCAGACTTCTGTGGAAAGTGATTCGCCGGCAGCCGAGGCTTGTTTTGCTTGGCTTGCGCGGTCTATTGATGGGCAGGCGTGCACAGTGAGAACATCCCCATAGTAGTAAGCACTTCATGAATACCAGGGTTCAGTAGACTAGAGAATTGTTAAATTGCAGGCGACGGAGAACTCGACTTGCGTATATCTGTGATTGGATGCGGCTACGTTGGACTCGTGACTGGGGCGTGCCTTGCCGAGGCCGGGCACGAAGTGATGTGCACGGATATTGACGGGGCTCGCATCGAACAGTTGAATGAAGGGCGAATTCCGATTTACGAAGAGCATCTGGATGAGGTGCTCGCCTCTTGCCGCAAAGCGGGCCGAATTTCTTACACGAAGGATGCCGCGGAGGCGATTCGGTACGGAGATGCGATTTTCATTTGCGTGGGGACGCCGCCTCGCGAGGACGGCAGCGCAGATCTTTCCGCTATCGATCACGTGGCACAACAAATTGCGAAAGAGGCAAAAAGTCCCAAGTTAGTAGTCGAGAAGAGCACTGTGCCGGCCCGAACGGGTATGGAGTTGCAGCGCGCCCTTGCCGCTTATTCGCGTGGAGGGGGCATCCATTTCAGCGTCGCATCCAATCCCGAGTTTCTTCGCGAAGGAACGGCCGTGTATGATTTTTTTCATCCGGACCGTATCGTCGTCGGAGTGGATAGTGAGGCTGCGGCAGAGAAGATGCGGGAGATATACCGTCCCATTCTCGAGCAAAAGTTCCATTGTCAAACCCATAAGAGTGGCTGCCCAAGCGAACCTCAAGCAGAGTTTCTGGTCACGACAATTAATAGTGCGGAACTGATTAAACACGCCTCTAATTCATTCCTGGCGTTGAAGATCAGCTACGCGAACGTGATTGCCGACTTGTGCGAAAAGCTTGATGGAAATGTGGAGCAAGTGACTCACGCAATGGGCCTTGATCCCAGAATCGGAGGGCAGTTTTTGAAAGCAGGCCTCGGCTTCGGAGGATTCTGCTTTCCAAAGGATATTCAGGCATTCATACGGCTAGCCGATCGGGTAGGGGTCGATTTCGATATTTTGAAGGCGGCTGAGCGCGTGAATAAAGAACGGATCGACCGCTTCATGGAAAAAGTGAACAAGGCTCTTTGGGTTGTGAAAGGCAAGCGTGTGAGCGTACTCGGGCTCGCCTTCAAGGCAAACACTGATGACATTCGCTTCTCACCTGCGGTTTACGTTATCAAACGGTTGCTCGGCGAAGGAGCACAGGTGAGTGCGAGCGATCCGGAAGCGATGGCCAACGCACAAAAAGTGCTGCCTCAAGTTGCTTTCCATAAAGATCCATATGAAACACTGCAAGACGCGCATGCCGCTCTTATTTGTACGGAGTGGGGCGCGTTCAAGAATTTGGATTGGGAGCGCGCCGGTAAGCTTATGGCGCGCAAATTGGTGGTCGACGGCCGAAATCTCTATTCGCCGCGAAAAATGGCTGAACTGGGATTCGAGTATTACTCTTTCGGCCGAAGCTAAACTACTTGGCAGTACTTTTTGCGTAAACTTCTTCGAAATACGCGAGCGTGTGGCGTAGTCCTTCTTCGAGATTCACTTTCGGTTCCCATTTCAGCAGGCGTTTTGCTTTGCTGATGTCCGGACAACGGCGTTTTGGATCATCTTCCGGTAACGGCTCAAAGACCAATCCTGGAGCATTGGAAAAATGAGAGAGAACACGCTCCGCAAATTCCAGGATTGTGATTTCGCTGGGGTTGCCAACGTTGACGGGCAGATGTTCGTCAGAAAGCGCGAGCCGATAAATTCCTTCAATTAAATCTGAAACATAACAAAAGCTGCGCGTCTGTTTTCCATCGCCATAAATCGTAATCGGGCGCCCGCTAAGAGCCTGATAAACGAAATTTGGAAGTGCCCGGCCATCGTTGAGGCGCATGCGTGGGCCATAGGTGTTGAAGATGCGCACGATATGCGTATCCACGCCACAATGGCGGTGATAACCCATAGTAAGCGCTTCGGAGAAACGTTTTGCTTCATCGTAAACGCTGCGCGGACCAACCGGATTTACGTTACCCCAATACTCTTCCGATTGAGGTGAAACCTCCGGGTCTCCATAGCACTCGCTTGTCGAAGAGAGAAAAAATTTGGCGTTCTTTTTGAGGGCCAGTTCGAGCGCGTTAATAGTTCCAGCAGAACCGACGCGCATCGTTTCGATGGGATGCTTCAGATAGTCCGGGGGGCTTGCCGGTGAGGCAAAGTGGAAAACGTAAGCGAGAGGCCCATCAACATCAAGCGTGTCGCTGACGTCCGCTTTCTGAAACTTGAATTTGGAATTGCCTTCAAGATGGCGGAGGTTTTCCGCCGCTCCGGTGATGAGATTGTCGATGCCCAGAACTTCCCAGCCTTCTACCAAGAGACGATCGCAAAGATGTGAACCGAGAAAGCCTGCCGCTCCCGTAACTACCGCCCGCATGAAACCTCCAAATAGTTGCGTTATAAGTTTATCTTCCACTTCCAAGATTGACCACCCGGTAAACGCAGACTACGATGCGAATGCTCAAATGAAGAATAAGAAGCAGAAAAGGGGTGAACAGAGGAGAGCCCGCACAGTTTTCATTACAGTACTTGTTCTGATTTGCCTGGGGGTCGTGGCATTTCTGCGAGTGGGCAAATGGCTGGTGCGGGAAGACTCTTTGGAAAAGTGCACTGCAATCGTGGTTCTTTCAGGAGGCATGCCGGATCGCGCACTGCAAGCCGCCGAGATTTATCGCGAAGGATATGCGCCGGAGGTTTGGATCACGCAGCCCACGCAACCAAAACAAGCTATGAGCACCCTTGGCATTCCCTTTGATGGCGAGGAGGAATACAGCAAGAGAGTGTTGATTCGCCGCGGCGTTCCCGAAAATGCAATCCGAATTCTAACGCCGGCCATAGTGAACACGGCCGATGAAATGAGAGTGCTTGCGGATACACTGCAAAGCAGAAATGGCAGTACAGTAATCGTTGTAACCTCGAAGGCACATACTCGCCGCGTGCAAGCGTTGTGGAACAGGCTGGAAAGCGGGCGAGGACGCGTGATCGTTCGCGCCACAACTGCGGATTCATTCGACCCGTCCCATTGGTGGCGGTCGACGCATGACGCGCTCGATGTGGTGCGAGAAACACTTGGTTTGCTTAATGTGTGGGCGGGATTGCCATTAAAACCTTCGAACTGAGGAAAATGTGCGCCAGCTTTGCACCCACAACAGTGATATCGGTTTGAAAGAAAATAAAGCCTGGTCCGGCAGGGCGATGAAAATTGTACTATCAGCACTTTTTTTTCTTTTTTTGGCGATGCCGGCTTCCGCGGAGGACGAAACTTACTCCTTTCGAACCGCCACCGTGGCAGAAGGCCTGCACAAAGGCTCCATTACATGTCTTTTTTGCGATGTGGTGGTTCTGGGTGACCTGCAAGGAGATGTGGTGACGATTTGGGGCAGCGTTACCGTTTCCGGCAAGGTTCGAAATGACATCGTGGCTGTCGGTGGAGCAGTTCGCTTGAAAAATGGAGCTGAGGTTGATAGCGACGTCGTAGCTATAGGCGGACCGATTACAACAGAAGGGACAGTCGTTGCTCCTGGCAAAGAAGGATTTGTAGCATTTCCTTGGGTTCACATGCCTGGGCAACGAAGCGTTGGATGGCGAGGCGTAATCGGGCTTCTGGGATTCAATTTGGTTTGCGCTCTTTTACCGACGCTCATTCTGAGGCCGCGGGCCGTGGGAAGCGTGGCGAAAGTTTCGCACCGTTGGTTTTTGACTTCAGTTGTTGGATTTCTCTTTATCATAATTTACTCACAGGGCCTTAATGCGCTCGATGAGTACCTGCACTCTTCGGACTTAGTTGAGGGCATTTTTGCTTTCCTATTCCTGGCGATCCTGGGAATCGGGATTGCGGGAATCGCGTTTAACATCGGCGATCGGCTGTTTCCTAGCCTGCTTTTGCCGTCGCTGCTGGCTGGGTCTGTGATACTTACCGCGCTTGATTTAGTCCCCTATTTGGGGTTGCTGGCAATGTTTCTGGCGGCAAGCTGGGCCACGGGATCGGCGCTATGGAGTGGCCTAGGATTTCGCGGACCGCGACTGCCGGAGACTCCAAAGCCAACAGCGGAATTGAAGCTTATTCCCTAGAAAAAGAAGAAGCGTTTGCGCGGCTTGATTTGAGATTCCTCAACAAGTTCCGGAACGTATGGAAGCGAGCGGCCTTCAAAAGCGGCGAGCGGATTATCGACGAAGAGTGCTTGCGCGGTTTCTTTGCCAAACCGCGACGAAACGAATTGAAACGCAGGACGAAGGGTTAGGGGCCGCGATTTTGTGTTGTGAGCATCGCTCGACACAAAGTGCACGAGCCCACGCGCGATCCAGGAAATCGAATCGCTTTTTGCTCCAGGTCCGAACACGCCAAGCAAAGATCCCGCTGTGACTTGCGCGTAACAACCGACACGAACCCACTCGGCAAGCCGCGCGGGTTTGGCTCGCAAAATACCGTTGCGCTCCGGATGAGTGACGATGGGGCGCAGACCGGCGAGCTGCAAGTGATGGATCATTTGATCTATCGCGGGAGGAATCGAAAACTCGCTGAATTCGACGAGAAGATAGTCCTTCTGATTCAAGCAAAACTGCTGCGGCGATTTCTTCAGTTCAGCCAGATTTTCAGGATTCAAATGAAAATCGCATCCAGTGGCGAGTTGCAACCGATTTCCGAGTTTCAGCCTGAGTTCGTGGCACGCCACGCTAACTCTACCGTAATCAAACGCGTATTCGGCACTGGCGTGCGGCGTGGCGACAACGTGCGTGATGCCGTCCGCGATTGCGCTTTCGGCCATTGCGAGGGATTCTTCGATGGTTTTTGCACCGTCGTCGAGCCCCGGCAAGATGTGGCAGTGAAGGTCAACCATATTAAACGAAGGTCAGCGGCGCAAAGCTCCCATCGCCTCCCAAGCTCCCAGGGCGAACATCAAAATCGCGAAAACTTGCCTCATGCGGCGAGGTTCCATACGCCTTGCGATTTTGGCGCCAATAATACCGCCTACGAAGAGCCCAGGAATCAGCAGGGCTCCAGTCCACCAGGATACGTACCCGCTCTTGGCGTACGCAATGACGGCAAGCAGGCCTGTTGGAGGAATCAAAGCAACCAGACTTGTGCCTTGTGCCTTGTGCTGGTCGAAGGCTAACAACAAACCAAAAATAGGTATAAGAACTGTTCCGCCGCCAATTCCGAAAAGGCCGGAGAGAACTCCGCCTGCAATTCCCGCCAAAAGGAAGCCGATCGTCTTGCCCATTCAGCTTCCACCTTCTGTGGAGACAGCCGGCTCGGTAGATACTGTCTTCTTGGATGCTTTACTCCAGAGCAGCAATGCGGAAAACATCAAAAATGCGCCGAACAATTGCTTGAGGTGGTCCGACGACATTGGCACGGCGATGCGACCACCCAAATAGCCCCCAATCAACATTCCGAGGGCGCAGAGAATTCCAGCACGAAAATCGACATCGCCCTTTTTCCGGTATTCGAGAAGAGCCCCAAGCCCGATAGGTGGAAGGAGAACGAAAAGCGAAGTGCCCTGGGCGGCGTGCTGGTCCATGTGCAATAAATAAACAAGAGCGGGGACGATCAAGATTCCACCGCCGATACCGAGCAGACCGACCATTATTCCGGCACAAAGGCCAATCAGAAGAACCACAACGCTCATGGACGGCATTCTCCCCAATAAACGGTTGAGTTTTGACCAAAGAGTTTGCATTGCGATTTTGGCGCATTTAGCACAACTCTGCCAAGCTCTTCGCAGCACCTGCATGCTAACATTTTGATTTCACTGTAATTTTGATGTGTCACCTTATGAATTGCCGTAAAGGAGCGAGTCGAGACTTATGCCAGTTGATCGAAAGCCTGAGTTTTTCAAGGGTGCGCAGCTAAAAGTAGGAATTATCGGGTGCGGGTACGTGGGACTGCCGCTGGCGTTACGGTTTGCGGAGGCGGGGCACAAAGTAACTGGATTTGATACGGATCCCGCAAAAATTACAATGCTGAATGCGGGGCGTTCGTACATCGAGCATATTCCGCAAACAAAGATTCAACAGTACGTAAACTCCAAGCATTTTTCGGCGACGACAGACTTCGCCAAGCTTAAGGAATTGGACGCAATTCTGATCTGCGTTCCGACTCCGCTCGATGAACGGCGTGAACCGGATCTTTCTTATGTAAGGCAGACAGCCGAATCGATCGCTCCGCATTTGCAAAAAGGCCAACTCGTAGTGCTTGAATCGACGACGTATCCGGGAACGACCGAAGAATTAGTACTGCCGATTCTGGAAGCGAACGGAATGCGATGCCCGATTGCTTCCGGCCCTGCCAGCGATGATATTCCATGCGACTTCTTCCTGGCATTCTCTCCCGAGCGCGAAGATCCCGGGAACAAACAATTTGGTTTGGCGCAGATTCCGAAAGTGGTCGGTGGGCTAAATCCTCCGAGCGGCCGCGCCGCACAGGCCCTCTACGGACAAGTGGTCGCGAAAGTCGTTCCGGTGAGTTCCACGCGTGCGGCAGAAATGGCCAAGCTGCTTGAAAACATCTTTCGCTGCGTGAACATCGCGATGGTGAATGAGCTCAAGTTGCTGAGTTTGCGCATGAACATCGACATTTGGGAAGTGATTGACGCGGCAGCTTCGAAGCCATTCGGCTTCATGCCTTTTTATCCCGGACCTGGACTTGGCGGGCACTGCATCCCCGTCGATCCGTTTTATCTTTCCTGGAAAGCGCGCGAATACGACTTCGCCACACGTTTCATCGAATTGGCGGGAGAAATTAACACGGCAATGCCCTATCACGTGGTGGAAGCCGTTGGAACTGCGCTGAACAAGCAAAAGAAAAGCTTGAACGGCTCGAAGGTTCTTATTCTCGGAGTGGCCTACAAGAAAGACGTCGATGACTTGCGCGAATCTCCGACGCTGAAAATCATGCAACTCTTGCAGGAACGCGGATCGCAGCTCGATTACAACGATCCTTACTTCCCACAGTTGCACAGAATGCGCCATTACAACTACGAAGGGATGAAGTCGGTTCCCCTGTCCGCCCAGACTTTGGGTTCATACGATTGCGTGGTGATAGCGACGGATCATTCCGGCTACGATTACAACGCGATTGTCGACGGATCCAAGCTGATCGTAGACACGCGCAATGCGACACGGCGCGTCACGCGCAACCGTGATCGCATCGTTCTTTGCTAACGCGTTATCTTATTTGAGAGCGAATGGAGTGAGTTTTCACTCGCTCTTTTCCTGCAATTCCACGCGAGCATCCGCAAATGGAAGCACGGCGAGCAACAATACAGGCGTACGCGCCTGATCGTTGGCAAGATATAGCGTGAAGTGAGCATCTTTCATTTCCGAGCCATTGTCGAACACGCGAATCTCAATTGTCGCGGCAGTGTAGCGCCCTGCGGGGACCACCACTTCAGAAGTGCCGATGATGCGAGCGCGCACGTCGTACAACTTTCGTCCGTCGAAAACGGGACTTTTTACTTCGCGCGTCTGGTCCCAATTGATCGAGCGTAGGTATTGCATCATGCCGAGCGGATCTCGTGTTCCAGGCAAGACCACAGCCGAAGAGGTGCCCGGTACCGAAGGCTCCTTGCCCGTGGTTGTGAGGCGCTGA
>Ga0126371_10005382_pt1 | contig 11361 bp, 12 predicted proteins | sample PanSoiMetaPlot_4_FD_110145 | JGI IMG/M metagenome (GOLD analysis project Ga0126371, IMG submission 110145) | Tropical forest soil microbial communities from Panama - MetaG Plot_4 | ecosystem: Environmental > Terrestrial > Soil > Tropical forest > Bulk soil | place: Panama | collected 2016-02-17
AAACGGAAAGCCAAAAGGTCGCGGTAAACGACTGCCCGCTCATCTGGGAGCCAGATAGCGCTTGTCCAGCATGACATGAATGCCTTTGCTGCCGTTCACAACTTGGGTGACACGCAGATCGGCAGCAAGGCTCAGCAACGCATAAGCCTGATAACGATCGAGACCGGTGCGCGCACAAACCAGATCGATCATAAGCCTCAGTGCGATGACCACGCAGTCATCAAGGTCGGGGTCGAACGCCATGGTGATCATATGCGTGGGCGTTTCGGCGAGCGGCCATTCGAGGCGCATATCGGTGCGAACTGTAAGCCGGAACGTCCCAACGAGCCCAGTCTCAATGGCAGTGACGCAAACCTCACCGTCGCCTTGCGCGCCATGCCCATCTCCCACGGAAAAAAGGGCGCCATCATTGAAAATGGGAAGATACAGAGTGGTGCCAGCGACAAGTTCTTTGTTATCGAGATTTCCGCCATTCTTGCGTGGCGGCAAAGTCGTGATTCTGCCCCATTCCACCGGGGGTGCTACTGCCATAACCCCAAAAAACGGCCGCAGCGGAATGTCTTGGCCCCAGGGCAACCTCCCGATCATACGAGACTTGTCGAGCGAAATAAAAATTGGCCTGTATTCGGGAAAGTCGTCAGGAAGCGCACCGGCGAGGGGCCGAATAGCGTTATATCCCCAATCGTAGTGGAGATCGATCGCCTCGATATCAACTTGCAACGTCTGTCCAACTCTTGCGCCCCTCACCGCAACCGGACCAGTGCACATATGTCCGAAAAAACGTTGTGGTCCGTTAGCCGCGTGAATCGCAGGCAGCGCGGGTGGAATATTGAATGGTTTCGGTGGCATCAATTCGGGCCCGCCTGAGACCGAAGAAATTGTGATACGGTCGCCACTGTCGATAGTAACGACCGGTGACAAGCTGCCGTCGAAAAAACCCCAATGAACCGTGGCGGGACCCGCGTCAATACGGGTATTGTCAGAGGCCGGCTTGTGCAACGAACATCTCCGTCAATTTTCAAGCGGATTGAGACTATCAAAATTAATTGCCTGTTCTATGCGCAAACTCTTGAATTTTCTCAAACGCACCAAGCTTGCCCTTTGGTCCAACCATCGCTATGCGCTAGGCCGCCAGCTGGTCTGGTCTCAGGTGCCACTCCCGTTCGACACGAGCTGCAGCTGGTTTGACTAATATCTCTTTGGGTCATAAGCGGACTGGGGACAGCTTCGCACGATGTCCGCTTTGCCTCTAAAAGTGGACATTCTTGAGTGTAAGTGACATGTCTACGGTCAGATCCCTAGAAATCAGTGGGTACTTGCTTAAATAATGCACTGGCCTCGCTCGCACTGTTTCGTCCGTCCAGCCAAATCGCAATGATGCAAGACCAGGTAAAGGATGATTCGCGAATGCCAAAGGTTCTGAAAGAAAAGCGTCGAAATGCAAAAAAGAGAACAAAAGCGACAACAAGCACGAAAGCAAAGACGCAAAAGATACAAAAGAAAACCAAAATAGAGACGACCACGATGCGGGTGAGTCAACCTTTAAAACTTCCTAATAAGGTCAAACGCGATGAGCCTAGGCCTACGGTAGGGCATGCGGTCGCGATCGAAAAGAAGACCGATCAACTCGACCCTGCGGTATTACCGAATATCAGCTATAAGCTCGAAGTGGATGGAAGATTGAAGTCTGAATATCCAACTCAAGAAGCCGCAATGACGGTAGCATTGGAGCTTAAACGAAAATTCCCTCAAATTCGGGTTGCTATCGTCGATACTAACGGGCAGACGCGCATTGCAGTGGAATCATCCCAAGCCGCTGCCTGAGCAGCAGGCGGCAGAACAAATTTGATTTCGAACAAATGATACGTTCCGCATTCGAAGCGAGTGCACTCGCCTGCGAGTTCTAATGATTTAGAAATCAGCCCTTCCTTGTCAGTTCGCGAATATTGGCTTCAGCGCGGTGAAGGCGAAACAGCGCCCGCTTTCCCGACACGGGGCCGAGGGCGGCCACCATCTGCGATAACCACCGCGACGACGATTTCATCCGGGCGCGGCGCGCCGGGCACCGAGAGGGTCATCGTGTCAATTTGGTCGAACGACCACACATCGTCCTTGTGGCCTAGCGGCACGTCAAGCGAAGCGCCGGCAGTTCCGACCTTGACGTTGGAAGGGATAATCGCCTGGCCGCCCCCGATAACGTCCCTCATAGGCTTTCCCATCCGTGGATGAATAATGGCCGCCGCATGTTCGATGTCGCCCGACGTCCCGACGATAGCACCTTTGCCATAAGCAATGACCGATGCCTGCAGAGCGTTCAACGCTTCTCGAGTAAGGTACTCACCCAGGTCCGCGCCAATGGGGACAAGTACAGCGAGGTCGTCGGTTACAACGCCGGCGAGCGGGTTTTCAATTACCGCACAGGCCGCGACCCGGGTCACCGGCGTCACTGCGACCGCCCCGCCCTCAAAGCTCACTTTGTCCTTGACGATCAAAAGACGCCGAATGTCCATTGCTACGATCCAATCAAACGCTCAAAATTCTGGCCCAAAACCGATGAAGCCTGGTGCGCCGGCAAGGCGCGCCGCACAAAGTTCACTGGATCGGGCTCGCCGAGAGGAAACGGGGCATCGCTGCCCATCAACAGATGGTCTACCGGCACAACTGTAGCCGCGTATTCCAAGATTTTCGGTTCGAAGCAGATCGTATCAAAGTACAGACGGGCGAGGTACTGCCCGACTGACGCTTTCAACGTCGCCGACAGGGCGGGGTTAGTGTCCACCTCGCGCTGCATCCTCGCCCGAAGAATCGTACTGAATGCTCCAGTATGGGCGCAGACGAGCTTCAGGTTCGGCCACCGGTCGAGAAAACCGGAGCAGATCATTTTCAGGATATTGATGGTATTGTCGAACAGATAGCCGGCGACGACCGTCAGCTCGTATTCGCGAGTTCGGTCTTTTCCCGCCGGGTCGGCAGGGTGCACGAACAACGGCACATTCAGATCACAGGCGCGTCGGCAAATCGGGCCAAACCGCTCATCATGCAAATAGACGCCCCGCACATTCGACGCGATATGCCCACCAACGAAGCCAAATTCACGCACACACCGTTCGAGCTCATCCGCAGCGGCAGTTGGATCCTGCATCGGCAAAAACGCCCACGCACCAAATCGGTTGGGATGCCCCGCAATCGACGACGCGAGCGAGTCATTGAACCGCCGCGCGGTTTTGACCGCAACTTCGGCATCAAGATAGTAATTGATAAAGGGCGTAGCCAACGAGAGAATGGCGCGCTCAACCCCTTCGCCTTTCATCCTTCCGATTTGACGGTCCAGCTCGAAAAATGTCTTGTTCAATCCGAAATGCATCCCTCGAATATCGAGGTCGATGTTCGCATCTTCCTCGCGCTTGACCGTCACAGAATACTCAGGTCGCGCTTTAACGAAGTCGAAAAATTCAGGCGGCACAAAGTGGCGGTGAATATCTGTAATCATGTTCACAATCCGAGATAAGCAACTTTAAGACGCTCATCATTGAGCAGGCTCTGACCGCCGCCTTCCAACACTATTCGGCCATTCTCAAGGACATAGGCCCGATCCGATGCGTTCAGGACGTGGTGAACGTTCTGCTCGACGATGAAAATGGTGAGCCCTCTGCGTCGAAGGTCAGCGATCAGACTAAACAATAGGCTTACGTAAATCGGCGCCAATCCTTCGGTCGGCTCGTCAAGAAGTAAAGTTTGCGGTTTCGCCATCAACGCTCGCCCGATCGCTAACATTTGTTGCTCGCCGCCGCTGAGGGTCCCAGCCGCTTGCTGCCGACGCTCGGCTAACACCGGCAACAGAGCAAAGACCTCGTCCAGGGTCTCCCGACCGACCAAACGCGCGGTTCTTGCGTAAGCGCCAAGCTGTAAGTTTTCCAAAACCGTCATGAACGGGAAAAGACGGCGGCGCTCTGGTACAAGGACGAGACCTAGAGGCACACGGTTGTACGGTGCCAAATCCGAAATGGATCGGCCGTTAAAAAAAATCTGGCCGGTGCACGTCGTGCGCAGCCCAGCGAGGGTGAACATGAGCGTACTTTTTCCAGCCGCATTGGCGCCGACAAGGCCAACAATTTCACCTTCGCCGAGTGACAGGTTGATGCCATGCAAAACCTGGATCGGCCCGTAGAAGGCGTTGAGATCTCTTACCTCAAGCAAGATTCATCTCCTCGCCGAGATAAGCTTTCACAACGGCGGGGTCGCGCGCGATTGCTGCCGGCACACCGTTGGCAATGATCTCGCCCCGGTTGAGAACCATGATCCGGCTGGCTGTTTTCATAATTGCGTACAGAACGTGCTCGACCCAGATGACAGTAATGCCGCGGGCTGGTAGGTCGCCGACGAACTTGGTCATAGTAGCGACCTCAGTCGGAGTGAGGCCGGCCATGATCTCGTCGAACAAAACGAGCTTAGGCCGCATGGCAAGGGCACGCGCGACCTCAAGGCGCTTGAGCAGGCCGATCGTAAGGGTCGCCACCGGCGCGTCGACATAGTCGGTCAGTCCGACCTCCGACAAAATCGCCACCGCAAGGGCGCGCGCGCGGCCAACCGATTTTTCACGCTGGAAAGCGGTTAGCATCACGTTTTCCACGACGGAAAGTTGGCGATACGGTTTTGGAATTTGGAACGTGCGGGCAATGCCAATTCGGGCGATCTGATGGGATTTCAAATGGGTCACCGACCGGCCATCGAAAACAATCTCACCTGCCGTAGGGCTTAGCGCGCCCGCTATCAAATTGTACAACGTGCTCTTTCCGGCTCCATTGGGCCCAATGACGCCGACCAGTTCTCCACTATCGACCGAGAAGCTCACGTCGTTGAGAGCCAAGAGCGAGCCGAACCTGCAGCTGAGGTTATTGACCTTCAGGATGGCCGTCATAGGTTTCGCCCTCGACCGGAGATGCGGCCTAACGCGCCCACGATTCCGCTGGGGAAATACAACATGACGACAATCAAAAGGGCACTGTAGATAACCAGATGTAGGCCGGCCGCCTGACTTCCCAAGTACGACCGCAAAAGTTCTGACATTGGGGTAATCAGAAATGACCCGAGAACCGGGCCGATCGCAGTGCCGAGGCCGCCGACTGCGGCAAGGAGTGCAAATTGGAATGACAGGTCGGGCGAAATCAAAAACGTCGGATCGAGGTAGAGAAAGTACTGGGCGAAAAGTGATCCACCAATCCCGGTCAAGCCGGCGCTAAGAGCCATGGCCGCGGTGCGAACGGCCAATGGATTCACGCCAGCAGCACTCGCGGCATCGACGTCATCTCGAACAGAATACAGATAGTAGCCGTATCGGGAAGCCTCGAGCCCTTTTGTAACCGCGTAAACGGCCGCCAAAAAGGCCAACATCAAGAACACGTAAGGGGTCTTGGACGCGAACACCATATTAGCGATCCCGGCCACGGGAGGGATCGAAAGACCTTCAGGTCCGCCGGTGAGCGACGCCCAGTTCAATGCACCGATCCGTGCGACCTCCGCTGCGGCCAGAGTTGAGAGTATGAAAAAGGGCCCGCGCAATCTGGCGCAGATGATCGCTAAACCCGCGCCAAAGCCGGCAGAAAGCAATCCACCGCACCAGACCCCGATCCACGGACTGAGCCCAAGGCGCAGAAACAAAATGGTCGAAGTGTAAGCGCCAATCCCGAAGAAGGCCGCGTGCCCGAACGAAATCAAACCTGCGTAGCCCCCAGCGATATTCCAAGCCAACGCCAACCCGGCCCACAAAAATGTGAGAACGACGATGTCTTGGAGGTTTTGCGAGAAGCCGATCATGGCAATCGCGACGCAGGCAACAAATATGCCTATTTCAAAAATCGACAGGCTCCCGCCTCGCCGCGGCCAAACGAGAGGTGAACGGGCGCTCACGAGCTGATACGGATGTGGGCCGGGCATCGCATGCTCAATCGTTTATTCCGAGGGTGGCCGCCCCTTTTTGCCCCAGCAACCCATTCGGGCGGAAAATCATGACCAGCAAGAAGAGAATGAAATAAAACATTTGCCCGTAGGCCGGCGCCACATAGTAGCTGCTCATCGACTGTACGACCCCGATACACACCCCTCCGATCAGCGCGCCCTCGATGCTGCCCATACCTCCGAGCACAACAATCACAAATGCAATCAATACAAAATTCAGGCCGACCGTCGGAAATACCGAAAACAGCGGCATCATCATGCACGCTGCGAGCCCGACCAGAGCAGACCCGCTGGCAAATGTAATCAGAAAAATTCGCTGCACCGGAATGCCCATCAGCATAGCGGCCTCGCCATCTTGGACGGTCGCTCGGATCGCTTTGCCGAGGTAAGTGGAGCGGATCAGCCACCGCAGAAACAATGTACAGAGAATTGTCACAACAAAGCCAACCAACAGCTCGGCTTTAAAGTAGAACGGGCCGATTGCGACGGAATGATCGAAGATTGGCGGAACGTCCCATAGATCCGCCGTCATGATCATCAACGCCACGTTCTGCATGAAAATCGATAAGCCCATGGTCGCGAAAACGACCACAAGGTGCGGCTTGTCCAAAGCAGGTCGTACAATGATTTGATGCACGATCGCGCCGAACAGAAACATTGCTGGCACGATCGCAATGGCCGCAATGTATGGATTAAGACCGAGCAGTCTGGTGATCGCCCACGCTCCATACATCGCGAGCATAAGAAATTCGCCGTGCGCGAAATTGACGACTCGCAGCACCCCAAAGATCAGCGTGAGCCCCATGCTCATGAGGGCATAGATGCTGCCGATGAATATACCGGACAGAACAAGTTGCCCGAGGGTAATCATATGAATACAAAATTGCCGAGAAGTCCCGCAGCGTTAACGCGTGCGAGATTTCAATCAGCGTTTGCTCCAATCTGGTAAGGGCACCATAATCGGACCATGGGTGGCAAGGTTCGTCGGAAACACCTGTTCGTTGCCGTCGGCAGTCCACTGCCACACACCAATCGATGCCCGCAGGTTCTGACCGGCGTCCTTTGGATCATCTGACCAGTCAAAATTTGTGAACTTGATCCCGCTGCCATTGACCAATGAGCCCTCGGGAAGGTCCAGCTTCAGAGCGATGTCGCGAAGCTCGTCTGGCTCGAAAGTCTTGGCTTTCGGCAATACATCGGTGAACAAAGCCCAGATTGCCGAGAACCCAGCCGCAGCGTGACCCGCGGGCGGGCGCTTCATCTTGGCCTCATATCGCTTGTAGAACTCGTCAGCGACTTTCCGGACCTCCGGCTTGAGAACGTCCGGGTTCACCTTCGGCGGAAAATCCGCGACAAATAGGCCATTCACCATGGTCCCAATCGAATTGCGAAGGTCAGGCGACGAATACCCTGCGCTCACACCGATGAAGGCGTCGACATTGAAATCCAATTCCTTTGCTTTCCGCTGAAAAAGAATTGCATCGTTTGGAAATGAGATCGCGACCAGAATGTCAGGCTTAACATCTTTGAGTTTCTGAACGATCGGGGTCATATCGGTCGCGAACTGATCATAGCCCTCGTCATAAACGAGCTTGATGTTCTTCTGCCCGGTATACGAACGGATGCCGTCGCCGACCGACTTACCGAATGCTCGATTTTCCCAAAGCAATGCGATTCGAAGATCGTTGACGGGCTTGTTCAGACGTTTTGACAGATCTTGAATGATGAAATCCACCGCAACCTCGCCGTATCGCCGGGCGGGAGCGCCTACCTGAAACGTATGCTTAAAGCCGCGACGGGTGATAATTTCAGCAGCTCCAGTGGTTTCCCAATGAAACACGCCCTGTCGTTCAGCCGCTTGGCTCACGGCAATTGCCAGCGGCGAAGCAAACGAACCGGTGGTGATCTTAATGCCTTCCTTCGTGATCAGCCGTTCGGTTTCGCTGATCGCGGCCGTTGGGCTCGTCGCATCGCCGTTCACATATTCAATTTTTCGGCCATTGACGCCGCCCTGCTCGTTGATCATGTCGCGCGCGATTTGCATTGCTTCCCAGTTTTCAATGCCGTTCTTTGCGAATGGGCCGGTGAGAGGCAACAGCACGCCAATCCGAATAGGGTCTTGGGCTTTGGCGCGGTCGGCGGCCACAAAAATTAAACTGGTAGCGATGAGATAGGCACCGAGAAGTAGCCATTTGCGCATGTTGCTCTCTCTGCTTGCGATGATCGAATGCCGATAGCCAATCTTTGAACCGACGCTAGCAACGGCCTCGACAGGCGGCAATGCGGCATTGACGGACTTGCGCCTATCAGACGCCCGATTCTTCAGCCCAACCCAAAAAATAGCTTTGGAATTTGCGCATGGCCGCGTCGAGAACGAGCCCGATCCCAAGCATAACGAGGATATAGGCGAAAACCGTCGGGCTCTCAAAGAACCGCTGGGAGTAGATCAAGGCCGCCCCCATCCCGCCGCCGCCGGCCACCATTTCGGCAGTAAAAGTCGTAATCAGCCCGACCGGCACGGCGATCCGAAAAGTGGTGAAGATGCGTGGATAGCACGCCGGCAGAATCACGTGCAGAAAGAGGCTGGCTCGCCCGCTGCCGAGCGACATCGCCGACCACATGAACAGCCGGTTGACTGACCGCGCAGCGCTGTAGGTCCCGATAATCACCGGAAAAATACAAGCAAAGGCCACGAGCAGAATCTTCGACAGGCTTTCGATTCCAAACCAGAGTATAAATATTGGGATGAAAGCGATTTTTGGAGACGGGAATCCGAGGCCCACCAAGGGATCGGCCAACCATTCGATCGCCCGGCTGCGCGCCATTAAAAGGCCTACAACCACGCCAGCGACCGTGCCGAGCAGCAAGCCGGTAAATGCCCGGGCAAGACTGATGGCAAGGTCGCTCACAAGAGTGCCGTCAGCAATCGAAAACCAGAGCTGATCTGCAACCACCGAGAACGGTGGCAGAAACAAAGCCGGTGTCAAATGTGCGCGGGCGGTCGCCTCCCAGACGATCAGGAGCCCAAGGACCGAGGCGACTGATCGCCACGGCAACTGCGGAAAAGTCCTGACCGGCGATATCATGCTCTACGCCTTCCCTGCTCGGCAGTTGCCGATTCGTGCCAGCCGAGTAATCGGCGCGTGACGAGAACCAGGCCTCGGTCAGCAAAAAAGGCGACGACGACAACACAGGCGATCGCGGCGAACATATAATCGTAGGCCCCATTCTCGCCGTACATGAAGATGAGCTTGCCGATGCCATTGGTCGACGCGATCATCTCGGCAGAGATCGCCAACACAAATGAAAATCCAAGGGCGATTCTTAAGCCCGTTAAGATGTCAGGCAGTGCATTGCGCAGATAGACCCGAGACCAAACCTCGCGCCCCGTCGTGCCAAGAGCTTGGGCGCTCCAAACAAGAACTTTCGGGGTCGTTGTGACCCCGTGGTAAGTATTAACGATCATCGGCAACAAACAGGCGAGAAAGACTGCGGCGATTGCCGTCACGTTGCCGATTCCGAACCACAACGCGAACAGCGGGATGAGCGCCGACTTTGGCAGCGAGTAAGTCCCGCCGACGATGGGCATCACGTATTCTTTGAAATGCTGTGATCGCGCCATCATCAGCCCGATCCAGACTCCGCACGCAGCCCCGGCGATGAGACCCGCAGCGGCACGAAAGAGCGTGACAAAAAGGTTTTTGGCGATGTCGCCCCCGGAAAAAAGGTCGGTAAAAGCAGCGGCGACTGAGATCGGGCTTGGCAGGAAATCGCGATTGACCAGACCCGAACTAGCGAGCCCCTGCCAGACCGCTCCAAACAGTACAAGCGGGGCGGCTCGCCCCATCAACCACAGGCCCGAGCCAAATGTCTTTTTAAGACGGTCCGGCATTCTGCTGCCCGGCGACGAGGGCCTGGCGCCGCACACACAACCAGACCTCGTTGCGAATATTGTTAAACTCTGGGGAGAGAACGAGCTCTTCACGCGGGCGTTCGCGATCGAGGGTGACGACAAACTCCTCGATAATCTGCCCGGGCCGGGCCGACATCACGCAAATCCGATTTGACAGATAGACGGCCTCGGTAACGTCGTGGGTTACCAGCAGCACGGTTTTTCGTGTGCCCAGCCAGATCCTTAGCAGCTCATCTTGCATGATTTCACGAGTCTGGGCGTCGAGCGCACCAAACGGCTCATCAAGCAGCAGGATCGCCGGGTCACAGGCCAGCGTGCGGGCGATAGCCACCCGTTGTTTCATGCCGCCGGAGAGTTCCCGCGGATAGCGATTTTCGAAGCCGGCAAGGCCGATTACACCGATTAAACGATCGATGATCTTCTCGCCCTCGGCCGCCGGCACCCCTTGTCGTTCCAGCCCATAACCGATGTTATTGCGCACCGTGAGCCAGGGAAACAAAGCGTATTCTTGAAAGACCACGCCGCGATCAGTCCCTGGCCCAGTGATCGGCGCGCCATCAATGACAACCTCGCCGTCCGCATCCAAAAAGCCACCGACGATATAGAGTAATGTGCTCTTGCCGCACCCGGATGGGCCGACGATTGAGACGAACTCGCCTTCGTTAACAGCTAGATTGGTGTCGCGGAGGGCAACCACTGGGCCGTCCACGCTGGCATAGGTTTTCGAAACCCCGCGGATGTCGATCTTGGGCCTCACTAGGTCGAGCACGGGCGCGGCAGGTAGCTCAGAGCAAGATATTTTGCGGCGTCCACCGGCGCCGGGATCAATTTTTCCTCGACCATTGCGTCGATCGGCTTCTGGATGGCGATTGCAGGCACACAACCATTCTGATCACGATAATAATCGCTGCTCGTCGCAAAATAGCTGTCTAAAACCTCTTTCGGCGATTTTGTGAAGCCCGCGACCAACTCGATTGCTTTGCTGCGATTGGCCTTGTCGTAATACCAGTTGAGCCCTGTCACATAGTCAGCAAGGAAGCCACGCACCGCATCTTCGTTTTTCTTCAAGAATTCTGTGCGTGCGACTTGAAAGATTACCGATGATGGTCCGAACGCATCACCGCCAGTGAACAGAGCACGTAGGTCACCCTTGCGGCTTTCCACAGCAAGGAACGGAATGACAAGAACGCCGCAGTCGATTCTCTTCTCGCGGATCGCAGCGCCCATATTTGGGAAATTGACTTCCACGATCTGCACATCGCGGCGGGGATCCAGTCCTTTCTTTTTCAGAACCACACGCAGGACCAAATCGACCGCCGACCCAAAGGCGTTGATACCAACCTTCTTGCCCTTGAGATCCTCGACGGTCCTGATCGGAGAATCCTGCAGAACGAAAAATGTGTTCGTCGCATTCCCGGGGTGACCATCTTGGTAATTGTCGGAAATAATAGAGAGGCCACCAGCGACGGCATCTTTCGCAACCGCGGTCGCAA
>Ga0126371_10005385_pt1 | contig 11355 bp, 7 predicted proteins | sample PanSoiMetaPlot_4_FD_110145 | JGI IMG/M metagenome (GOLD analysis project Ga0126371, IMG submission 110145) | Tropical forest soil microbial communities from Panama - MetaG Plot_4 | ecosystem: Environmental > Terrestrial > Soil > Tropical forest > Bulk soil | place: Panama | collected 2016-02-17
AGTGAGCATGTGATGGAATCGAACACGACAGCTGAACAATCACTGGCAGTGGCGGATCGCCTGTTCAAGGCGATCGAGCACGGCGACGTCGCCGCAATCCGCGAGATCTACGCCCCCGGCGCGAAAATCTGGCACAACAACGATGGCACGACGCAGACCGTCGAGCAGAATCTCGCCGTGCTTGGATGGGTCGTCGCCAACATTTCGGAAATCGCTTACACCGACATTCGGCGGCAGGCGACGCCGACCGGATTCGTTCAGCAGCACGTGATGCGCGGGCGGGTGAAGTCGTCGGGCAGGGAACTGCGCCTGCCGGCCTGCATCATCTGCGAGGTCGAGCACGGCAAAATCACGCGCCTGGACGAGTATCTCGATTCGGCGCACACCGCGGTGCTGACCGGCTGACGCGTTTGCGGCCTTCGACGTCGCTCACGCTCGGGACGTTTCGACGCGAGTGAGGTGTCGAGTGTTGGAAAGAGCAGCGGCGGTTATCGAAAGCGGAATCAAGTCGCGTCTCCATCTCGGCGCGCAGCTTTACGTCTCGCGCGACGGTAAGACGGTTGGTGATCTTGCGTTCGGAGAAGCGCGCGAAGGCGTCGCGATGCGCCCCGATACGCTGATGCTGTGGATGTCGTCGATCAAGCCAATTACCGCAGTTGCGATCGCGCAGATGTGGGAGCGGGGCAAGCTCGATCTCGACGACCCGGTTATGCGTCACATCCCTGAGTTCAGCGCGAAGGGCAAAGAGCGCGTGACGATCCGCCATGTGCTCACGCACACCGGCGGATTCCCCGGCGCGGTCCTTCAGTGGTCCGCCGACCGATGGGAGAAAATTATCGCGGAGTTGTGCGACGCGCCGCTCGACCCAGGGTGGGTGCCGGGCGAGCGTATGGGCTATCACGTGGCATCAGGCTGGTACGCGCTCGCTGAGATCGTGCGGCGAATCGACGGCCGGCAGTACTCGCAATACGTCCGCGAGGAAATTTTCGAGCCGCTCAGCATGCGTGACACGTGGCTCGGAATGCCGCCGGAACGTCACCGCCAGTATGCGGCTGAACAACGCATCGCGCCGATGCACTTCGCGACCGGGTTCGTCAAACCGATGCCTCACACCTTTGCGCTTTGGGGTGACAGCGCCGAGGCGCTCGCGATTTGCCGGCCCGGCGGCAGCGCTCGCGGACCGATTCACGATCTCGGAAAGTTCTACGAGGCGATGCTCGCCGGGGGAGGCAATCTCATCCGGCCGCAGACGGTCGAGGCGATCTCGGCGCGCCACCTCGTCGGCATGCGCGATCGCACGTTCGGATATCCGCTCGATCGCGGACTTGGCGTGGTGGTCGACTCCAAGCAGTACTGCAAAGCCTCCACGTGGTACGGCAACCGATGCTCAGCGCGAACGTGGGGTCATGCAGGCTACTTCAGCTCGGTGGGATTCGTCGATCCCGCGAACCGGGTCGTGGTCGCGCTGGTGTTCAATGGGATGATCGAGTCGCAGGAAAACCGCCACGACGCTCGCATGGTCTCCACGCTCGACGCGGTGTACGACGACTTGGGCGTTGCCTGACAGCCGTTGTCGCGGCTGTGGAAACTGTGCCGCCGGGCTCTTGCGGGCCCGATCCTCGCGGCAGACGATAGATATGTGGCGCGATCCGCGCCGCGTCGATGTCAGTTTCTCGTGAAATCGTAGTCTCCGAGCGAGCAAGCGAAAGAATCGCCGCCGCACGCGTTTGGCTCGAAGCGCAACCGACGTCGAGCGAAGTCCTGGTGATCGCGTCGGTCAGGGAAGCAGCGGACGACCTTGTGCGTGCGATTGCGATCTCGCGCGGCGCGATGCTCGGTGTGCATCGGATGACGTTCAATCGTCTCGTCGGAATGCTCGCTGCCGACGACCTCGCCGACGCCGGCCTGGCACCGGCCGACGGTCTTGCTGCCGAGGCGGTCGCGGCGCGCGCCGTCTTCCGGCTGGCGCCGTCGGGAGCGCTCAAGCATTTCGCGCCCGTGCTCAATCTCCCCGGTTTCTCGCGCGCGCTGGCGCGGACGCTGATCGAGCTTCGATGGAACGACGTCGGCGCGGATGCATTGCGCGCGATTGGCGGCGTCGGCGAGGCTATCGCTGCGACGCTGGCGCAGTTCGAGGTCGAGCTGGCAGATGCGAAACTGATCGACCGCGCCGGCATCCTCAAAATCGCCACTCGCGCCGCACTTGCGGGCGCGACGCCGCACTTTGTCGGACTGCCGATTCTGCTACTCGACGCGAATGTCGAAAGCCGCCTCGATCGCGACTTTGTCGCGGCGCTGGCCGCGCGCTCGCCGTCGATTCTAGCGACGATTCCGGCTGGCGACTCGACCGTCCAGACGATCCTCGAAGATGCGCTCGGCGTGCGCGCCACGGCGTCGTCGCCGGCCGCTGACGAAACAACCGCGCCATCGCTCGCACGTCTGCAGAGACATCTGTTCTCCGACACCGCGCCGCCTGAGCGCGCAGTGGACGAATCTGTGACGGTGACTTCCGCCCCCGGCGAGATGCACGGGTGCGTCGAGATTGCGCGACGAATCGCGGCCGAGGCGCGCCGCGGGGTGGCGTTCGACAAAATCGCGGTGCTGCTCCACGATCCCGTCCGCTATGCGCCGTATCTGCAGGAAGCGCTGGCCCGCGCCGATATCCCGGCTTACTTCGCGCGCAGCACGCGCCGGCCCGAGCCCGGCGGCCGCGCCCTGCTCGCGCTGCTCTGCTGCGCCGCGGAAAATCTCTCGGCGCGCCGCTTCGCTGAGTATCTTTCGCTGGCGCAGGTGCCCGACGCTGATCGCGCGCGCGAAGATGCGCCCGCTATCAGCCCCGACGCGGAGCTGATGCCGGCGCCGCTCGAAAGCGATCTCGAAGTCGAACCGAAGGCGCCTACGGGTGACGAGGCTGTCAGCTCCGATCCGGTCCCGGCGATTGAGGGGACGGCGCGAGCGCCCTGGCGATGGGAACGGCTGATCGTCGATGCGGCCGTTATCGGCAGTGCGGATCGATGGCGTAAGCGGCTCGCCGGTCTCGCCGGCGAACTCGTCTCCCGCCGCAAGGAACTTGCCGACGACGACGCGCGCGCGGCCGGGCTTGAGCGGCGAATCCTCGACCTCGCGCATCTCGGCGAAGTGGCGATGCCGATTCTGTCGACGCTCGAAGCGGCACCGCGCGATGCGACCTGGGGCGACTGGCTCAAGTTTCTTCGCGAGCTGATCGATCTCGCGATTCGCGATCGCGAGCCTGTCCTGGCGGCGCTGGCCGAACTGGAGCCGATGGCTCCGGTCGGCCCGGTCGGCCTCGAGGAGGTTCGCCTCGTGCTGAACGATCGCCTCGGACGCCTTGAGGCGCCGCGGCGCGTGCGCCGCTACGGCGCGGTGTTCGTTGCCCCGCCGGCGGGCGCGCGCGGCATGGAGTTCGAGGTTGTGATCGTGCCGGGGCTCGCCGAGCGGATGTTTCCGCGCAAGCTGACCGAGGATCCGATTTTGTCCGACGCAGCACGCACGCGCCTGAGCCCGTATTTGGCGCGAGTAGAACGACGAGCCGGTGCGGAACGGCTAGCGCTCAGAATTGCGGCGGGCGCTGCCCGCCAGCGTGCGATGTTTTCCTACCCACGCGTCGATCTCGATCAGGGCCGCCCGCGCGTGCCGTCCTTTTATGCGCTTGAAATCCTGCGCTCTGCCGAAGGACGCCTGCCTGGCTTCGACGAGTTGGCGACGCGCGCGTCAGGCCAGCCGAGCACGCGGCTGTCGTGGCCGGCGCCGGCGAGTCCCGCCGACGCGATCGATGACGCCGAATTCGATCTGGCGGTGCTCGACAAGCTGGTCGACGCCGATCCAGATACGACCATTGGCGCGGCGAACTACCTGCTCGGCGCTAATCAGCATCTGGGCCGGGCGTTGCGCGCACGCGCGCGTCGCTGGATCAAGCGCTGGACGCCGGCCGACGGCCTCGTCGATCCTGACGCGGGCGCGTTGGCGGCCTTGCGCAAGCATCAGTTGTCCGAGCGCCCCTACTCGCCAACCGCACTGCAGCATTTCGCCGCCTGTCCGTATCGTTTCCTGCTGCAGGCAATCCACCGCCTGGAGCCGCGCGAGGAGCCGGAGGCGATCGAAACGCTCGACCCGCTGACCCGCGGCAGCATTTTCGCCGAGGTGCAGTACGAGATTTTGTCCGCGCTGCGTGAACTCGACGTCCTGCCAGTAACGCCCGATGACCTCGACGACGCTTCCAGCCTGCTCGACGAGAAGCTCGACGAAGTTGCAGCGCGGCAGCATGAGGAGTTGGCGCCCGCGATCGAGCGCGTGTGGCAGGACGGAATCGAAAGCATCCGCGCCGACTTGCGCGAGTGGATGCGGCGCGCGGCGGAGGATCCCGAGCACTGGCGGCCCGAATGGTTCGAGCTGAGCTTCGGGCTGAGCGATCGCACGCAATCGGACCCACAGAGCTCGACAGATCCGGTCGCGATCGACGGCGGACTCAGCTTGCGCGGATCGATTGACCTGCTCGAGCGCGACGAGTCGGGGCGGATTCGGGTGACGGATCACAAGACCGGCAAGGTGCGCGCCGAGAAGAACTTCGTGATCGGCGGCGGCAAGACGCTCCAGCCGGTGCTCTACGCGCTCGCCGCGGAGCGCGTGCTCAAGGAGAAGATCGCCGCGGGCCGCCTTTACTACTGCACCGCCGCCGGCGGTTACGAGGAACGAGTCGTCGAGATCAACGAACAGGCGCGCAAGTCGGCGCGCGATTTCGCGGCAATCCTGAGCGAGTCTCTGCAGACGGGATTTCTGCCGGCCGCGCCCGACGATCGCGAATGCGACTGGTGCGATTACCAACGCGTGTGCGGGCCGTACGAGGAACGCCGCTCGCGCATGAAGCCCGAAGCGCGCCTTAAGCGGCTGAAGGAACTGCGCAAGATGCCATGACCGTCGCGGGCGCAACAGCGATTTCCGACCAGGCGGTCCGCGACCGTATCCGCGACGACCTCGATACGACGCTGCTGATCGAGGCTGCGGCCGGCACGGGCAAGACCACGGCGTTGGTGAATCGAATCGTGTCGGTGATCGGGTCGGGGCGCGGCGAGCTGGCGCGAATCGTAGCGGTGACTTTTACCGAGAAGGCCGCCGGCGAGTTGAAGTTGCGATTGCGCGCCGAGATCGAACGCGCGCGCCAACAGACCGACCCGTCGAGCGAAGGACGCAAACGATTCGACCTCGCGCTCAAGCAACTGGAAGAAGCGCGAATCGCGACGATTCATTCGTTCTGCGCCGACCTGCTGCGCGAGCGGCCGGTCGAGGCGCGCGTCGATCCGATGTTTGAAGTTGCGCCCGAGGACATCGCAGGCGAGATGTTCGACGCCGCGTTTGATCGATGGTTCGAGCAGGTCCTGGCCAACCCGGGCGAGGGCATGCGGCGGCTCTTGCGCCGTCACGACTTGTCGCAACGCATGGGTCCGCGCGAAATCGCGCGGCGCGCAGCGTTCGAGCTGATGAACTGGCGCGACTTCGATTCGCCCTGGCGGCACTCGCCCTTCGAGCGCGACGCCGAGATCGACGCGCTGATCGCGGAGATCGAGGAGATCGGCAAACTCGAACTTGGCGGGACGGACGACTGGCTGGCGAAGAGCCTGGACGTTATCGCGCGTCCCGTGAACGAGGCGACGCGGCTTGAAGCCGTGCGCGGGCGCGACTACGACGCGCTGGAATCGGTGCTGATTCGGCTGTGCCCGGGCCGGCATTGGGACTGGAAGGGCTACGGCGGTGATTTTGGAGAAACGCAGCGCGACGACGTCTTTCGGCGCCGCACGGCATTGCGCGAACGCCTCCAGAAGTTTCGCGACGACGCGGGCGCCAACCTCGCACCGATGCTGCGCGACGAACTGTGGCCGATCGTCGATCTTTACAAGGATATCAAGCGCCGCGCGGGCCGGCTCGACTTCCTTGATTTGCTGCTGATCGCGCGCGACTTGGTCAGAGACGACCCGGCGGTGCGCGCGGAATTGCAGAATCGCTTCACGCATATCTTCATCGATGAGTTCCAGGACACCGATCCGCTGCAGGCGGAAATCCTGTTGCTGCTCGCGTGCGCCGATCCCAACGAGAACGACTGGCGCAGAGTGAAGCCGATCAACGGCAAGCTGTTCATCGTCGGCGATCCCAAGCAATCGATCTACCGCTTCCGGCGCGCCGACGTCTCGCTCTACCAGGGCGTCAAACAACTGCTGCTGATGCACGGCGCCCAGCTCGAGCATCTGACGGTCAGCTTTCGCGCGACGCCCGCGATTCAATCGATGGTCAATTCTGCGTTCGCGCCGCTGATGAGCATGGAGTCGGGCACGCAGCCGGCGTACGCGCCGCTGACGGAGTATCGCGCCGACCCGGGGACGCAGCCGCCCGTCGTCGTGCTGCCGGTGCCCGAACCCTACAGCGAGTACGGCCGCGTCACCAACTGGCGAATCGACGAATCGATCCCCGAGGCGATCGCCGCCTACGCGCGCTGGCTAATCCAGGAGAGCGGATGGACGGTGACCGAGCGCGAGGCGCCGGAGGTGCGCGTGCCGATCCGCCCGCGCCACATCTGCGTCCTGTTTCGCCGCATGAATTCGTTTGGGAGCGACGTGACGCGGCCGTACCTGCGCGCGCTCGAGGCGCGTCATATCGCGCACGTGCTGGTCAAGGGCGGATCGTTCAACGAGCGCGAAGAAGTGATCGCGCTGCGGAATCTGCTTGGCGCGATCGAACGTCCCGACGACGAGTTGATCATATTCGCCGCGCTGCGTGGCCCGGTCTTCGCGTTGTCCGACGCGGCGTTGCTCGAATTTCGCATGACGCACGGCAGCCTGCATCCGTTTCGCAAGCTGCCCGACGATCTTCCCGCAAGCCTCAAGGAAGTCAGAGACGCGCTCGAGGTGATCAAGCTGTTGCATCGCGGGCGCAATCGCCGGCCGATCGCCGAGACGATCGCCAAGCTGCTGGCAGCGACCCGCGCGCATGCCGGATTTGCGATTTGGCCTACCGGCGAGCAGGCGCTGGCGAACGTCATGCGAATCATGGATCAGGCCCGGCGTTACGAGGCGCGCGGGGGCACGACTTCGTTTCGGGCGTTTGTCGATGAGCTCGAAGCGCGGGCCGAACGCGACGAGGCCAGCGAAACGCCGATCGTCGAGGAAGGAACCGAGGGCGTCCGCATCATGACCGTGCATCGCGCCAAGGGCCTTGAATTTCCGATCGTCATCCTGGCCGATCCCACGTGCAATGAGACTCGCGCCGGCGCCTCGCGCTACATCGAACCCGCGTCGAAGCTGGCGGCGATGGAGCTCGCAGGATGCGCCCCGCGCGAACTACAGGAACAGCAGGCGCGAGAGCATGAGCGCGATGAGGAGGAAGCAATCCGTTTGCTCTATGTCGCATCGACTCGCGCGCGCGACCTGATCGTGGTTCTGGCGGTGGGCGACGAGGAGTGCGACGGCTGGCTTGCGCGCCTGAACCCCGTCGTCTATCCCGCGAACGCGGAGCGCCGCGCGCCGCTCTCGTCGCATCCGGTCGGATGCCCGCAATTCGGCGACGACAGCGTGCTGACGCGCCCCGACCGGGCGCCCGGCAAAATCAAATCGGTAGCGCCGGGAGCGCATCGTACGCAGCAGGGCAGTCATCAGGTCGTCTGGTGGGATCCGCGGCTCCTGATACTCAACGTCGAGGAGAAGATGGGTCTTCGGCAGGACAAGTTGTTGCAGGCCGACGAGAAGAAGGTCGTGTCGGACCGCGGGGTCAGGATGCACGAGGAGTGGATCGCGCGCCGCCGTGCGATGCTAGACGCGGGAACAGCCGCAAGCATCAACGTCGCGACCGCCACCGAGCTGGCCGCGGCGGCCCCGGCAGACGGACCAGCCTCAGCCGAGGCGATCGCGATCGAGGAGACGCAGCGGGATCCGGCGCGTCCGCACGGGAAGCGGTTCGGCACGCTGGTGCATCTGACGATGCTGCGGGCGTCGATCGACGCCGACGCTCGCGCGATCGCCAAAATCGCGGCGGGCGCGGCCAAGCTGATCGGCGCGCCGCAAGAAGAGGCCGCCGCCGCAGCGGCAGCCGTCAAGGCGGCGCTCAAATCCTCGCTGATGCGCCGGGCCGCATCCGCGGAAACAGTGGTGCGAGAGTGTCCGTTGATGGTACGCCTCGAAGACGGCACCGCGGTCGAGGGAATTGCAGATCTTGCCTTCGCCGAGAACGGGCCCGACGGACCGCTCTGGACGGTGGTCGATTTCAAGACCGACGTCGAAGTCGCGCCCAGGCTCGACGAGTATCGCGCGCAAATCAGATTCTACGTGCGAGCAGTGAGAGAGAGCACCGGTCGTCCCGCGAACGGCGCCATTCTATGGATATGAGGCAGGGCTGACCCGGTTAACTCCGCCGTTTCCTCGCTTCGCTGAATGTCGATTGCGCGAATTCCCGAACGACTAGTTCGTAGTGAACATATCGATTCCGACATTCTGGAAGGAGCAAGACGATGAAGTATCTATGCCTGGTCTATTTTGAGCCGGAAGCGTTGGCCGCGCTCTCGCCCAGCGAGAAAACTACTCTCGACCGCGACTCCGTCGCCTATGACGAGGAACTGAACCGCCGCGGGACTTACATCACGTCCGATGCGCTGATGCCGGTGAGCCGCGCGCGTACCGTTCGAGTCCGCCGCGGAAAGGCGTCCGCCACCGACGGACCCTTCGCCGAAACCAAGGAGCAACTGGGCGGGTTTATTCTGATCAACGCAGCCGACATGGACGAGGCACTGAAAATCGCGGAAGGAATTCCGATGGCGAAACTCGGCAGCATCGAGGTGCGCCCGATCATGCAAATCAATCCCTAACGAGCGCCAATCCTGCCGTTGGTGGAATCGGGCGATTTGTGCTGAAATCCCGACGCGAGGGAGATCGGCATGCCAACGGACATCATTTTTGGAGAGCGAGTTTTCACGGGCGTCGACGCGAAAGCGGCCGGTGCAGCGCTGTGGCTTAGTGGCGGCGACCTGAAACGCGTCAGCGGCTGGGAACATAAGCCGCAGGGCTTCTGCAAAGGCGACGTATGCGTGCCGGTGCCAGCTGCGCGTGCGAGTGAGTTTGTCAGCAACGGCGCCTACAACCTCGCGGCGCTGGCGAATCTGCTCGGGCTTCCGTCGGTGTCGGACGCCGCGTTCAATGCGTGGTGCTTCGGCGAGGCCGCATCGGAGCGGAAACGCTCCCTCACCTCGCTCGACGCGCCCGACTTCACGCTCCCCGACCTCGACGGCAAGACGCATTCGCTCTCCGAGCATCGCGGCAAGAAAGTCCTGGTCGTCTCGTGCGCGTCGTGGTGAGGATGCCGCTTTGACCTGCCAGTCTGGCAGGCTCTCTACGAAGAACTCGGACCCAAAGGGTTCGTGCCGATCGCGATTGCATTCGATAGCGGCGGCAACGCCGCGACCGAGCCCTGGATCAAGGCAGGCAAACCGACCTACCCGTGCCTGATCGATCGAAAGCATCTCGTCGCCGAGCTTTACGACATGGTCAACGTGCCGACCGCGGTCTGGATCGACGAGCGCGGCAAGATCGTGCGGCCGAGCGAACCGGCCGGTGTTTCTGACGCCTTCCGCAAAATGAATCGCACCAATTTTTCGATTCCTGCCGACGCGATGAGCGAGCTGCAGGCCAAGCGCAAGGCCTACCTGGAAGCGCTGCGCGACTGGGTCGCGAACGGATCGAAGAGCAGTTTCGCGCTGAGCGAGGCGGAGGTGCTGAGGCGGATGCATACGCCGGACGACACGCAAGTGCGCGCAGCGGCGAATTTCAGGCTGGGCGAATTTCTGTTCGAGCAGGGACACGCGGAGGCGGCGAAGAAATATTTCGAGGAAGCAAAACGACTGCGTCCGGAGAGCTGGAATTACAAGCGGCAGGCTTGGGCGTTGGAAGATCCGATGAAGCCGGGCGGTCCCGAGTTCTGGGCGGCAGTCGACGCGCTCCCCGAAGGCCAGTACTACCCCGGGCCTGACGACATCTAGATAGCTACACGCCGCGCGTTACGCCCGGCCAGATCTGCTTGTGCATCTGCAACTGCATCCGCGCCGGCAACCTGTCTTCGAGCATCCACCTCGCGAGCGCCGCCGGATCGAGCTGGCCGTGCACCGGGCTGAGCAATAGCGCGCCGGCGCGCCGTTCAAGGCCGCGTGCGCTGATAGTGTCCCGCGCCCACTCATAGTCCGTACGATCCGCCACGACGAATTTGATCTCGTCGCGCGTCGTCAGATGCTCGAGGTTGGCCCACAGATTCCGATCGCATTCGCCGCTGCCCGGGCATTTGAGGTCCATGATCTTGATCACGCGCGGATCGAGCCGGCTCAAGTCCACCGCGCCGGACGTCTCGATCATCACGGTGCAGCCTGATTCGATCATCGCCTCGATCAGCGCATACACGCCTTCCTGCAGCAGCGGTTCGCCGCCCGTCACTTCGACCAGGTCGCAGCGATAGCTGCGCACCTGTTCGACTACTTCGGCGATGGGCATCTGCCGCCCTTCATAGAACGCGTATTCAGTGTCGCACCATTTGCAGCGCAGGTTGCATCCGGTGAGGCGCACGAACACGCAGGGACGGCCGGCGTGCGTCGACTCGCCCTGGATGCTGTAGAAGATCTCGTTGATTTGCAGCCGCTCGGAACTCATTTTGCGGAACTCGCGGCAGCGCGAACTTCATCCATCACCATGCGCAGCGGGACGTTGTGCTCGGTCGCGATTCGCCGGCAGTCATCGTATTCCGGCGAAATCGTCGCGGGCGCGTGACCGTCGGCGCCCGAAACCTTGACGCGGACTTTGCCCCATCGCGTTTCGACCTCGCGAATCTCGCGATGCAATTTGAGCCGTCCCACAGCATGAAACCTGAGTCCAATCGTCGAGGTTTCTGCGAAAACGATTTCCGCAATCGCCTGACGCTGCGCGGCCTCGGCGATCACGCCGAGCGTCACCGCCGGACGCCCCTTCTTCATCATCGTCGGCGTGAGCGTGACGTCGCGCGCACCCGCCTCAAACAGCCGATTCATCACGTGGTCGTAGATCTGCGGGCTAAGGTCATCGATATTCGCCGAGATCTCGATCATCTCGTCGCTGTCAAAGGCGGCCTGTTCCTGCCCGAGCATCAGGCGCAGCACATTGGGCCGATCTTCCAGCTCGCGCGTGCCGGCGCCGTAACCGATTTTCTCGACCTCGAACGCAAGTGGCAGCGCCGCCGGACGCGCCAACGCCCGGACGATCGCCGCGCCGGTCGGCGTAACCATCTCATGCGCGCCGTCGCCTAACTTCAGAGGGAACCCCGCGAGCAACTCCGCCGTCGCCG
>Ga0126371_10005386_pt1 | contig 11355 bp, 12 predicted proteins | sample PanSoiMetaPlot_4_FD_110145 | JGI IMG/M metagenome (GOLD analysis project Ga0126371, IMG submission 110145) | Tropical forest soil microbial communities from Panama - MetaG Plot_4 | ecosystem: Environmental > Terrestrial > Soil > Tropical forest > Bulk soil | place: Panama | collected 2016-02-17
GACCGTGACGTTCTCGATCGGCGTGCAGATCGTGAGCAGGCCCTCTTTTTCGCGGCCGGGGATCAGCGTGTTGCACATGAAGTGCGTCGCGTAGCCGACACCGGAACAGTAGTCCCACTGTCCCTTGACGACGTACCCGCCTTCCGCGGGCGTCGCGGTGCCCATCGGCGCCGCGCGATGCGGGCACTTGAAGTCGCCGGCCGGGCCGAACAGTTCGATCTGGCCCTGCTCGGGAAACCAGGCGCCGAGGCCCTGCGCGTGGTGCGCGCCGAGGCACAGTCCCCACGCAGTGCCGGCGTCGCCCTCGGCGATGGCCATGATGACCCGCCAGAAGGTATGCATGCCGAAGGAGTAGCCGCCGAACCGCTTCGGCTGCAGGATCCGGTAGAAGCCGGCCTCGGTGAACTTCTGATCGAGCTCGGGCGTGTGCTTGCCGAGCCTTTCCGCTTCGGACGCCTGGTCGCGGACCGCCGGGATGAGCGCCTTGGCGCGGGCCACAATCTCCTCCGGCGTCAGGTCTGGCTCAGGCGCCGGGACGTGATGCGGTCGTGGAAGGGTCTGCTCTGACACACTAAGAGCCTGATATACCAGCCAGCCATAGGCAAGGACCACGTACCAGCGGAAACGCCCCGTTGTCCCCACGGACACACTTCCTCCCCCCCGGTTGTGGTCCCGTCACGGGTGCCAATCATCCTTTTTGCGGCATATGTGGCCGCCGCCTCGGCGGCGAACGCATCATGGGCGCGCGGATGTCGTAACGAGCATCCGGCCGATCGTCAGATGAGTAGGGAACAACGAACGTCACCGAAGGAGGAACGGATGACAGCGCCAGCAAGGCCAAACCCGATCCCTGATTCGTATCGTCGTGTCACGCCCAGTCTCACCGTCCAGGGCGCCGCTAAGGCCCTTGAGTTCTACGCCGCGGTGTTCGGCGCTACCGAGCGCATGCGCTTTCCGGGACCGGGCGGGACCATCGCCCACGCCGAGATCCAGATCGGCGACTCCGTGGTGATCGTGGAGGACGAGGACCCGCAGCGCGGGACCGCCGCGCCGCCGCCCGGCGGCCTGCCCGGCTCTCCCGCGTCGCTGTTCATCTACGTCGAAGACGTCGACTCGGTCATCGCCCGCGCGGTCGAACTCGGCGCGACTGTCCAGCGTCCCGCGCAGGACCAGTTCTACGGCGACAGGGACGGGCACATCATCGATCCGTTCGGGCACGGCTGGACCGTCGCGTCGCACATGGAGGACGTGGCACCGGACGAGATGATGCGGCGGATGGCCGAACTGTACAGCTAGGCCCGGAGGGAGACGGCGGATGAAGTACGTGCTGCTGTTCGTCGAAACCGAGGAGTTCGCTCGCGACCTCGAGGCCATGGGTCCGGAGGAATACGAGCGCGCGTATCAGCGGGTGATGGAGTGGATGGCAACCCACGCCGGCCAGATCCGCGGCGGAAATAAGCTGCGGTCGCCGGAGACGGCGACGACCGTGCGGCTCGACCGCGGTGAGCCGGTCGTCACCGACGGGCCGTTCGTCGAGGGCAAGGAGGTGGTGAGCGGGTACACCGAGATCGAGGTCGCCGACCTGGATGAGGCGCTGCGCATGGTCAAGACCTGGCCCGGCTGCCCGATCGTGGAGATCCGCCCGCTGGAGTGATGAGTACCGACGCCTCGTACGACCAGCTGGCCCGCGTGGTACGCGAGCACGCGGGCCAGCTGGCCGCAGCGCTGATGAGAGTCACCGGGGACTTCGCCACTGCCGAGGACCTGGTGCAGGATGCCGTCCTGGCCGCGCTGCGGCACTGGCCGGAGGAGGGAATCCCGGACCGGCCCGACGCGTGGCTGTTCACCGTAGCCAGGCGCCGGGCCCTTGACAGCTTCCGGCGCGCGGACAACTACCGCGCCAAGCTGGCGCAGCTGCAGTGGCCCGTCCAGCCCGCCCCGGACGACCGGCTGCGGCTGATCTTCACGTGCTGCCACCCGGCGCTGCCCCAGGAGGCGCAGATCGCGCTCACCCTGCGGGTGGTGTGCGGCCTGACCACCGCCCAGATAGCCCGCGCGTTCCTGTTGCACGAGACGACCGTCGCACAGCGGATCACCCGGGCCAAGCGGAAGATCGCGGACGCGGGAATCCCGTACCGGGTACCCGATGACGACGAGCTAGCCGCCCGGCTGACCGAGGTGCTGACGGTCATCTACCTGCTGTTCAACGAGGGCTACCTCGCCACCGCCGGTCCGCCTCACTCGCGTGACCTCGCCGAGGAAGCGGAATGGCTGGCCACCCTGCTTCACCAGCTCATGCCGGCCGAACCAGAGGTGGCCGGGTTGCTCGCACTGATCAGGCTGCATCGCGCCCGCGCGGCCGCCCGCTTCGGCCCCGATGGCGGGCTGGTGCTGCTCAGGGACCAGGACAGGTCGCGCTGGGATACGGACACGATCGCGGACGCGATCCGGCTGCTCACCCGCGCCGCCCGGCGCCAGCAGCCCGGCCCGTACCAGCTCCAGGCCGCGATCGTCGCCTGCCACGCCGAGGCCGGCCGCTGGGAGGACACCGACTGGGAACAGATCGTGCTGCTGTACGACATGCTGCTGCACCTGGCGCCCTCGCCGGTCACGCGCCTGCATCGCGCCATCGCGGTGCGCTACGCCATCGGGGCGCGGGCAGCCATGGCCGAGCTCGATGACCTCGACGGCGCCCTCGACGAGTACAGCCTGTACCACGCGAGCCGCGCCGAGCTCCTGCGCGAGCTCGGCGACCCCGGCCAGGCCCGCGCCGCGGATCGCCGTGCCCTTGAGCTGACCGCGAACCCAGCCGAGCAAGCCCTGCTCCAGCAACGCCTCACCTGGACCTAGCGCCGAAGATTAGGTCAAGAGCAGATCTGCTCGAACCTCGACTTCGACAGGCCCATTAGGGCCGCGCTGTCGCGGATCGACAGGCCAGCCGCGCGAAGTGCGCTCGCCGCGGCCCGCGCCTTGGCGCCAAGTTCGTCATTAGCGCGCCGGAGCTCTACAGCAGCTTCATCGCGCTGTGAACGCCGGTGCTTGTAGTCGATGAGAATCTCCGGGGCGACGCCTGGCAGTTCGTACATGTAGTCGATGGCGATAGCGGTTGCCGGGGCCTCACCGGTGAAGAAGTACTTCAGCGCCTCGACTTCATCGTGGAGCTCTGCGATGGTGCGACCGCCGGCGCTTCCGGGGAATCCCTGCGGCAGCGCCGTCCATACCCATGCTCCTGTGTCCAGTGCCTGCTCGCGCTTAACAAGGACGATAAGCCTCATTCCATCCATTCCTTCCCGAAGACAGGTGCAAGGTCATCGCGGAGACGTTCGAGCTTCGCCATGGTGATATCCCGCACGGGCACGGTGGCTCTGGCTATCACTGTCTGCGAGGAGTTGTACAGCAGAAGTAGCCTGACCGACCGGGTGGACTCCGCCCAGTCTGGCCTGAGGTTGTGCTGTCGTGACATCTCGTAAATGCGGTCGCGGACTTCCTGATAGGTGGTTAACACACACCGAACCTAGCCCGCTGGACACGGCTCCGTCCAGCAGGCTAGGCGATCGGGTCGCTGTGGCCGCTAGGCGTCTCGGTCGCGGGCGTAGGTGAGGTGCAGGAGCCGCTCGCCGACGGGCTGGACATGAACGAGGCGCATGGCCTTGCTGTCGCTGGTCTCGCCGAACAGGCGCTCGCCTGCCCCGAGCACGACCGGGTGCACCGTCAGCCGCACCTCGTCGACTAGGTCGTGCTCCATGAGCGTGTGCACGAGCGGGCTGCTCGCGTAGACGACAATGTCACCGGCTAGCTCCTGCTTCAGCTTCGAGACCTCGCTCACCACGTCGCCCTTGAGCACCGTTCCTGTGCCCCACCTGGGGTGCTCGACGGTGGCCGACACGACGTACTTGGGCAGGCTATTCAGCCTGTCCGCCCACACGCCGGTCCTGGACAGCCACCGTGTGGCGAACCACTCGTCGGTACGCCGCCCCAGCAGCAGCGCCTCGGTGGCCAGCGCCTCGTCGGTCTCGACCTTGGCCCACTCCTCGAAGTCCGTTGCGGTCATCGTGCCGAACCAGCCGCCCTGCTTGAAGCCCTCCTCACCGGTCGGGTCCTGAACGACTCCGTCGAGCGAGACGTTTACGCTGACGATGATCTTTCCCATCTCGGTTTCTCCCTCTGGTTGGCGTTGTCAGCTGCCAGTGAGGTAGACACCGCCTCGCCGGAAACTGGGCGCCCGCCGGCCGCCCAGTTCGCCCCCGCGCTGGTGTCTACCACGGTGTACGTGGGACAAGGAGCCGGAGGAAGGTGAGGTTAGGGTGGAGCTGGTGACAGCCGACCTGATCGCAAGGGCGCGGGCCGGGGATGGCGACGCGTTCCGGGAGCTGACCGAGCCGTACCGCCGGGAGTTGCAGGTGCACTGCTACCGGATGCTCGGGTCCTTCCAGGACGCCGAGGACGCCCTCCAGGACACGCTGCTGGCCGCCTGGCAAGGCCTCGGCGGGTTCGAGGAGCGTGCCTCGCTCCGGACCTGGCTGTACCGGATCGCAACCAATCGGTGCCTCAACGCGCTTCGCTCGGCGAGCCGGCGGCCCGCCAGGGAGTGGAACATCCCCGGCGTCGAACCGCCGGAACCGACCCGGCTCGGCGAGGTCGTCTGGCTCGAGCCGTTTCCCGACGCCCTCCTCGAGGGTGTGCCCGGGGTGCCGCCTGGCCCGGAGGCCCGGTACGAGCAGACCGAATCCATCTCCCTGGCTTTCATCACCGCGTTGCAGGTGCTGCCGCCCCGCCAGCTCGCCGTGCTCATCTTGCGCGACGTCCTCGGGTTCCATGCCAGCGAGGTGGCCGGCCTGCTCGACTCGACCGTCGAATCGGTCACCAGCGCACTCAAACGGGCGCGTGCCAGCCTTGAGCGAAGGCGGCCCCCAGCCGCTGGCGAGCCGCCGCCCGCCTCCGGCTCACCGGCCGAGGACGCGATCGTCGCGAAGTTCGTCAGCGCGTATGAGTCCGCCGACCTGGACGCGCTGGTGGCCCTGCTGACCGATGACGTCTTCGTGTCGATGCCGCCGATGCCGCTCGAATACGAGGGCCGGGATGTCGCGGCCCGCTTCTGCGCCACCCTGTTCGGCGCGGGCCGCAGGTACCACCTCGTGCCGACGCGAGCCAATGGCCAGCCGGCGTTCGGCGTCTACGTGCGCGCAGCGGACGGTATCCGCCACGGTACCGGCATGTTCGTCCTCACGCTTGCGGGCGACCGGATCTGCGCCATGACCCGCTTTGAGAACAGCGTGCTCCCATGGTTCGGGCTGCCCCGGTCGCTCCCGAGCCGTTAGCCAGGGCGTTAAACCTGACCGGGCTTGGCCGGAAGTCGCCGGGCAAGCCCGGCGTGCACGGCTCGCGGCCACAGCGGCCCCGCGTAGATGAACGCGGTGTACGCCTGTAGCAAGGTCGCGCCGGCGGCGAGCCGTTCCCACGCGTCATCAGCGTTCTCGATGCCGCCGGCTGCGATGAGCACGAGGCGGTCCCCGGTCCGCGCGTGCAGCCGGCGCAGCACCTCAAGGGCGCGCGCTTTCAACGGCGCCCCGGACATCCCGCCCTGTCCGGCGTCGGCCACCGCGGCACTGTCGCGCAGACCCTCGCGGGAGATCGTGGTGTTGGTCGCGATGATCCCGTCCAGGCCCAGGTCAAGTGCCATGAACGCCACCGCGTCGATGTCTTCGTCGGCGAGGTCAGGTGCGATCTTCACGAGCAGCGGCACCCGCCGCTGCGGCGACGCCTCATCGAGCGCCGAACGCACCGCCGCAAGCAGCGGCCGGAGCTTCTCGACCGCCTGCAGGTCGCGCAGGCCGGGGGTATTCGGCGAACTTACGTTGACGGCCACGTAGTCCGCGACGTCGGCGACCAGCCGGGCGCTCGCCACGTAGTCGGCGATCGCCTCCGCTTCAGGCACCGCCTTGGTCTTGCCGATGTTGACGCCGATGACCGGCCGCGGTCCGCGCAGCGACCGCAGTCGCGCCGACAGCGCCGCGGCGCCGGCGTTGTTGAACCCCATCCGGTTGACAAGCGCCCGCTCGGCCGGGAACCGGAACATCCGCGGCTTCGGGTTCCCGGGCTGCGGCCGCGATGTCACGGTCCCGACCTCGATGAACCCGAACCCGAGCGCCGCCAGCGCCACCGCGCCGTGCCCGTCCTTGTCGAAGCCAGCCGCCAGGCCGAGCGGTCCGGGGAAGTCCAGGCCGAGCGCGTGCACCCGCAGCACAGGATCGCGCGGCCTGAGGAACCGGCGCAGCAGCCTGGCGCCGCCGGGAACCCCGGCCGCCGCCCGTATCAGCCAGAACCCCATCGCGTGCGCCGTCTCCGGCGGCAAGTGCCGCAGCACGGCGGCGTAAATCGCCCGGTACAACCTTCGCCCCCAGTCAAGAAGCGGCACTCAAGAAACGGCCTGATACCGGCCGGTGATAAGGATCTCTGTCCAGTCTGCCATCCTGTAATCCAGGCATGAGGTTACGAGAGGACAGCGTGCAGACCCAGGACATCGAGCAGGGCTTGCCGGAGACCGTCAGCTTGCTGGACAGGCTGCGGATCGCCATCTACCGCGGGGAGCTGGCCCCGGGGCAGCGGTTGGTGGAAAGCGAGCTGGCGCAGAAGTACGACACGTCGCGGGGCGCCGTCCGGGAGGCCCTCGCGCTGCTGCAGAACGAGGGGCTAGTCACCCGCCAGCGCAACCGCAGCGCGTGGGTGCGGCCGATCACCGTCGAGGAGGCGATCGAGATCCTCGAGGTCCGCGCGGTGGTCGAAGGACTGTGCGCGGCCAAGGCGGCAGCCAACGCCACCAAGGATGACCACAGAGAACTCCATGCGCTGGCCGACGAGATGACCGACGCGGTCAAGCACGGGGATGTGCTCAACGACAGCAGGATCAGCGACCTCGTGCACGCCAAGATCCGCGAGGTTGCCAGCCAGCAGACCGCCGCGGGCATCATCAACCGGCTCAGGCACCAGGGCGTGCGGTACCAGTTCCACGTGTCACTGCTGCCCGGCCGGCTCGCGCAGGGGCTAAGCGAGCACCTGGGCATCATCGACGCGGTGATCGCGGGCGACCCGGCGAAGGCCGAGCAGCTCACCCGTGATCACTTCGCCGCCGTCATGGACGCCGTCCGCCTGTTCGAGAGCACGAACCTGCCCTCGATCCTGCTGGCCCGATAGCGCGCAAGGTTGTCAGCCCGCGTTGAGGGCGCCGTCGATCAGGTGCAGCGAGCCTGAGACGTACTCCGACTCATCAGAAAGCAGCCACACCACCAGGTTCGCCACCTCGGTCGCGGTGCCGTAGCGCCTGTGGAGCGGCACCGACTCCCCCACCGCCCGGAACACGCCCTCGGGATCGTCCGGGTTGATCTGCTTAGTCAGGTCGCGTCCCATCCGGGTGTCGATGTGCCCGGGCGCCACGCAGTTCACCCGGATCCCGTACGGCGCGCCCTCCAGGGCTGCCGACTTCGTCAGCCCGAGCACCGCGTGCTTGGAGGCGATGTAGGGGGAGAACGTGGCGGCGCCCTTGATCGCCGCCATCGACGCGGTGTTCACGATCACGCCCGACCGCTGCGGCTTCATGACCTTCAGCACGGCACGCAGCCCCATGAACACGCCGCGGCCGTTGACCGCCCACACCCGGTCGAAGTCCGCGACGGAAAGTTCCGTCATCGGGGCCATCCGGCCCTCGATGCCGGCGTTGTTGAAGAACAGGTCGATCCGCCCGTGTGCCTCGACGGCCGCGGCCACGTACTTGTCGACCTCTGCCTCCTGCGAGACGTCAGCGACCACGGCCAGCGCGCCGAGCTTCTCGGCCGCCGCGTGCAGGGCGTCCGCAACGACGTCCACAAGGACAAGGGAGGCGCCCGCCTCGGCCAGCCGGGTGGCGACCGCGAGCCCGAACCCGGCCGCCCCGCCGGTAATGACCGCTACCTGCCCGTCGAACCGGTAACTCGCGCTCATCGCACACCCTCCGCGTCTAGCATCCCAGTTGCCGCCGGGCCGACCGTCCCGGCCATGATCGCCTCGTGCCTACCGACTATCCGGCTGTCCCACTCATGGTCGGTGAGCAGGTACAGCGCGTTCTCCCGCACCGCCGTCACGAGCTTGTCCGCGACCTCGGACGGCGGCATGCCCTTCGAAAGCGTCGCGTGCATCGACTCCCGCAGCGCCGCTCCAGACGAAGACATCCCGCCTTCGTTAGCCAAGGCGGAGGGCCGGTTCCGCGACCCGTGAAACAGGTTCGTGGCGATGATGCCCGGGCAAAGCCCGGTCGCCCCGATGTTCGCTCCCGCCGCCTTCAGGTCGGCCGCGAGCACCTCGGTCAGCGCCAAGATCGCGTGCTTGCAGATCCCGTACATGTTCGCCGCCGTGATCACCGACGTCATTGAGCAGGTGTTCACGACATGCCCCGACTCGCCGTGGGCGAGCATCCGCGGCACGAACGTCTGCACGCCGTAAATCACCGACATGAGGTTGACGGAAAGCGTCCATTCCCAGTCTTTGGAGGTGGCCGCCCAGATGGGCCCGTCCAGGTATCCCTCCACCCCGGCGTTGTTGTTGACCAGGTGGACCTTCCCGAACCGGTCCTCCGCCGCGTCCGCCAGGGCTTCGATGTCGGACAGCTTCGACACATCGGTCCGCAACCCGAGCACTGGCACGTCCGCGGCGGACAGCTCCGCGACGGTCGCGTCGAGCGCGTCCTGCTGGATGTCGCCGATGACGACGTTCATCCCCTCAGCACCCCAGCGCAGCGCGAACGCCTTGCCCATGCCGCTGCCCGCCCCGGTGACAACGGCGGTCTTACCGGCGAACTGTTCCATGAAGTAGCTCCTTACCTATTGCCAGGGACGGGAGATGATGCGGACGAGCGAGCCGGGCGTCTGCAGCCGACGCAGCGCGTCGGGGGTGTCAGACAGCGACACCCGCTCGCTGACCAGCCGCTCCACGGGCACCCGCCCGGCGGCCAGGTGCGCGACCGACTCCCGGTATGTCTCGTCGGAGAACGCGCAGGCGCCGACCAGGTGGTGTCCCTCGCTCAGCATTCCGAACAGCGGCACCGACGCCACCTCCGGTGTCAGCGCGACCTCGACACACGTCCCGCCCGGCTCGAGCACCGACATCGCCTCGCTGAACGCCCCCGGCGCCGCCGAACACTCGATCACCGCCGCGAACCGCGTCCCCGACTGCTCGGTGTAGGCCGGCACCGAGATCTCGCGCGTGTCGATCACCACGTCCGCGCCCACATCGGCGGCCGCTTCGCGGCGCCCCGCCGACCGCCCCGCCGCGACGATCGGCCCGGCACCTGCCAGCCGCAGCGCCATGATCGCGTAAAGCCCGATCGGCCCCACCCCGTATACCAGCACCGGGTCGCCCGGCCCTACCCGCGCCAGCTTGACCGCCTGCGAGCCTACGGACAGCGGCTCCGCGTGCGACCCGATCTCGACGGGCAGTTCGGCCGGCAGCGCCACTAGCTGCCTGGCCGGCACCGCGGCGTACTCCGCGTACGCGCCCTGGCAGGACACCCCGATGTTCGGCGCCGCCGGGCAGCGAAACGGCATGCCGCGCATGCAGATCCGGCACTTCCCGCACGACCCGAGCGGCGACGCGGCCACCGCCTGCCCCTCTGACCAGCCGGTCACCTCGGCGCCGAGCGCGACGATCCGCCCGCTGAACTCGTGCCCGAGGATCGCTCCGGGTGCGCACTGCCCGTTCTGCACGGCATGCACGTCCGACCCGCACAGCCCGCAGGCATCAACCTCGACAACAACTTCGCCCGGTGCCGGGCTGGGGTCGGGGACATCGGCAACCGCCGTCCCCGTTTCCTGATCTATGTACTGAACGGCGCGCACTGGCTGCCTCGCTTCACTGTCTCGTCGTTGAGTGGGGGGCGCCCGAGGCGGGCGCTGCGCTGAGGGTGGCGCCGCGGCCGAGCGGTGCGACTGTGCGTGCGTAGATCGACAGCCAGCCGCAGCCCGCTGGCGCCGCCAGCGGCGGCAGCTCCGCCCGGCGCCGGTCAAGCTCCGCGGCGTCAACCTCTAGCTCGATCGCCCGCGCGTGCACGTCGATGCTGATCAAGTCGCCGTCGCGGACCAGCCCGAGCGGCCCGCCCGCGGCGCCTTCCGGCGACACCTCGGCTACCACGAGCCCGCCGTTGACCAGCCCGGACATCTGCCCGTCGGTGATCACCGCGACCTGCGTGGACAGGCCAGCGCCGTCGATCGCGAACATCAGGGCCGACGTCAGGCCCATGCCGGGGGAGCCGCGCAACCCGAGCCCGGTGAGCACCACCACGTCGCCCGCCTGCACCTGGCCGGCCTTGACCGCGGCGACCCCCTCTTCCCGGGAGTGCACGACCGTCGCGGGCCCGCGGAATTCGAGCGGCGCGTCGTCGGCGACCGTTCGCTTGAGCACGGCGCCGTCTGGCGCGAGCGAGCCGCGCATCACGACGATGCCGGGGTGGGTGGCCAGCGGCCGGTGCACCGGGCGGATCACGGTCTCGTCCACGGTCGCCGCCGCGACCGCCGCGCCGAGCGTCGTGCCGCCGACGGTCGGCTGCGACAGGTCAAGCAGCGGGGCGAGCTGCTTCAGCAGGCCGAGCGTGCCGCCCGCGGCGTCGAACGCGGTGATCTGCGTGTCGCCGTTCGGCTTGACGTCGGTGAGCAGCGGAACCTTCGGTGCCAGTTCCTCGAAAAGCCGGTACACGTCCACGTCGCAGCCCGCCTCGACAGCCACGGCCTGCAGGTGCTTGAGACAGTTGACGGACCCGCTGACCGACAAGATCGCGGTGACGGCATTAGAGAAGGCCCGCTCCGTTAGGAGTGACCTCGGGCGTACCTCCTCGCCGACCAGCTCGACGATGCGGCGGCCAGCCCGTGCGACCGCGTCCCACATCTTGTCGCCCCTCGCGAGAGCGGGGGTCGTGCCCGGCAGTGCCATGCCGAGCGCCTCCGCGGCCAGGTGCATCGAGTTCGCGGTACCCATCCCGGCGCACACGCCGGGGCCGGTGACCGCGCAGCTGCTCATCTCGGCGAGCTCGTCCACCGTCATGCGGCCCGCGGCCACGTGGCCGGCGAACCGGAAGATGTCCTCGAAGTCGACCGACTCGCCTTTATATGTGCCGGACGGCTGGTAGCCGCAGGCGACGATGATCGTCGGGATGTTGAGCCGCCCGGCCGCCATCAGCTGGCCGGGCGTGGTCTTGTCGCAGGATGCCAGGCACACCATGCCGTCGAGCAGCGCGCCCTCGACGGCGACCTCGATGTCGCTCGCGATCAGGTCCCGGCTCGGCAGGATGTACTGGCCGGCGGCGCCGGCGCTGGTGATCGCGTCGCTCGGGGCGGC
>Ga0126371_10005387_pt1 | contig 11354 bp, 9 predicted proteins | sample PanSoiMetaPlot_4_FD_110145 | JGI IMG/M metagenome (GOLD analysis project Ga0126371, IMG submission 110145) | Tropical forest soil microbial communities from Panama - MetaG Plot_4 | ecosystem: Environmental > Terrestrial > Soil > Tropical forest > Bulk soil | place: Panama | collected 2016-02-17
ATCGGATTATCGCCGTCCACACTTGTGAAGAGGCACGGCAGCGTGCCAAGGCGCGGGCCGAGACAGCGGAGTTCGCGATCTGGCAACGGGCTCGGCGAAAAGTGGAGGCCCTGTTCGCCGAACTGAAGAATTACATCGGGCTACGCCGCCTGAGGCTACGTCGGCTGCGCTTCGTGCGCGAACAGTTCTACCTGGCGGCCACAGCGCAGAACCTGAAACGACTGGTGCGGTTCCTCAATATGAGAACGCAAACAGCGATGGCAACCGCATAGAAACACACTAATGCAAGAAAAACACGAAACCGGAAGAAACTCCCCTGAGGGAAAACGCGCCTTCTAACTGAGTTTTTCAACACCAACGCATGGTTTCGACAGTTTGGTATGGGAGGGCTGCGCCCATCTTTGACCCGTCACATGTCGTTCTTTGCCCTTCGACCCCGGCAGCAGGGGCGCGATCATGTGTGGACCACAAACATTCTCCCACCGACAACTAGCTCAGGGTCAATGAGCGCCATCGCCTTGTTGGCGACGGTTGACTACTGTAGCGTGGCGTACTCGGCTTTTGCTTCCTTGAGAATGGGAACGTCGGCATCTCCATCTTTCCAGAGGGCGAGAAAGTCTTTGTAAGCGGCGAGCGCCCGCCCGCGGGCGGCATCGGCATCAGCTCCTTGCGACATTCTTGACTGCAGGGCATTCGCGCGGGCCAGACCCAAATGTGCCAATGCTCCGGTCCAGCAGTTCCAGACCGTACCGTTGTGATCGAGAATCTTCTGAAACTCGGCGGCGGCGCTGCTCCCCTGCCCTGCTGCAAGGTACGCATCTCCACGTACGTATGTTGGATACAGACACGAATTGTTGATGACGAAATTGATCTGGCCGAACTCTACAGGCGTCGCTTGCAAGGCATTGAGCGCGGCAGCCGGAGCCTTATTATGGAGGGCAATCTCAGCTTGGATCGCAGGGAGCCAGAGAGACTGCACCTGTGTGTCGAGGGGAAAACGTGTGCCGAGATCGCGAGCGAGAGAGCCGGCCTTTGACATATCGCCGGCCATGGCGAACGCCAGCGCGGCTTCGACCTCGACGCCCTGAGTTTTGGGAGCCAGTTTTAACGCCTCTGCTGCCGACTGCTGGGCGTCGGGCGAATTGCCATACGCCGCCTCACGTACCGCAGCAACGGCCTGCCAGGTCGCACCGTTTTCTTTGCTGTCGGCCTTTACGGCGGAGTCCACCGCCCGCTTGCTCAACTCTCGCGCGTTGCCCACATGACCAGCATAAGCCTCGGTGTCGGACGCGAGTGCGAAGCCAAAGCTTTCCTGGGGCTTGCCTGCATACCATTGTTTCTGTTCCGCCATTGCCGAGGAATCGCCCCCAAGAAAGGCGAGAGCGTAGAGTGCGTTGTGGAGGGCCACATCGTCCATTTTTCGCGACTGCGCCTCGTGGATCACCTGCCTCGCTTCGTCGAAGCGCTGCAAAGCGAGGGTGAAGTTGGCGAGATTTGGGTACAAATACAGGCGATCGGGTGTCAGACGTATGCCTGTCCGCGTGGTCTCGGCCGCCTTTTCGTATTGTCCCAGCGAGGCGTACACGATTCCTAAATTGCCGTAGCCGATTCTTTGCGGATAACTCTCAATCATTTCCTGATAGTTTTGAGCCGCTTTGTCGAGCTCCCCAGTGACGTTTTGATAGTAGTCGGCGACGATGCCGAGTTTCTCCCGCTCACTGGCATGGTCCCGAACCTGAAATGCTTTGGTGTAGTACTCACTCGCTCGTCCCAGTTCGCTGATACTAAAGTAGTCGTTGCCTACTGCTCTGTACGCCAATGCGAAATTTGGATCAAGCTCGATGGCGCGTTGATGGTACGACAGCGATGCGGCGGAGTTGCCATCGGAGCGAGCCTTATTGCCAAGGGTGAACGCTCGTAGTGCTTCAAGCGACGACGTCGTAGCCTGATCGAGCGGAGCATCGAATCTTTGCACTGTCGCCAGCGACTCGCCCAATTCGGCGCGCAACTTCGATGCTGCCTCGCCCAAAGCGTCGAGAACCCTCTCTTTGGAAGAAGCCGTCAGCTGCTGCTGCGCCAGTGTGTCTCCGTTCGCGCAATTCACCGCCTTTAATCCCACAACATATTCGCTGCCCAGACTGCCGATCGCTCCGGCAAGGTAAGCCTTACCGCCTACACGCTGACACAACTCGCGTGCCACCTCGGAAGTGAGTTTCGTGTCGGGTGGACGGATCATGAGTTTTAAATTCTTCGCGACTTCGCCGTCGGAGACAACGTTCAAGAAGGGGGATTGGCGCAACGAAATGTTCAGCGCGGTTTTGAGCGTGTCGTCGAAGATCGCATCGCCGGTGCTGTTGGAGAAATCGGCGAGAATAATAGCGTCCTTCTCTGTCAGACGCTTGCTCTGCTGGTGCGAGCGGAAATAAAGTCTGCCTGCCACCGTCAATGCGACGACCAGGACCAAAGCCGCAATCCTCCAATCCGTAGCCTTTCTAAACCCGACGGCTTTCGACAGACGTACGGTGCCCGAGCGTGCCACGGAAATGCCTCCGGTCTCGGAGTCGCGCTTGAGGCGATGCAGGTCCGTTCTTATGTCGGCGGCGTGCTGATAGCGCAGTTCGCGATTTTTTTCGAGTGCTTTGCGGATCACCGCTTCCAGCCCTGCCGAAACTCTCGGATTAACCTCGGTTGGCGGAACTGGGTCCTGGTGAATAATCAAGCCGCATATGTCTCCCGCGCTCGTACCATCAAACGGCAGCTTCGCAGTCGCCATTTCGTACAGTACGGCACCGAGGGAAAAAAGGTCGGTGCGTGCGTCTAGCTCTTTGGCTTTCACTTGTTCGGGAGACATGTACGCGACTGTCCCCAACATTGCGCCGGGGGTGGTCAGGTGATCTGAGACGTTTTCGATGGTCTCTGTGTTGCCGCTTGCCGGGTTGTGCTTGTTTGCAACCTTCGCCAGCCCAAAGTCGAGGATCTTGGCATGTCCCCGTTCGGTGATGAAGATATTCGAAGGTTTGATGTCGCGATGCACGATGCCTTTGGCGTGCGCGGCATCCAGCGCATCGGCAATTTCAATGGCGATGGCCAGCAGCGCATCGAGCTCCAGCGGACGGCCGCCGATCTTGTGGTTCAACGTAATGCCTTCCATGTACTCCATGACCATGAAGGCGCGGCCTTGTTCTTCGCCGATGTCGTGAACGGTGCAGATATTTGGATGGTTCAGCGCAGAGGCAGCCTTGGCTTCTCGTTGAAAGCGCTCGAGGACGAACGGATGGCGAGACAGGTTGTCGGGCAGAAACTTCAATGCAACGAAGCGTTCCAGGCGTGTATCTTCAGCCTTGTAGACCACTCCCATGCCGCCGCCACCGAGCTTCTCAACAACGCGGTAGTGGGAGATGGTTCGACCGATCATGGCGCGCCGCCATGCTATGCGTGGATCCTAAGTTAGTCAATGAAAGCGAATGGGTCGATCTCTCAGTGGAAGTCAATTGTTGAAAATCCAATATCACTCATCAACCTTGAATAAAGATCAAGATCTGGCAGACCCACGGTTGCGGCCATCTAAGCAAGGCTTTATGGCTTTACGATTTCCGACTCTACGATCAGATCGAGCACATAGAGGTTGGATGGTGCGGCGTCCGCGGAGGCAGGCCGTTGGAATTGCTTGACCCGCAGAACATTGCGTACGCCTTCGCGATGGGTGAAGCCCTCGATATTGATGGTGAGAGGTTTCCATTCGCCGGGAGTTCCGACCGGCAGTCCTTTGTCGTCATAGTGCCGTTCGCGGTACTGCAGACAGCGGGTGTTGGGCGACGGCGGATTCGGGCAACCAACCGATTGGGCGGCGATTTCGAGAAAGACCATGGTCCCGGGCCCGTAGAGCGATTCCGGAGTAGGTTGACCTCTGAAGTTTAGCGTGCCACGGTTAGCAGACACCAGCTGTAGCCGCGCCGAGGGGCGACCGGTCATCCGGACTTGCAGCGGTTTGGCCAGCAAGTTGGACAGAGCGGAGTCCGCCTTCATCAGCGCCGGGTGGCAGGCCATCATGGTGGACGCGCCGACATTGGCAGAAATCCGGTTGGCGGCAGTGACCTGATACCCGCCGACGAACTGGTTGCATGGCCCTTGGACGCTCACCCGCGAGCCATCAAAGTTGAGCACGACGGGGCGGTCTCGGCCGGGAGGCAGGCCAGCAATGCGGCGATGGTTGGCATTGGTGGCGAAGACAAGCGTCCAACGATAGCGCTCAAGTTGTTGCTCCAAATCTCCGCTCTGGGTTAAGGGCGCAGTAAGCGTAAGCACCAGATTGGCTGCGGGGGACCGCGAAGCACTGCTTCCCCGGCGAAGCAGTGTGAGCCTGCCCTCGCCGACGGAGAACTGCTGTCCACCGCCGCGTTCGTCGAGGGTAATGGCGTTTCCACTGGGCTGCCACGTAAAGACCCCACTCACGGACTTCTCCGCATTCTGCGATCCCTGGGCCTCGGTAACCAGCCGGTAGGAGCCATCTTTGTTGAGCGTTAGCCCGGTCTTGGTGCCTGGACAGGCAGCACAGGAAAGGACTCCTTCGTAGGTGCCGGCCCAATCGAGCGAATTCCGGCTGTTGTGCATGTCGGCAGGCTGTGCTGGGGACGCGCCTGCGCCACCCTGCTGCACGGCGGCTGACACAACGGTCACTCCGAGAAGAAGTATCACTGGAAATATCACAAATCCTCCCATACGACTTGTGACAATCACTATTCTGGTCCCTCCGTTTTCCGTTTGATCGCTTGCTCTATTTCGTGATGGCGGATGGTTTGCCATTCCTGGTACTGCTGCGGTGACAAGATTGTCTTGACTTGGGGATCTGTCTCTTGGTGAATAGCTTTCAGCTGCATCGCTTTCTGGGGTCCCGTCAAGTTCGGGTTGTTTTTAATCGCCGCAAGCTTTGGTCCTTCTTGTTGAAGGATGGGCAGCATTTCTCCTTTTTGCTCAGCGGTCAGATTCAGCATCTGCGAAAGGTGCTGGAGCTTTTGCTCCGGTGTTTGAGCCGGCAACTTGGTTGAAAGCACGGGAAAAAAGCCACAGCAAAGCAGCCCAGCGGTAAAGAGTACGATTCGGTTTTTCATCTCTGCCTCCTTCGTTATTAATTGCGCAAATAGCACTCCGCCCACCTTGGCAGCGTAACGAATACACGATATGAAACGGAACTAGCAAAACTGCTATCCCTTGATTAGGCCACGGGCGCACGTCGCCTTAACGGCAATGTTTCTGAATGTCCAGCGCTCCGCCCGTGTCACAACTAGCAGTTAACCGCGCTGCGCGTGCGAACTAAACCGGGAGAGGAGGAGGGGAAGATGGAGAAGAGGTAATGGCCCACGCCGATGTTTTGCCGGAAGACTTGTTAACGACAGGTGCGCAGGGATACCGCGATTTCGCCTTGTTGGAACAAGCCCCGGAACGAAACAAATCGCTGAAGCGACCCGCAACCATCCAGTTGCATTTTGGCTGAGGTTGTCATAATATGCAACCTAGAGGTTGCATATTATGACTGACCGCATTGAAAAACGCATCGAACTGCACGCTCCCATCTCTCGCGTCTGGCGCGCCCTCACCGACTACGGTGAATTCGGGGAGTGGTTCCGCGTCAAACTCGACGGACCCTTCACCGCAGGACAAGTTTCCACCGGCCACATGACTTATCCCGGATACGAGCACGTCAAGTGGGAAGCGATCATAGAGAAAATGGAGCCTGAGCGGCTGTTCTCCTTTACCTGGCCTCATCCCAAATCATTCGATCGCGCCACCTACACCGGCGATAACTCCGGAGCCCCTAGAACTCTGGTCGAGTTCCGTCTTGAGAAAACCCACAATGGCACTCTCCTAACCCTGACGGAATCTGGATTCGATCAACTCCCCGGCGATCTTCGCCTCGAAGCCTTCCGTCGCAACGAAGGTGGATGGACCGAGCAGATGAAGAACATCGAAAACTATGTCACCAAGAACCCGCAGTAGTGTTGCGGCACAGCGCCGCGCCCATGCCTCCGTCTTCTCTGCTCTCGGGGACGACACTCGCCTGGCCTTGATCGCCCATCTTGCCAACGGCCTGCCATGTTCGATTTCAGAGCTCACGCGAGACTCGCGAGTCACGCGGCAAGCGATCAGCAAGCATCTCCGCGTCCTTGAGACAGTCGGCATGGTGCGCAGCGTCCGCCACGGGCGCGAGCATCGTTTCGAATTCCGCCCGCACTCGATAGACGAGGCCAAACGCTATCTAGAATTCGTCTCCGCGCAATGGGACGAAGCATTGGGCCGCCTGAAGTCCTTCGTCGAAAAGTGACAGGTGGGGTGGGCGGTTCGGGTGAGGGGAAGGGATTTTCAGCGGCCAAAAGTCGTCGAGGCGCGATGTTATAGCTCGGCGCTTCCAGTTCCTCCATCGTCTTCACATGCCGTGGGAGTAACGGTAGGGATCCTTCGATTGCGTGTGACATTCGCGTTGCTCGTGATGCACTTCGCTCAGGATGACATTTAGCGGGGTTGCCGTGATTTCCGATTAGTCTTGAGAGTGAGTTGTTCCCACGCTGACGCCGAAAAATACGCGAGGTCAAGATGGGCAGCCATTTTCATTTTTTCCACTCGCATTTGAGCGTCGCGATATTCAGCCGCGAAGCGCCGAAAGCAGAGATCCAGGTCCTGCTCAAAGCTTCGCCGCCATTTATAATCTCTGTTCCTCATCACGAATAAAGGATTTCCTTTGGCACTGGACGACAAAATCTACGACCTGCGACGTGACAAGCTGAAACAGATTGAGGGCCTGGGCCAGCCCACTTACCGCAGCAAATATGAGTTCACGCACACTGTCGAGCATATACTCGTCGACTACTCGCCGAAGTCCGCGGAGGAACTCGACCACGCGCGCGTCAACATCCGTGTCGCCGGACGCATCATGGCGATCCGCCTCATGGGCAAGGCCGGATTCGCGCATATTCAGCAGGGCGGCAAAAAGCTGCAGATCTACGTCAGGAAAGATGCCGTTGGTGACAAGGGCTTCGAACTCTACAAGCTCCTCGATCTCGGCGACCACATTGGCGTCAGCGGATATCTGTTCCGCACACGCACCGGCGAACTCAGCGTTCACGTCGAGCAGATCGATTTTCTGAGCAAAGATCTTCTGCCGCTGCCTGAGAAGTGGCACGGACTCACCGACGTTGAACTGCGTTATCGTCAACGCTACGTCGATCTATTCATGAACCCCGAGGTGCGCGAGGTCTTCCTGAAGCGCACGAAAATGATCCAGTCGTTCCGGCGAACGTTCGATATGCGCGGATTCGTCGAGGTCGAAACGCCGATGATGCAGCCGATCGCGGGCGGAGCGGTCGCGCGTCCGTTTGTCACGCATCACAACACGCTCGACATGGATCTCTATCTCCGCATCGCGCCTGAGCTTTATTTGAAACGCCTTGTCGTTGGCGGACTCGATCGCGTTTACGAGATCAACCGGAACTTCCGCAACGAAGGGCTCGGATGGCGCTGGAATCCGGAGTTCACGATGCTCGAGGCCTATCAGGCCTACACCAATTACGAAGGCATCATGAATCTCACCATGGAGTCGATTACCGAAGCTGCGATCGCGGTGAATGGCAGTCCGAAATCGAAGTGGACCAGAACGGAAAATGGCAAAGAAGTTGTCGAAGAACTGGACTGGTCGAACTGGCAGCGCATGACGATGCGCGAGGCCATCATCAAGTTCTGGCCGGAACGGTCGGGCGCCAGGCCGGAGATGAGCGACTTCGCAACGCATGAGAGCGTGAAGAAGTTGGTTGAGCGCTTCAACACCGGACACCAGCACATGGCTTACGATGCAGCTGCCCCGGCGGGGAAAACCATTGCTGGTCTGTTTGAGGCTTGCGCGGAAGAACATCTGATGCAGCCGACTGTCATCTACGAATTCCCGACGGCGATCTCGCCCCTTTCCAAGCAGAAGCCGGACGAGCCGGACTGGACTGAGCGCTGGGAGATTTTCGCCGGCAAGATGGAAATCTCCAACGGCTTCAGCGAACTCAACGATCCCGGGGACCAGCGCGCACGCTTTGAAGCGCAGTTGAAAGAGCGCGAGCGCGGTGACGACGAAGCGCACCAGATGGACGAAGACTATATCCGCGCGCTCTCGTACGGCATGCCCCCGGCAGGAGGTGTAGGCATCGGGATCGACCGCGTCTGCATGCTGCTCACCGATCAGCACACAATCCGCGACGTGATTTTGTTCCCGCTGCTGCGTCCGGAAAAAGCTGTCACCACAGAGGACATACAGGACGGCGAGGAAACGAAATGAACAGCGATGCGGGATCGTTTAGCCGCGTGATGGTGGAAATCGTAAGGCCCGGCACAATCGCGCAGAGTAATCAATCGAGAATGATTTTGAGTGCTTCTGGAAGTCCGTGTCACAGTTGTGTTGCGCAGCAGAAAGTGGAATGACGTGCGAGAATCTAGTCGCAAAGCGGCGGAAGAATGCAGCCCACGGCGCAAGCCGTGGGTTGTGACCAATGGGAATCCACTAAGCTCCGAAGGAGCGAAAGAAACGCAACCACACAGACCCAGCTGGGAACAGCGCCCGCTAGCAATCTGAACATTAACTACCCAGTACCTAACAGTGCACCGTCAGTAGTACCTAGCAAGTTTCATACTCGCAACATAAATTTGGGCTCTGTATTAGCGGCGCTACCGTAGTGTCCGCAAGGTTCGTTCGGATACTGGGTCGGTAGCGCTTTGCAGTTTCGTCCATTTTCGCCTTAGAACTCCGCGCCCAGACGCTTCCGTGTCGGCACCTACTTTGACGGGTTCTTTTTGGTCGCCGTGATGGCACTGCGCAGCGGCTGATACGCTGGCTCATCCACGCCGAAGTTTGTGCTCAAGTAATCGACGAGCGCGTCGTGGTCGTTGGCGTCCACGACGGCTCCCCACTTGATCATCTTGTCGACTTCCTTCGTCCATGCTGCTTTGCTGAGTCGCTGCTGCAAGATGATCCGCGCCTCGTGACACTCGGTGCATGCGGTGGTGGCTTTTTGTTGCATGGTTCCCGCGGGGAGATTTTCCGTTAACTTGGAAACTCCGCTTTGGCCCACGGAACGAGCAGGGCAGATCGCGATGCCGACGCCGATCGCAATCGCTAGCCAGATCACAGAGCGTTGAGTTCTGCCTGTTCGGACAGCCGAAGGCGGCTGTCTCCACATGTTTTCTTTACGCCACATGGATTTTCACCTGATCGATTGCGTTGTAGAGATAGCCACTCGGGTTCCAGACTGCGGTGTCGGGTTGCACACGACCCTGCGAGTCGGTCGCACGAGACAGGATCGAGTATTCTCCGGGCTTCGCTGTCAATTCGTGACGCCAGAGCCGCCACGCATAGCGGGCTCTTTCCTGACCGAGCGTCGTGGGCTTCCACGAAGTGCCGCCATCGGTTGAGATCTCAACCTTCGCGACGTCGGCCTCACCAGCCCATGCCACACCATGAACGAGAATTCGCCCCGGCTTTATTCGTGATCCGTCAGCCGGACCTGCGATCAGTGATTTCACATTCAATCCGGTGACTGGGTGCATGTCCTCCGGTTTGACAGCATCGCCGGGCTTTACCGGCTGATTGGGAAGGCGGTATCCAGGACTCATGAAGTTGCCGACGAACTCTGAGTCAAGCACCTTGATTTCCGTCAGCCACTTGCACGACGCGGCTCCGATCCAGCCGGGAACCAGCGCTCGGGCAGGGAATCCGTGATGCTTGGTGAGCGGCGCGCCAGTCATGTGCGTAGCGATGAGCGTGTCGGAGTCGAGCGCCTTCTCGATCGGGATGCTGCGAATGAATAACGGAACTCTGCCCGGAACCTCGTCGAGCCCGCGGAACATGACGTGCTTGCCCGATGCCTTCACGTCCGCATGTTCCAGGAGGCCGCGCAGGCGAGGGCCAGAGAATCGGGCCGTGCTCACCGCGCCCTTCTGCCACTGAATGCCGGGGACTTGAGGACGGTAAAAACCTCGCCCATTGCCCGCGCATTCCAGTGTGTTGACGACCGAGTGTGATTCGAGTTTTGCAAGGTCCGTGAGCGATAAGGTTAGTGGCTTTTCGACTTCGCCGGCGATGGTAAGGCGCCAAGTTGCCGCGTCGAGTTCATTGGGTTCGTGCATATGATTGCGCACGAAGAAGCGAGGCACGGGTGTCAGCCATGTATTGAAATATTCGACCGGCGTCTCAAGATCGACGAAACGGAACGAGCGGACAATGAGGCCATCTTCACCGGGAACGTCGATTGTTGGAGTAGGCGCTTGTGCCCAGGAGCGAAGTGACGATACGCTGCTCGCCACAAGGGCCATCGCGGAAATCTGCCACAGGAAATCGCGTCGAGAAGTCATAGGATCATCGCCGTTGGTTAACGTATTCTCGCCAGCTTAGCACCAGAGCGAGATTCTTCGTTCATGAAAAGGCGCCACTCACCGGTGGCGCCTCGTCGCTCACGCGTGGGTTGCCTGTCAGAAGGCGAGCTGGATTTGGCTCAGCAACAGGTTCTCGCTGTGGAACGGAGCCTTGGCGCCTGGTGCCATGCGGAATCCGGTGTGCTCGTAATCCGTCTGCAGCTTCACGTAACGAGTTAGATACCAATTGAAGCCGATTCCCGTTTCGCCGGCGAAGCGGGCGGCGCTGGAAGCGCTTGCGAAATTGCTGAAGGCATTGCCATCGATACGGACCTGACTGTAGCGGAAGGCGAGTTCAAGCGCACCAAAGTGATCGAAACCTCTGCCGGGCTCGAATGCATTGCGGGCGCGCACTCCGGTGTACCCGCTCTTCTCCCCTGTCAGTAGAACCGAGCCTTGGACTTGCCAGGCTTCGTTTCTAACTCGGCCCGTGATTCCTTTGTTCAATACTTCCTGCGACGAGATGACATACTCGCCCATCAACCCGAAGGGACCGGCGTAGTAGTAAGCCTGCGGTGAGATACGGTTGTGCTGGCCATCTGCGACGGTGCCGGAGGAGTACTTAAAGAACGTGTTCTGACCGGTCGTCTTCAGGCTGGCAATCGTTCCGTGCTGATCTCCCGCTGATCCGCCGATTCCAATTCCGAAATCCTTCATCACATGAATGCTGCTCGTCGCAAACGGACGAAAGAACGCACGTGCTACCGCTTCGTTGCCGTGGGTCCACTGCGTGAAGATGCCGTTGGATCCGTCGCTCGATCCATCGAAGTAGCCGCCCTCGTAGGTAATGCAGTTCGACAGCACGGAACCGGAAAGTTGAGCGCCAATGTAGCGGAGCGGGATCAGATCAGATGCGAGCGACCGTTCAATAAAAGTCAGATCGCGGTCTTGCCGGAGAACTTCTAGTCCGATCG